>ENA-UOYA01000951-UOYA01000951.1-activated-sludge-metagenome-genome-assembly--contig:-NODE-951-length-33693-cov-7.022237_pt1 | contig 33693 bp, 26 predicted proteins | sample MGYA00238163_ERZ764804 | MGnify/ENA primary metagenome ERZ764804 (study PRJEB28919, sample SAMN05720223) | activated sludge metagenome | isolation source: Anaerobic digester | place: Hong Kong... | reverse complement strand
AGCATTAGCCTTCCAAGCTGAGGGTCGCGGGTTTGAGTCCCGTCTTCCGCTCTTTTGCCTATGTAGCTCAGTGGTAGAGCACTTCCTTGGTAAGGAAGAGGTCACGGGTTCAAATCCCGTCATCGGCTCGATGACTTTTAATTGAATTTCCGACAAAGGAAATAAAAGAAATAGCATCACCGGATTATTTTTGAAAATGAAAAAAATAAATATTAATTTAACTAATAAGAATATTTTATGGCAAAAGAACATTTTAACCGAACGAAACCGCATGTAAATATCGGTACAATTGGTCACGTTGATCATGGTAAAACCACCTTAACGGCTGCTATTACCAAAGTTTTAGCGGAAAAAGGCCTTTCTGAAGTGAAAACATTTGATCAAATTGATAATGCACCGGAAGAAAAAGAAAGAGGTATAACAATCAATACCTCACACGTTGAATACGAAACTGAAAATCGTCACTATGCACACGTTGACTGCCCGGGACACGCCGACTATGTAAAGAATATGGTAACCGGTGCTGCTCAAATGGACGGTGCAATTATTGTAGTTGCTGCCACAGATGGCCCCATGCCTCAAACACGCGAACATATCCTTCTTGCACGCCAAGTAAACGTTCCACGTTTGGTCGTATTTATGAATAAATGCGATCTGGTCGACGATGAAGAAATGTTGGAATTGGTTGAAATGGAAATGAGAGAATTGCTCGATTTCTATGATTTCGACGGTGCCAATACACCCGTTATCCGTGGTTCCGCATTGGGAGCATTGAACGGCGATCCTAAATGGGAAGAAAAAATATTGGAACTGATGAAGGCTGTTGACGAATGGATTCCTCTTCCTCCACGTGATATAGACAAACCTTTCCTTATGCCGGTTGAAGACGTATTCTCGATCACAGGACGTGGTACAGTGGCAACAGGCCGTATCGAAACCGGTATCGTAAAAGTTGGAGACGAAGTTGAAATCATCGGCTTAGGATCAGAAGGAAAGAAATCTGTAGTAACAGGAGTCGAAATGTTCCGTAAGATTCTTGACCAAGGCCAAGCAGGGGATAACGTAGGTTTGTTGCTTCGCGGTATCGATAAAGATGAAATTAAACGCGGTATGGTAATTGCCCATCCGGGAAAAGTAAAACCTCATTCCAAATTCAAAGCAGAGGTTTATATTCTGAAAAAAGAAGAAGGTGGCCGCCATACCCCATTCCATAATCATTATCGTCCACAATTCTATATTCGTACCTTGGATGTTACAGGAGAAATTGAATTGCCGGAAGGTGTGGAAATGGTAATGCCGGGTGATAATGTAACCATCACCGTTGATTTAATTTATCCGGTTGCATGTAACGTAGGTTTGCGCTTTGCTATTCGCGAAGGTGGCCGTACGGTAGGTGCAGGACAGATTACCGAATTACTTGACTGATAATAATGTCAGAGAAAATAAACTTAGTGGGAGATACCAACGTCTGCCAACTAAGTTGTTTACGGGTCTAGCTCAGTTTGGTAGAGCACTGGTCTCCAAAACCAGGTGTCGGGAGTTCGAGTCTCTCGACCCGTGCATAAACGATTCAAATTATAAATGAAAAAAATAATTGCATATATTAAGGATGCGTATAACGAATTGGTTTATAAAGTATCCTGGCCTTCGCGAGAAGAACTGTCGAGTAGCACGATAATTGTAATGATTGCTTCCCTTTTTATCGCGCTAATTGTATTTGCGATGGATTCTTTATTTGAGTGGACATTGAAACTTCTTTACGGTATTTTATAATTCTGAATGACAAGCCATGGCTGATAACGAAAAAAAATGGTATGTATTACGTGCCGTTAGCGGAAAAGAAAATAAGGTCAAAGAGTACTTGGAATCAGAAATCAAGAAAACCGATTTAGGGAAGTATATATCTCAAGTCCTCATACCGACAGAAAAAGTCTATACTGTGCGTAGCGGAAAGAAAGTAATGAAAGAACGTGCTTATCTTCCCGGGTATGTGCTTATTGAGGCCGAACTGACGGGAGAGGTTATTCACACACTCAAAAACATCAATTACGTAGCAGGATTTCTTCCCAATACAACAGATCCCCAACCTCTCAGGGAATCGGAAGTAAAACGTATCTTGGGAACAATGGACGAATTGGAAGAAGCCGGCGAAGAAATGGATGTTAAATTCTATGTTGGTGAAAACGTAAAAGTGATCAGTGGCCCTTTTAGTAATTTCTCCGGCGAAGTTGAGGAAGTGAATGATGAGAAAAAAAGACTCAAAGTGGTAGTCAAAATTTTCGGAAGAAAACAACTATTGGAGCTGGGTTATATGCAAGTAGAGAAAGAATAAATCAGATTTGGTTACGCACATCTGTTGAATTCTTGACTATGTTTTGGTAAGAAGTAAATAAATTTAAATCAAAGAAAAATGGCTAAAGAAGTTGCCGGACAAATAAAATTGCAAATCAAAGGAGGTGCAGCAAATCCCTCCCCTCCCGTTGGACCTGCTTTAGGTTCAAAAGGGATTAATATTATGGAGTTTTGCAAGCAATTCAATGCCAGAACTCAGGATAAAGCAGGTAAAATATTACCCGTTGTAATTACTTACTACACGGATAAATCTTTTGATTTTGTTGTCAAAACACCACCGGTTGCCATTCAATTATTAGAAATTTTGAAAGCAAAAAGTGGCTCGGCTGAACCAAATCGAAAGAAAATCGGCGAAATCACATGGGATCAGGTAAAAACGATTGCAGAAGAAAAAATGCCCGATTTGAACTGCTTCACTATTAGATCAGCAATGCGCATGGTTGCCGGAACGGCACGAAGCATGGGTATCGTGGTAACAGGGGAATTTCCTCAAGATGTAAAATAATCTAAACTTCAATTGAAAATGGGAAAACTGACAAAAAATAGAAAGTTAGCTTTGAGTAAAATTGAAGCGGGGAAAACTTATTCACTGAAAGAAGCAGCTACTTTATTGAAAGAAATAACGACTACCAAATTTGATGCATCTGTCGATATTGATGTACGTTTAGGAATAGATCCGCGCAAAGCTAACCAAATGGTACGTGGCACCGTTACTCTTCCTCATGGTACAGGAAAAGAGGTGAGGGTTCTCGTCTTGTGCTCGCCGGAAGCTGAAGCCGAAGCAAAAGAAGCCGGAGCAGATTATGTAGGACTTGACGAATACATCGAGAAAATTAAGAACGGATGGACAGATGTGGACGTTATTATCGCACAGCCCTCTGTAATGGGTAAAATTGGTTCACTGGGACGTATCTTAGGACCACGTGGATTAATGCCAAATCCCAAAAGCGGAACAGTAACCAACGATGTTGCCAAAGCTGTAAAAGAAGTAAAACAAGGAAAGATTGATTTCAAGGTAGATAAATATGGTATTGTCCATGCATCTATAGGAAAAATATCGTTTACACCTGAACAAATTGTTGATAATGCGCGGGAATTTATCCAGACATTAATCAAATTGAAACCGTCTACAGCAAAAGGTACATATATTAAGAGCATTTATCTTTCTACTACGATGAGCCCGGGTCTCAAAATAGATCCCAAATCGATAGAAGAAAACTAAAAAAGGGAAAAACTATCTATGAAAAAGGAAGATAAAAACGAGATAATCAAAAAAATAGCTGATACTGTTAAGGGATACGAAAACTTCTATTTAACGGACATAGCTACATTAGATGCAGCTAAAACCAATAATTTGAGAAGAGAGTGCTATAAACAGGATATCAAGTTAATGGTAGTAAAAAATACCTTGCTGCGTAAAGCGTTGGAATCGCTCGACGGAAATTATGAGGAACTGTATCCTCTACTCAAGGGTAATACGGCCCTCATGTTTTCAAATGTGCCTAATGCTCCTGCAAAACTTATCGATAAATATAAAAGCGAAAAAATACCTGCATTCAAAGGTGCTTATGTACAAGAGAGCTTCTTTATCGGTGATAAGTATCTAAAAGATTTGGTGTCCATCAAGAGTAAAACAGAACTTATTGGAGAAATTATTGCACTGTTGCAATCTCCTGCAAGAAATGTTATTTCTGCACTACAATCCGGAGGAAATACGCTTCATGGCATTTTAAAAACGCTCTCCGAAAAATAATTTTCAACTTATACAAAAAACAGAATTAGTAATCTATTAAATAACACAAAAATGGCAGACTTAAAAGCATTTGCTGAACAATTAGTTAACTTAACAGTAAAAGAAGTTAACGAACTGGCTGAAATTTTAAAAACTGAATATGGTATTGAACCCGCTGCTGCAGCCGTTGCCGTAGCAGGAGCTCCTGCTGCAGCAACAGAAACTGCTGTTGCAGAGGAAAAAAATTCTTTCGATGTAATCCTTAAAAGTCCGGGTGCAGCTAAATTAGCTGTCATAAAAGTAGTCAAAGAACTTACCGGTCTTGGATTGAAAGAAGCAAAAGATTTAGTTGACGCTGCTCCCAGCGAATTGAAAAAAGGAGTAACAAAAGAAGAAGCCGAAGCATTGAAAAAACAACTTGAAGAGGCAGGAGCAGAAGTTGAACTTAAATAACAAAGCAACCTAAAACTAGGTTAATTTGGTTAAGAATCTTCCGGAGAAGGTTCTTAACCTTTTGTTTCAATACATATTAAGTTCAAAAAATACATTCGCATGTCTTCAAATAACACCAACCAACGAATAAATTTCTCAACCATTAAAAATCCTCTCGACTTCCCTGATTTTTTGGAAGTTCAGTTGAAATCGTTTCAAGATTTTTTACAACTTGATGCACCTCCCGAAAAAAGAAAAAACGAAGGATTGTACAAAGTTTTCATGGAAAACTTCCCCATTACAGACACTCGCAACAACTTTGTCTTGGAATTCCTTGATTACTACATTGATCCTCCGCGTTATTCAATCGAAGAGTGCATAGAAAGAGGTCTTACCTATAGTGTTCCTCTGAAAGCTAAATTGTATCTCTATTGCACCGATCCTGATCATGAAGATTTTGCCCCTGTCATTCAAGATGTGTATCTAGGAACCATTCCTTATATGACTGAAAAGGGTACTTTTGTGATTAATGGGGCCGAACGCGTAGTGGTTTCACAATTGCATCGGTCGCCGGGTGTTTTCTTCGGTCAAAGTGTGCATGCAAACGGTACAAAACTCTACTCTGCCCGTATAATCCCGTTTAAAGGATCATGGATTGAGTTCGCAACCGATATCAACAGTGTAATGTATGCTTACATTGATAGGAAAAAGAAATTGCCTGTCACTACCCTGTTACGCGCTATCGGGTTTGAAAGCGACAAGGACATCCTCGAAATTTTTGATCTTGCAGAAGAAGTAAAAGTTACTAAAACCAACCTGAAAAAGGTGATTGGTCGTAAGCTAGCAGCACGAGTACTAAAATCGTGGATGGAAGATTTTGTAGACGAAGACACAGGCGAGGTAACTTCTATAGAAAGAAACGAGGTCATTATTGAACGGGAAACCATTCTAGGGGAAGAAGAAATAGAGGAAATTCTGGAATCGGGCGTTTCATCCATTTTGTTACATAAAGAAACACCCAACATGTCGGACTACTCGATTATCTATAATACATTGCAAAAAGATCCGAGCAATTCCGAAATCGATGCCGTACGCCATATCTATCGATTAATTCGCAGTGCTGAGCCTGCCGATGATGCCAGTGCCAGAGAAGTAATTAATAATCTTTTCTTCTCTGAAAAAAGATACGATTTGGGCGACGTGGGTCGTTACAGAATTAACAAAAAACTGAACCTCAATATTGACGAAAAAATTCGTGTTCTTACCAAAGAAGATATTATAGAAATTATAAAATATCTGATTGAATTGGTTAACTCCAAAGCCATTGTAGATGATATCGATCATCTCAGCAACAGACGTGTACGTACAGTGGGAGAGCAGTTATACAACCAATTTGGTGTGGGACTGAACCGAATGGCACGAATTATCCGTGAGAGGATGAATGTACGCGACAACGAGGTATTTACACCCGTTGATCTCATCAATGCCAAAACCATTTCATCGGTTATTAACACCTTCTTTGGTACGAATGCTTTGTCCCAATTTATGGATCAGACCAATCCATTGGCAGAAATTACACATAAGCGCCGTTTATCGGCATTGGGACCCGGCGGTCTGTCAAGAGAACGCGCAGGTTTTGAAGTGCGTGACGTACACTATACCCACTACGGACGTCTTTGCCCTATCGAAACTCCTGAAGGACCGAATATCGGACTTATTTCCTCATTGTGCATTTACGCAAAGATTAATGATCTTGGGTTTATCGAAACTCCATATAGGAAAGCAAAAGACGGAAAAGTAGACATAAAAAACGAGAACATAATTTATCTGGCAGCCGAAGAAGAAGAAGGGAAAGTGATCGCTCAAGGTAATGCGCCACTTGATGATGAAGGAAGATTTATCTTACCTCGGGTGAAATCGCGAAAAGATGCCGATTATCCGGTTGTTTCACCCGAACAGGTAGAGATGATGGATGTATCACCTATGCAGATAGCATCAATTGCAGCAGCACTAATTCCGTTTCTTGAACATGACGACGCGAACCGTGCATTGATGGGGTCAAACATGATGAGGCAAGCCGTTCCCTTAATACGCACCGAAGCACCGATAGTAGGCACAGGAATTGAAGAACAGGTTATTAAAGATTCCCGTACTCAACTTATGGCTGAAGGCGATGGGGAAGTAATTTATGTTGATGCAACCACCATCAAAATTAAATATAACAGAACGGAAGAAGAAGAATTTACGAGTTTTGAGGATTCCGTAAAAACATATACTATTCCCAAATTTCGTAAAACAAACCAAAACACCACGGTCGATCTGCATCCTCTTTGTAGAAAAGGAGATAAAGTAACAAAAGGCCAAATATTAACCGAAGGATATGGATCTCAAAAAGGAGAGTTGGCCTTGGGGAAAAACCTGAAGGTGGCATTTATGCCATGGAAGGGATACAACTTCGAAGATGCTATCGTATTAAGTGAACGGGTGGTTAGCGAAGATATTTTTACCTCGGTACACGTAGAAGAATTCTCATTGGAAGTGCGTGAGACCAAACGAGGACTTGAAGAGCTGACATCCGATATTCCAAATGTGAGTGAAGATGCTACCAAAGATTTAGACGAAAGAGGAATAATCCGAGTGGGAGCACGCGTTCAACCCGGCGACATCCTTATCGGAAAAATCACTCCTAAAGGGGAATCGGATCCGTCTCCCGAAGAAAAACTCCTTCGTGCTATCTTTGGAGACAAAGCAGGTGATGTAAAAGATGCTTCGTTGAAAGCCTCTCCTTCACTCAGCGGGGTTGTGATTGATACGAACTTATTCTCAAGAGCAATTAAAAAAGGGAAAAGTAAATTATCCAACAAGGCATTGCTTCCTAAACTAGAGGAAGAATACGAAGCCAAAATGGAAGATTTAAAAAAGATCCTTATCGAAAAATTGCTTGCGCTCACCGAAGGTAAAACCTCTGCAGGTGTAAAAGATTATACTAACCTGGAGGTAATTCCCAAAGGGGCAAAATTTACAGCAAAGGTATTGCAAGAAATCGATTATCAATCTGTCCAACTGAACAAATGGACAAACGATCCCCACAAAAACGAATTGATCCGCACTACTGTGATCAATTACCTGCGCAAATACAAGGAATTGGATGCTGAACTCAAACGCAAACGTTTTGATCTTACAATTGGAGATGAACTCCCCTCAGGAATCATGCAAATTGCTAAGGTTTATGTGGCTAAAAAAAGAAAAGTCCAAGTGGGAGACAAACTGGCCGGTCGGCATGGCAACAAAGGCATTGTTTCCAAGATAGTACGGCAAGAAGATATGCCTTTCCTTGCTGACGGAACGCCGGTAGATATCGTTTTAAACCCCTTAGGTGTTCCATCACGTATGAATTTAGGGCAGATTTTTGAAACTGTTCTCGGATGGGCAGGAGAAAAACTGAATATGCGTTTTGCTACTCCCATTTTTGACGGTGCTACCCTCGAGAACCTGGATGAGTGGACTGAGAAAGGAGAATTACCTCGCTATGGGAAAACCTACCTTTATGATGGAGGAACAGGAGAACGATTTGATCAGCCGGCAACCGTAGGTATCATCTACATGATGAAACTCGGCCATATGGTTGAAGATAAAATGCATGCCCGATCTATCGGCCCATATTCACTCATTACGCAACAACCGTTAGGCGGTAAAGCTCAATTTGGTGGACAACGTTTTGGAGAAATGGAAGTTTGGGCTCTTGAAGCATTCGGAGCAGCTTATATTCTTCAGGAAATTCTGACTATCAAATCCGATGATGTTATGGGACGCTCAAAAGCATATGAAGCCATCGTAAAAGGTGATCCTATGCCACAACCGGGAATCCCTGAATCATTAAATGTATTGCTCCATGAGCTTAGAGGATTGGGATTGAGCATCACACTCGATTAATTCTCATAACTACAAAAACGGATATTAAGAATTTATTAATTCAGGCCGTTTTTTAATTCAAAAATATTTACAACTCTTTATAGACAAAACATGTATGGCATTTAGAAAAGACAATAAAATAAAGAGTAACTTTTCAAAAATTACTATCAGTTTAGCTTCACCTGAAGAAATTCTCGAAAATTCATATGGTGAGGTATTAAAACCTGAAACTATCAATTATCGTACTTACAAACCCGAACGTGACGGACTTTTCTGTGAACGTATTTTCGGCCCCGTAAAAGACTACGAGTGTCATTGCGGGAAATACAAACGAATACGTTATAAAGGAATTGTTTGTGACCGATGCGGCGTTGAAGTAACCGAAAAAAAAGTACGCAGAGAGCGTACGGGACACATTAGATTGGTAGTGCCGGTTGCTCATATCTGGTATTTCAGAACATTGCCCAACAAAATAGGTTATCTGCTGGGAATTTCAACAAAAAAACTCGATTCCATTATCTACTACGAAAGATATGTGGTTATTCAACAAGGTATTTTAAAAGATAAGGTAGAAGAAAACGATCTTCTAACCGAAGAAGAATATCTGGAATTGCTGAATTCATTGCCAAAAGAGAATCAACAACTGGAAGATTCGGATCCCGACAAGTTCATTGCAAAAATGGGAGCGGAAGCAATTTTAGACCTTTTAGAAAGATTGAATCTCGACAAATTAGCCAATCAGCTGCGTCACCGTGCCAGTACGGATACATCCCAGCAACGAAAAGATGAAGCATTGAAAAGACTCCAGGTAGTGGAAGCATTTCGGAGTTCTAAGCACATCAATAAGCCTGAATGGATGATTATGAAAGTGATTCCCGTCATTCCACCGGAGCTTCGTCCCCTGGTGCCCCTTGATGGAGGTCGTTTTGCAACATCAGATTTAAACGATCTATATCGCCGTGTGATTATTCGCAACAACCGCCTGAAAAGGCTTATCGATATTAAAGCACCCGAAGTAATTCTCAGAAACGAGAAACGCATGCTTCAAGAGGCTGTTGATTCTCTTTTTGATAATTCAAGGAAATCAAGTGCGATTAAAACAGAATCCAATCGACCCTTAAAATCGCTTTCAGATAGTTTGAAAGGAAAACAAGGGCGTTTTCGTCAAAATCTGCTTGGCAAACGCGTGGATTATTCGGCTCGCTCGGTTATTGTAGTGGGCCCGGAATTAAAAATGCACGAATGCGGTTTGCCAAAAGATATGGCAGCCGAACTGTATAAACCATTCATTATTCGCAAACTTATTGAAAGAGGTATTGTTAAAACCGTAAAATCAGCAAAAAAGATCGTCGATCGCAAAGAACCGGTTGTTTACGATATCCTGGAATATGTAATGAAGGGACATCCGGTACTGCTAAACCGTGCTCCGACGTTGCACCGTTTAGGTATTCAAGCATTTCAGCCTAAACTTATCGAAGGAAAAGCCATTCAACTTCACCCTCTTGCATGTACGGCATTTAATGCCGACTTCGATGGAGACCAGATGGCCGTTCACCTTCCATTAAGCAACGAAGCCATATTGGAAGCACAGTTATTAATGCTATCGTCACATAATATCCTGAATCCTGCCAACGGAGCACCTATCACTGTTCCTTCTCAAGATATGGTTCTCGGATTATATTACATTACCAAGATCCGTCCCGGAGCAAAAGGTGAAGGTATGACCTTTTATGGCGAAGAGGAAGCTATTATAGCCTATAATGAAGGGAAAGTCGATATTCACGCATTGGTAAAAGTGATTGTTGACGATATAGATGAAAACGGCAATCCAATCCGCAAAATGCACGAAACGACAGTAGGACGAGTAATCACAAACGAATATATTCCAAAAGAGGTAGGCTATATTAATGAGCTTCTTTCAAAAAAATCGCTTCGTGATATTATTGGTCTCGTCATCAAAAAATGCGGGATGGCTCGTACTGCTCAATATTTGGATGATATAAAAGACCTCGGATACAAAATGGCGTTCAAGGGTGGCCTTTCGTTCAATCTGGAAGACATCATTATTCCACCGGAAAAAGATGAGCTCATTCGTGAAGGTTATGCTGAAGTTGAGCAGATTATGGAAAATTATAATATGGGATTCATTACTTATAACGAACGATATAATCAGATTATCGATACATGGACCCATATCAACTCGAAATTGTCCAACATCTTGATGAAAAAACTGGCAGAAGATGATCAAGGATTTAATTCGGTATACATGATGTTGGACTCGGGGGCACGTGGTTCACGCGAACAAATTCGTCAATTATCGGGTATGCGTGGCTTGATGGCCAAACCTCAAAAAAGTGGTGCAGAAAGTGCCCAAATCATCGAAAACCCCATCCTTGCGAACTTTAAAGAAGGATTGTCAGTGCTGGAATACTTTATTTCAACTCACGGAGCACGTAAAGGACTTGCCGACACAGCATTGAAAACAGCCGATGCCGGATATCTTACCCGACGATTGGTTGATGTTGCGCAAGACGTAATTGTAACAGAGGAAGACTGCGGAACACTTCGCGGATTAGTTGCTACAGCACTAAAAAACAATGATGAAGTCGTAGCATCACTCTACGATAGAATATTAGGCCGCATTTCTGTTCACGATGTACAGCACCCCTTTACAGGAGAAATTCTGGTACGGTCGGGAGAAGAAATTACCGAAGAAATTGCAAAAAAAATCGAAGAATCGCCCATCGAACAAGTTGAAATCCGTTCTGTTCTCACGTGCGAAGCACGACATGGTGTTTGTTCAAAATGTTACGGACGCAACCTTGCCAGCAGTCGTTTGGTAGAAAAAGGTGAAGCTGTTGGAGTCATCGCTGCTCAATCTATCGGCGAGCCGGGAACTCAGCTTACGCTTCGAACCTTCCACGTAGGTGGTATTGCTTCGAATATAGCAGCCGAAAGTAATATTGTTGCCAAATACGACGGAATACTGGAGTTTGACGAACTTCGTGTAGTTGATCCACAAGAAACAAATGCTGAAGGCAAACCTTACAAAATAGTGGTAAGCCGCCTGGTAGAGATGCGTATTGTGGATCCTAACACAAAAATTGTCTTGCTCTCACACAATGTACCCTATGGAGCAAAGCTGTATTATGGTGAAGGTGACAAAGTACAAAAAGGTGACCTCATTTGCGAATGGGATCCGTTCAATGCAGTTATTATTTCTGAAGCTAGCGGAAGAATTCATTTCGAAAATTTTATCGAAAATATTACTTATAAAGTAGAATCGGATGAACAAACCGGCTTAAAAGAAAAAGTGATCATTGAATCGCGAGATAAAACAAAAGCTCCATCTGCATACATTGTAAACGAAAATGGTGACATTTTACGTACCTACACCTTACCGTTAGGCGCTCATATCGTTAAAAGTGAAAATGACGAAATCAAAGCCGGAGATATCTTAGCTAAGATACCCCGTGCTATAGGCAAAACGGGTGATATTACAGGGGGATTACCACGCGTAACGGAACTTTTTGAGGCACGCAATCCTTCAAATCCCGCAATTGTTGCAGAAATCGACGGCGAAGTGTCATTCGGAAAAGTTAAACGAGGAAATCAAGAAATTTTTGTCACATCCAAAACGGGAGAAGTAAAAAAATATCTTGTGCCTCTTTCCAAACAGATTCTTGTTCAGGAAAACGATTTTGTTCGTGCCGGAATGCCATTATCGGATGGAGCAATTACCCCTTCTGACATTTTGGCTATAAAGGGACCTACAGCCGTTCAAGAATACATCGTAAACGAAATTCAGGATGTTTATCGTTTGCAGGGTGTAAAAATTAATGATAAACATTTCGAAGTTATTGTTCGTCAAATGATGCGTAAAGTTGAAATCGTTGACCCGGGTGATACACGATTCTTGGAAAAGCAACTGGTCGATAAAAACGAATTGATGGAAGAAAACGATCGCATATGGGGCAAAAAAGTAATTGTTGACCCGGGTGATTCACAAATATTCGAGCCTGGACAAATAGTAACTGCCCGCAAGCTTCGCGATGAAAACAGTTCGTTGAAACGCCGTGACCTAAAACCCGTAAAAGCACGTGATGCCATTCCGGCAACGGCAAATCAGGTTTTACAAGGGATCACACGTGCTGCATTGCAAACTTACAGTTTTATGTCTGCAGCATCCTTCCAGGAAACTACTAAAGTGTTGAGCGAGGCGGCTATCAACGGAAAGGTAGATGCATTAGAAGGGTTAAAAGAAAACGTCATTTGTGGCCACCGAATTCCTGCCGGTACAGGTCAGCGAGAATTTGAAAAGATTATTGTTGGCTCAAAAGAAGATTTCGAGAAAATGAATGCATCTGTACCATCACATATTTTAGAGGACGTAACAAAAGAAGAAGACGAATAAATTTATACAACTATTAAAAGAGGGTGTCTCAAAGCTATAAGACACCCTCTTTTTTAATTATTATGGACATCTATTCAGTAATTGCCATTGGGGTCGGTTTGGCCATGGATTGTCTTGCAGTTTCTGTAAGCAAAGGCATATGCGTAAAAAAATTATATCTCCGACAAACGTTAACAATGGCTTTCCTTTTTGGCCTTTTCCAGGCCGGAATGACCTTAATAGGGTATTTTACGGGATTGACCTTTATGGAAACGATAAAAAAAAGCGACCACTGGGTGGCCTTTGGTTTGCTAGCACTCATTGGGGGAAAAATGCTGTTTGAAGGTATAAAAAAACAGAACACAGAATGTGACCAAACCGAAACAAATCCATTCGGTTACATAAAACTGATATCCCTGGCTTTAGCAACCAGCATCGACGCCCTGGCAACAGGTATTATATTTGTCCCTTATCCACAAATTATCTGGAAAAGCGTTACCATAATTGGTTTAATCAGTTTACTTTTTTCCGGTTTAGGGATGCTGATAGGAATCCGATTCGGAAAAGGTTTTCATTTGAAAGCAGAGGTTTTAGGTGGCATCATTTTGATCGCTATCGGACTGAAAATTTGGATTGAACATTCATTCGGATTATAGCAAACAGAAAAACAACCTTTAATCAAAATAATTTATAAAAGGAATCTACTTAATTTGATCGAAACCTTTTCCATATACACCAATAACAGAAGCCTGACTGACAAAAGCATTATCGTCGATCTCTTTTACAAGACGAAAGATAGAATTTGATTCGTTTCGTCTTGCAATTACAAGCAACACTTTCTGCGGTTGTTTTGAATACCAGCCGATACCTTCGAGCACAGTACATCCGCGATGAAGTTGTACATTTATTTGAGTTGCAATTTCATCGTATTTAGAAGAAAAAATAAAAAACTGCACCGATTGTCGTATACCATTGAGTGCCCAATCTACCGAAGTCGCCATTAAGGCAATGATGATAATACCATAAACAATGGTTTCTATACTTCGAAAAATAAGATAAGAAGAAGAAACAATGGCTAAATCAACCAACAACATGGTTCTTCCGGGAGTAATATTTCGATATTTATTAATGATCATTACTATAATATCAGTACCACCTGTACTGCCATTTACAGATAAAACCAGACCCACTCCTACTCCACACATAATAGCCCCGATGATTCCGGCAATCAGTGGCTCACTTGTCATGATGGGTTCCCATGAAAAACCTTCAAACATGCCAATAAACAAAGCTAAAGAGGCAACACCTATAATTGTTTTTAGCAAAAAATCCGTTCCTAAAATCCGAAACGAAATCAACAATAAAACAGTATTCAAAATCAAAACAGAAACAGAAACAGGAAAGTCGAATGCATAATTCAATAATACACCTACGCCTGTAAGCCCACCGGTCACAAACTTATGAGGCATGATAAACTGAGTTATACCGAGTGCATATATAAAAGTTCCAAGAAAAATGGTAAGAAAATCTTTTACATAGAACTTCTTGAAAGTAAATTGAGCCTGCTTCTCCATACGAGATTAGATAACGATATTGACGATTTTCCCCGGTACTATAATGATTTTTCGAGGTGTTTTGTCTTCGATCCATTTTTTTGAGTTGGGATGTTCCAAAACTGTTTTTTCAATTTCTTCTCGCGAAGCATCTGCAGGAAGATCGAGTGTGAAACGTGTTTTCCCATTGAAAGAAATCGCATATGAAAAGGTATCTTCCTTTAAATACTCTTCCTTATAGGTTGGCCATTGAACATCAAAAATGGTAGTTTCATTACCTAATCGATGCCACAACTCTTCGGCGATATGAGGAGCAAACGGAGATAAACAAATGGTTAAATCGGTTAAAATCGATCGCTTATTGCATCTTAAAGAAGTCAATTCGTTTACGCAGATCATGAATGCTGAAACTGCCGTATTGAATGAAAAATTCTCGATATCGAATGTGACCTTTTTGATGAGTTTGTGCAACGATTTCAATTCTTCTTTAGATGGTTCATCGTCAGTTACCACAAACGTATCATCGGTAAAAAACAAATTCCAAAACTTACGCAAAAAACGATAAACCCCATCAATCCCATTCGTATCCCAAGGTTTAGACTGCTCAATAGGTCCAAGAAACATTTCATAAATGCGTAACGTATCGGCACCGTATTTTTTCACAATATCATCCGGGTTTATCACGTTGAACATAGATTTAGACATTTTTTCAACCGCCCACCCGCAGATATATTTCCCGTCTTCAAGAATAAATTCAGCATCTTTATATTCGGGGTTCCAGTTGCGAAAAGCATCGATGTCGAGAACATCGTTATGCACCATATTAATGTCAACATGAATAGGGATCGTGTCGTACTGATCTTTCAAATTAAAAGAAACAAAAGTATTGCTGTTTATAATTCGATACACAAAATTACTCCTTCCCTGAATCATTCCTTGGTTAATGAGCTTTTGGAAAGGTTCTTCCACACAGGATACCCCCAGATCGAAAAGAAATTTGTTCCAGAAGCGACTGTATATAAGATGCCCCGTAGCATGTTCTGTACCACCGATGTACAAATCGACATTTTTCCAATAATCGTTCGCTTCTTTTGAAACCAGGGCTTCATCATTATGAGGATCCATATAGCGAAGATAATAGGCTGAAGAGCCGGCAAAACCCGGCATCGTTGAAACTTCAAGCGGATAGCCTTCTTCGGTTTTCCAATTTTTTGCCCTTGCCAAAGGAGGTTCTCCGGTTTCGGTAGGAAGAAATTTATCTATTTCAGGTAATTCAAGAGGCAATTTACTTTCGTCGAGAGTATAAGGCATCCCATCTTTATAATATATCGGAAATGGCTCACCCCAATAACGTTGACGCGAAAAAATGGCATCACGTAAACGGTAATTCACTTTACGGTATCCTATTCCGCGCCGCTCTATTTCTTCAATAGCAACCGAAATAGCCTCTTGTACCGGAAGCCCATTCAAAAAATCGGAATTCATCATAATACCCTCTTTGGCATCAAAACTTTCTTCCGATACATCACATCCTTCAATTAAAGGAATAATAGGCAAATCAAATTGTTTGGCAAAAGCATAATCGCGACTATCATGAGCAGGTACTGCCATAATAGCACCTGTGCCATAGCCGGCCAATACATAGTCTGAAATCCAAATAGGCAATAACTCTCTCGTAAAAGGATGTATGGCATAGGATCCCGAGAAAACACCGCTTACCGTTTTATCTGCGATTCGCTCACGTTCGGTTTTCCTTTTCGTTTTCTCCAAATAAGCATCAACCGTTTCGCGATATTCCTCCGTCACAAGCTGCTCAACCAATTCGCTTTCGGGAGCCAACACCATAAACGTAACACCAAAAATAGTATCGGGACGTGTTGTAAACACATCAAACGTAATCCCGCTTTGAGTATTAAAATGAATTACCGCTCCTTCCGAACGGCCAATCCAATTGCGTTGCGTTTCCTTCAACGAATCCGTCCAGTCTATTTTTTCAAGGCCGTCCAGCAATCGCTGTGCATAAGCCGAAACACGCAAACACCACTGGCGCATCTTTTTTTGCTCGACCGGATATCCTCCACGAATAGAAAAACCCTCACTCACCTCATCATTAGCAAGTACTGTTCCCAATTGCGGACACCAATTTACCATCGTATCACCCAAGTAGGCAATGCGGTAGTTCATCAGTATTTCTTGTTTTTCTTTTTCCGATTTCGTTTTCCATTCGTCAGCAGTGAAGTGCAATTCTTTGTTTCCCGCGGCATGAATCCCTTCTGTCCCTCTTTCTTCAAAATGTTTTATCAGATTCTCAATAGGTTCGGCACGTTGAAGCTCGTTATTGTAATAGTGATGAAACATTTTTATAAAAGCCCATTGTGTCCATTTGTAATATTTAGGATCACATGTGATCACCTCTCGGCTCCAATCGTAAGAAAAGCCGATTTTGTCCAACTGCTCGCGATAACGAGCTATATTTTTGTAAGTTGTGATGGCAGGATGTTGTCCGGTTTGAATAGCGTATTGTTCGGCAGGCAATCCAAAGGCATCGAACCCCATAGGATGCAGCACATTAAAACCTTGAAGTCGTTTATATCTTGCAATAATATCTGAAGCTATGTATCCAAGCGGATGACCAACGTGCAGCCCTGCTCCCGAAGGATAAGGGAACATATCAAGAACATAATATTTCGGTTTTGAGGAATCTTCCGTAACTTTGTATGTTTGATGATCGATCCAGTATTGTTTCCATCGTTTCTCGATTTCTTCGAAGTTGTAGTCCATTTTCTTCTTTATTTAAAAAACGTTGCAAAGATAGTGAATTAATCAAGAAAGAACAATCGAAAATTTTTTTGCTTAACAATCTCTAAACCCGAACTTTAATTAACTACACTTAACGGTATTTTTTAGCTAAAAATGGAACAATACTCTTATCTTTGTTAGGGTTATGAGAAATTATATTCACATATTATCAGTGATGATAGTCCTGCTTTTGCCTTTATCTTCAAAAGCACAATATCATTATGCCGATTATGCAAATAAAGGAAGCGGTGCGCATAGTTCTACCATTTACTTGATGCCAAATGTCTATCCGGCCATTCTAATAGAAGGAGATACTGTGGCGTGCATGACTTTACGCGAATTCATTAAATATTCTCCTCTTCGTTTCTATTCTCACAAAGACGTAATTCAATATAACAAACTGATTCGTGATGTAAAAAAAACACTGCCATACGCCAAACAAATATCCAAAATCATTATCGAAACATATGAGTATATGGAAACACTTCCAACGGAAAAGGCAAAACAAAAACATCTGGAAGCAATGGAGAATTATCTTTACAAAACCTATAAACCTCAAATGAGCAAATTGACCCGTTCTCAAGGTCAACTGCTCATAAAATTGGTAGACAGAGAAACAAACACTTCAGCATACGGCATTATTGACGGTTTCATGGGCAGTTTCAAAGCATGGACTTACAATGTATTTGCAGGACTATTTGGAAATAGTTTGAAAGTAAGGTATGACCCTTATGGAAAAGACCGCTTAACAGAAAGAGTCTGTGTTCTGGTAGAACAAGGGGCGATTTAAATATCGCTCTTTTTTTATGAATAAAAAACATGATGTATCTTTTTTCTTCCCAATATCCTTTTAGTCCCTTCACAGCGACATTTTATCAATATTACCAATGGATTACGGATCACTACAACTAACCGATTGGTTACCCACTACAAAAAAAGAAATGAAAATTCGTGGTTGGGATTATGTCGATGTGATTCTGTTTTCGGGCGATGCTTATATCGACCACCCTTCTTTTGGAGCAGCTGTTATAGGAAGGCTAATGGAAAAAGAAGGCTTACGAGTAGCCATTGTTCCTCAACCTAATTGGCGTGACGATTGGCGCGATTTTAAAAAACTTGGCACACCCCGATTATTTTTTGCCATTTCGGCCGGTGCCATGGATTCCATGATCAACCGTTATACGGCTAATAAACGCCTCCGTTCCAACGACGCCTACACTCCTGACGGACGCCCTGACATGCGTCCTGATAGAACAACCATCGTTTATACTCATATCCTTAAAGACCTTTATCCCGATATTCCTCTTGTTATCGGAGGAATAGAAGCCTCCCTTCGACGCATTACCCATTACGACTATTGGGATGACCGGTTACATAAAACTATTCTTGCTGATACACATGCCGACCTTTTAATTTACGGAATGGGCGAACAACCCTTGAAACAACTCATTCAAGAGATAAAAAACGGGAAAAGAATAAATGAAATCTACGATATTCCACAAACGGCTTTTCTTGTTCCTAAAAATTCAATTCCCCCCAATTCCTTCGGTGAGGAAAAACGCCTGTTCTCTCACGAAGAATGTCTGAAAGACAAACTTAAACAGGCAAAAAATTTTCGTATAGTAGAAGAACAATCCAACCGTCTATATGCCGCACGTATTTTACAGGATGTAGATGACAAAACATTGGTTGTAAATCCACCTTTTCCACCCATGATCGAAGATGAAATCGATGCATCATTTGATCTTCCCTACACTCGCCTGCCCCATCCCAAATACAAAGGAAAACATATTCCGGCATACGAAATGATCAAATTTTCGGTAAATCTTCATCGGGGTTGTTTTGGCGGCTGCGCTTTTTGCACCATTTCGGCTCATCAGGGAAAATTCATTGCTTCACGCTCCAAACACTCTATACTAAACGAAGTAAAAAAAATTATCAAGATGCCCGATTTTAAAGGCTATATCAGCGATCTTGGTGGTCCCTCGGCAAATATGTATCGCATGGGAGGGAAAGATTTATCCATTTGCGAAAAATGTAAAAAACCTTCCTGCGTTTACCCTAAAATCTGCAGCAACCTGAATACCGATCATTCTGCTTTACTCGACATATACCATACAATAGATGCCATGTCGGGGGTCAAAAAATCATTTATTGGCAGCGGAATCCGTTACGATATGCTTTTACATGAAAGCGAAGATGAACAGACCAATAAAGCCGCAAAAAACTATATCGAGGAACTGATTACACGTCACGTTTCGGGAAGATTAAAAGTAGCACCCGAACACACATCGGACAATGTATTGCAGATTATGCGAAAGCCCTCGTTCGATCAGTTCATCCAATTTAAAAAAATCTTTGACTCAATAAATCAGAAGCATCAATTAAATCAGCAACTTATACCCTATTTTATCTCCTCACACCCGGGTTGTACCCTCTTGGATATGGCAGAATTGGCAGCAACCATCAAAAACCTAAAGTTAAAACCCGAACAAGTACAAGATTTTACACCTTCACCTATGACATTGGCTACCGAAATCTATTATACGGGTTATCATCCATACACCCTTGAGCCCATATATAGTGCTAAAACAAAAGAAGAAAAAAACGCCCAACACCAATTTTTTTTCTGGTATCAACCCTCAAATAAACCGGCCATAATTGCCGAATTGAAACGAATCAATCGCCCGGACATAATAAAAAAGATATATCCAAAAGATTAATATAAACTAAATTCTTAAGATTTTTCTTTTTTCGTGCAGCGTTTTTCCGAATATGTCATCTTATTTATAAAATAGAAATATTCCGAAAAACAGCCAATCTATGAAAAATTATTTGCTTTTCCCCATTGTAGCAATTGTCATATCTTTTACTGCTTTTTCATGCGATGACAGTAGCTCCGGAGATTATCTGTTTGACATCGCCACTGTTGAAATTCAAGGTGATGGCACATTTGCCCTTGTATTGGATAACGGCGTAAGGTTATGGCCTGAGACATCCGATGTGCGGTACATAGGTAAAAATAGGCAACGCGTTTTCGTGAACTATACTATTCTTTCCGAAAAACACAACGGGTACAATTATTCCATTAAAATAAACGATATCTGGGATATTCTCACCAAAACCCCCATCAATCTTACCACACAAAATGCCGATAGCATAGGTAACGATCCCGTAAAAGTACGAAGCATATGGATTGGGAGCGATTTTTTAAATGTTGATTTCTTCTTCAATTATGGAGGAGTAAGACCTCATGCTATTAATCTGGTGAAAAATACGCTCATCACACCTCCCGACGACGAAAAGATTCATCTGGAATTCAGACATAACTCCTATCAAAGCCCGAGTACCCGGCTTTACGAAGGTTTCGTCTGTTTTGATCTGAAATCACTAAGGGTAAATACAGCCGATTCCGTTCAATTGTCGATTAAAGTAAAAGACTGGGATGGAGAAAAAATTTTCGACATAACATATTACTATAACAACACTACACTTAAGAGCTTAAAAGGCGAAAAGAGCATTCCTGCGATTTCGTCAAACGAATACTATTAATAAAAAATCACACCGATTAGTTCTATTTCTTATATGACTTTTTGATTTTCCAAAACCGGCAAAACCCTGTGAAGTGTATTGCCGGTTATTTTTCTTTGTATTTTTATGTAAATCATGTTACAAAACATACAAAATAATTTCTTATTTAAAATTAAACCCTCTATTTTTGAATTCAGATAAGTTCAGCACAGTTATCGTTTTTCATGAGTTTGAAATTCAATCACAGTAGCACCAAAGTTCAACAACTGGCCGATTTTATAAGGCAATCCATAACGGTTAACGAATACAAAGTTGGAGAAAAATTGCCGTCGATAAATTTTTTGAGCCAAAAATACAATGTTTCGCGCGACACGGTTTTCAAAGCATTAATGATGCTGAAAGATAAAGGAATGATCGATTCCATCCAAGGCAAAAATTATTATGTACTAAACCGCTCTACCCATATTTTTCTGTTGCTCGACGAGTACACCCCATTTAAAGAGGCATTATATAACAGTCTGATCAAAAAACTTCCGGAAAGTTTTACAGTTGACTTGTGGTTTCACCAATACAACGAAAGTTTGTTCAATACCATTATCAACGAAGCATGCGGAAAATACAACCGCTACATTGTAATGAATTACGACAACGAAATATTTTCCGAAGTTTTGAACAAAATCAATAAAGATCGTCTCCTCTTGATCGATTTCGGCAAATTTGATAAAAAAGATTATTCATACATCTGCCAGGACTTTGACGAAAGTTTCTATCGTGCACTCGAATTATTAAAAAAAGAATTATCCGGATATAAGAAATTGGCATTCGTATTCAATAAATATCATAAACATCCCAAGAGCAGTAAAATCTTTTTTTCAAGATTTTGCGAAGACAACGGATTCGACTTTGAAATCCTTGACGAAATAAAAGAAACAACTCCAATTCAGCGGAATTACTGTTATCTTGTCATCAAACAAACGGATGTGGTAAAAATCGTCAAACAGGCAAGGTCAACTAACATGAAGATGGGGAAAGATTTCGGACTGATCGCATACAACGAAAATCCTTTTTACGAAGTTATCGGGGATGGCGTCTGCAGTATCAGCGTCGATTTCGATCTCATGGGAAGCCTAGCAGCAGATTTTGCTCTTACAGGAGAAAAAATTCAACGCTATCTGCCGACCAACGTATATCGCAGAAATTCAATCTGATTAAAAACATATGTTGCTTTCCGGGAAGAAAAGCAATTTCAATACCCGGTTTCAGCAGTGTGCCGCAAACCAAATTTTTAATGTCAATAAAATACTACAACAATGGGAAAGTATCCTAAAATCGGTATCCGCCCCACGATAGACGGACGTCAAGGAGGCGTAAGGGAAAGCCTTGAAGAAAAAACGATGAACCTGGCAAAAGGTGTTGCCAAACTTATTGGTTCCAATCTGAAAAACGGCGACGGGAGTCCCGTTGAATGCGTCATTGCCGACACTACCATCGGTCGTGTTGGAGAAAGTGCCGCCTGTGCCGAAAAATTCGAACGCGAAGGGGTGGGTTCAACCATCACAGTAACTTCGAGCTGGTGTTACGGAACAGAAACGATGGACATGAATCCACATTACCCCAAGGCCGTTTGGGGATTCAACGGAACAGAACGCCCCGGAGCCGTTTATCTGGCGGCCGTTCTGGCAGCTCATTCGCAAAAGGGTTTACCCGCATTCGGTATTTACGGACATGATGTCCAAGACATCAACGATGATTCGATCCCCGAAGACGTGGCAGAAAAAATCCTTCGTTTTGCCCGTGCTGCTCAGGCAGCAGCTACCATGAGAGGAAAATCATACCTTTCCATTGGCAGCGTAGCTATGGGCATTGCAGGATCTATTGTTAATCCCGACTTTTTCCAAAAATACCTGGGTATGCGGAACGAATCGGTCGATTCTACCGAAATCATCCGCCGCATGAAAGAAGGTATTTACGATCATGAAGAATTTGAAAGAGCAATGGCCTGGACAGAAAAATACTGCAAGGTAAACGAAGGGACGGATTATAATCGTCCTGAAAAACAAAAAAGTCGTGCCGAAAAAGATAAAGACTGGGAGTTTGTGGTAAAAATGACCATCATTATCCGCGACCTCATGAAAGGCAATCCCAAACTCAGGGAAATGGGGTTCAAAGAAGAAGCCATCGGGCACAATGCCATTCTGGCCGGCTTCCAAGGACAACGTCAGTGGACGGACTTCTTGCCTAACGGCGACTTCAGTGAAACCATCTTAAACAGCTCATTCGATTGGAACGGCATACGTGAAGCCTATCTCCTGGCAACCGAAAACGATTCGCTAAACGGTGTTGCCATGCTGTTCAATCATTTACTTACCAACAAAGCACAAATCTTTTCCGATGTCCGCACGTATTGGAGTCCGCAAGCCGTAAAACGCGTTACCGGAAAAGAACTTACAGGATTAGCCGCCAATGGGATTATCCATCTTATCAATTCGGGAGCAACCACACTTGACGGTACCGGACGGCAGACATTAAACGGGCAACCGGCCATGAAAGAACCATGGAACATCACCCAAGAAGAAGTGGAAGCCTGTCTGGCAGCCACTACCTGGTCGCCTGCCGATCGCGATTATTTTCGTGGCGGAGGATTTTCTTCTACGTTCCTGACGCGTGGAGGAATGCCTGTAACCATGTCGCGCGTGAACATTGTAGACGGATTAGGCCCGGTTTTGCAATTGGCTGAAGGCTGGACAGTAGACCTCGACCCCGAAGTGCACGACATCATCAATAGGCGCACCGACAAAACATGGCCGACAACATGGTTTGCTCCTCGTCTGACAGGTAAGGGGGCCTTCAAGGATGTTTATTCGGTGATGAACAACTGGGGAGCCAATCACGGAGCCATTAGTTACGGCCACATTGGCCAGGATTTAATCACGCTGGCTTCGATCCTTCGCATCCCCGTATGCATGCACAACGTGGAAGAGAGCAATATCTTCCGCCCGTCGGCATGGAATGCGTTCGGAATGGAAAAAGAAGGAGCCGATTACAGAGCATGCAAAAATTTCGGACCGATTTATAAATAAGAAACGTAAAGATCAAAGAAGAATAGCATTCAGTTTATTGTTTGGCCATGTAAACAGATAAGCTGAATGCTGTTAATCGGTTAAACACAATAATACAAATGGAAAAAGTAAAACAACCCCTTCTCAAAAAAAACGGGCAAAACTTCCTTGCCCCTTTCATTCTTATTACCTGCTGTTTTGCCTTATGGGGATTTGCAAACGATATTACCAATCCTATGGTAAAAGCATTCTCTAAAATTTTTCGGATGAATGTAACCCAAGGGGCATTAGTACAGGTGGCATTCTATGGAGGATATTTTGCAATGGCATTTCCGGCTGCTATATTTATCAGAAAATATTCCTACAAAGCAGGTATTCTGATGGGGTTGGGACTGTATGCCTTAGGAGCATTCATGTTTTTTCCCGCAAAAATATCGGGAAATTACTATCCGTTTCTTTTAGCTTACTTCATTCTTACTTGCGGATTGTCGTTTCTCGAAACCAGCGCCAACCCTTATATTTTAACCATGGGTCCGGAGGAAACGGCCACACGACGACTTAATCTGGCACAATCATTCAATCCGTTGGGGTCACTGGCCGGAATGTATGTGGCCATGAATTTTATTCAAGCCCGGTTAAATCCCATGAGTACAACGGAAAGGGCAGCGCTCGGTGAAGTCGAGTTTGAAGCTATGAAACAATCCGATTTATCCATTTTGATTCATCCTTACCTTGCTATAGGAGGCATAGTTACCCTTATGTTCATTATTATTCTGTTGTCAAAAATGCCCAAAAACGGCGACTCCTCCAACGAAATCAATTTTATACCCACCCTGAAACGAATATTCTCTATTCCCAATTACCGTCAGGGAGTGCTTGCCCAATTCTTTTATGTGGGAGCACAAATCATGTGCTGGACATTTATCATTCAGTATGGGACACGCATCTTCATGGCACAAGGTATGGAAGAACAAGCAGCCGAAGTTCTGTCACAAAAATACAATATTCTGGCCATGATCATTTTCTGCACCAGTCGATTCATCTGTACCTATCTGCTTAAATTCTTTAATCCGGGGAAATTGCTTCGTACATTGGCCATTGCGGGAGGTATCTTCACTCTTGGTGTAATTTTTCTTCAAGATATTCATGGCCTTTATTGTCTGGTTGCGGTATCGGCATGCATGTCGCTTATGTTCCCAACGATCTACGGCATTGCACTAAAAGGGATGGGCGAAGATGCCAAATTTGGTGCTGCCGGACTGATTATGGCTATTTTGGGCGGTTCTGTACTCCCTCCTGTACAAGCAGCTATCATCGACTTAGGAACGATCGGCAAATCATTCCCGGCCGTAAATGCCTCGTTTATCTTACCGTTCATCTGCTTCATGGTCGTAGCCTGGTATGGAGGTCAAGCTTATAAAAGGAGCAAAAGAGGGGGGATTGTGATGGGATAACATGTTCAAACACTATTCCCCATTGTATGGGATACCGTTTCGGCTTGTTTGATTACGCTACACAAAACACGGGCAGAAATGTCGATTTCGACTATCCACGGATAAATGAAAGAACCGGCGGAAATAACAATCCGGCATAATGATAACAAAAACTAGTATACACTATAATTAATTTGATAAAATGAAATACGTTGGAATGATTAAAGCAGTAATTTTATTCTTAGCAATTGCGGTAGAGCATGCATATGCTGTCGAACCACCGGCACCGGTATTGCCTGTGCCGTCTGAAAATCAACTGGCATGGCACGAAATGGAAACAAACGCTTTCATTCATTTTACCATCAACACCTTCACCGGTCGCGAATGGGGATACGGAGATGAAAGCCCAACATTGTTCAATCCCTCGGCCTTGAATGTCGATCAATGGATCTCAACCCTCAAGGAAACCGGATTTAAAGGTGTAATTCTAACCTGCAAGCATCACGACGGTTTTTGCCTGTGGCCATCGAAATATACGGAACATTCCATAAAAAACAGTCCGTACAAAAACGGGAAAGGCGACATTGTGAAAGAAGTAAGCGATGCATGCCGAAAATATAACCTGAAATTCGGGGTTTATCTTTCACCGTGGGACAGAAACCACAAAGATTACGGTAAACCGGCTTATATCACTTATTATAGAAATCAACTCAAGGAATTGTTTACCGATTACGGCCCTGTTTTCGAAATGTGGTTCGATGGTGCCAACGGTGGAGACGGGTATTACGGAGGGGCAAGAGAAACCCGAAAAATAGACAGCAGAACCTATTACGACTGGCCAACTACGTTGAATTTAATACGCAGCATACAGCCACAAGTTCTTTTCTTTAGCGATTCCGGACCCGATATCAGATGGGTGGGAAACGAAAAAGGATATGCCGGCGAAACCAACTGGAATACCCTCACACCCGATACGCTTTATCCCGGAAAACCGGGAATCGGCAATTTATTGAATACCGGTTCCATCGATGGCACAAAATGGATTCCTGCCGAAGTTGATGTTTCGATCAGACCGGGATGGTTTTACCATTCGGAAGAAGATGCATGGGTGAAAACTCCGGAACAGCTTTTTGATATTTATCTGACGTCGGTAGGCCGGGGTGCCGTTCTATTGCTGAACGTACCTCCGGACAGGAGGGGGCTGATTCACGAAAACGACGTAAAATCCCTTCAAGGTTTCAAACAGCTATTGGATTCCGTTTTTGCAAACAACTTGGCAAAAGGAGCTTCGGTAAAAGCATCCGGTTACAGAGGAAAATCGAAAAAATATGCTCCTAAAAATTTAACGGACGTAAATAAGGAAACGTACTGGGCAACAGACGACAAAGAACACACCGGATGGTTCGAAATCGATTTCGGAAAGCGTCAGACGGTTTCTTATGTCTTGTTGCAAGAATACATCAAATTGGGTCAAAGGGTCAAATCATTTTCGATAGAGGCATGGAAAGATAATAAATGGCAACAAATTTCCAAAGGAACAACCATTGGTTACAAAAGAATATTGAAAGTTGATCCGGTGACCACACAAAAAATAAGGGTTAATATTTTGGATTCTAAAGCATGCCCGGTTTTGTCTAACGTAGCAGTGTATTGAGATGAAGAACTATTTTTACGGCCTTCTTTTAATGCTGCTTCCCTTCTCGGGTTATGCATCGAAAACCACAAAAAATGATCTTTTATTGCAATATACTTCCCCTGCCGAAATTTGGGAAGCTACTCTTCCGCTCGGCAACGGACGCATCGGGATGATGCCCGATGGGGGTATTGTTGCAGAACATATCGTTTTGAACGATATCACCATGTGGTCGGGAAGCGAGGACCCGGAAGCGTTGAATCCCGAAGCTATTAACTACCTGCCCGAAATCCGTAAATTATTACTCGAAGGCAAAAATCTTGAAGCCCAAAACATCATGTATCAACATTTTCGCTGCGGAGGAAAAGGATCGGCTTTCGGGCAGGCAAAAGATGCTCCGTATGGATGTTTTCAGATGCTCGGAGATTTGCATATTCGTTATTCATACCCTGAGAACGGCCTGCCCGCCAACTATCGACGAACACTTTCGTTGAACGATGCAGTTGCTTACACCCGTTTTCAAAAAGGGAACACGCAATACACACGTGAATACTTTGCTTCGTTTACAAACGATATACTGGTAATCCGCCTTACTTCAGACAAGAAAAAGGCCATTGGTTTCGAATTGACCCTCACTCGTCCCGAAAGGGCAACGATTTCCATAAAAAACAATGTCTTGCAAATGGAAGGTCAACTGAACGATGGCTACAATACCGATAAAGGGGTTCGTTACCTTACCAAGGTACAGATCATCAATAAGGGCGGCACACTTTCGTCCGGCGATTCCTCCATATCCCTTGCCAAAGCCGATGAAGCAATCATTTTTATCTCCACTTCTACCGACATGTTGGACAAAAATTATCGGGTCAGTGTCGACAAATCACTTTCAAAAGCCGCTGAAACCCCATATAAAAAGCTGAAAAAGGCGCATATCGACAGCTATCGAAGCAAATTCGATCGCGTGGAACTGAATTTAGGCAAACAAAACAACAATTTGCCTACCGATGAACGTCTGAAAGATTTTCAACAAAGCAACGACCCTTCGTTTGCCGCTTTATACTTCCAATTTGGACGATACCTGATGATTAGCGGAACACGCGAAAATTCTCTTCCGCTTAATTTACAGGGACTGTGGGCTAATACCTTGCAAACGCCGTGGAATGGCGACTATCACCTGAACATCAATGTTCAAATGAATTACTGGCCGTCAGAAGTGTGCAATCTTTCAGCGCTGCACAAACCCTTGCTCCATTTCACACAATCGCTTGTCTCGTCAGGAACCGCTACCGCAAAAACGTTTTATGGAGCCGAAGGTTGGGTGGCTCATGTAATTACCAACCCATGGCGTTTTACTGCACCGGCCGAACATGCATCGTGGGGAGCAACCAACACCGGAGGAGCTTGGTTGTGTCAACACTTATGGGAGCATTACGCTTTCACACAAGACAACGGCTATCTGCAAACCATTTATCCTACACTAAAGGGAGCAGCCGATTTTTTTCTGACCAACATGATAGAAGAACCCACGCATGGATGGCTGGTAACCGCCCCATCGTCATCGCCGGAAAATGCTTTTTACCTTCCGGGAAGCAACGAACCCGTTTATGTATGTATAGGGCCGACAATGGACGTGGAAATTATTCGCGAATTATTTGACAATGTACTCAAAGCTGCCGAAATCCTCGATATTCGGGATGAAACCGTCGAAAAAATCAAGTCAGCAAAGCCCAAACTGCCTCCTTTGCAAATCAGCCCCAAAGGCTACTTGCAAGAATGGTTATACGACTACGAAGAAGTAGATCCGCACCACCGCCACGTTTCGCATTTATATGCTTTATACCCTTCCAATCAGATATCCCCTTACAAAACTCCCCAATTGGCAGAAGCAGCCCGTAAAACACTGGAACGAAGAGGAGATGGAGGCACCGGTTGGTCGCGCGCATGGAAAATAAGCTTTTGGGCGCGACTTCACGAGGGGAATAGAGCTCATAAACTTTTGAAAAATCTTCTTCAACCGGCTATAAACAAAGAAACATCCATGTCAGGACAAGGAGGTGGAACCTATCCCAATCTTTTCTGCGCGCATCCCCCATTTCAAATCGATGGGAACTTTGGAGGGACGGCAGGCATTGCCGAAATGCTTATCCAAAGTCAAGACGGATATATCGAATTGCTCCCTGCGCTTCCCGACCATTGGGCAACCGGCAGTTTCAAGGGCTTGTGTGTCCGCGGTGGAGGAGAAGTAAGCGCACACTGGGAAAACAAACAAGTAACATCCGTCACCATTAAATCCAGCGCAAACTATACATTCAAAATAAAAATTCCTCCCTATGCCCGGACTATAAAGCTAAACAAGAAAAAATGCAATGAACAAGAAGAATACATTTCCCTCCCAATGAAAAAAGGAGACATTGCTGTTATCACCATCAATTCCGGCAAATAAAAAACTCAAAAATTCAAATGAACATCTCAGAGGGAGGTGAAAATACAAAAAGGAAACGGTTCCAAATTAATTTAAAGAACTGTTTCCTTTTTATCGTTTTGTCAAATTTAAAGAATGCCTTCCAACTTTTCAGGAGTAACATTTATTGCCATAATTACTCCGTTTTCATCAATCAAATAATTTTTGAACCCCTTGTTCAAACGAAATTTTTTATATATCTCGGAACGGGTTCCATTTGGGTCGCAAAATTGCGATCCGATTTCGAGCTGATCCCCTCGTATTGTCTTTTCAAACACGTTTTTGTTCTCATCAAAAGAAATAGACAAATACGCAATATCCGGATAATTTTCTTTTAAAAAGTTGTGTATCCGTATATTCGATGCTCTTGAACAAGCATCATATGCAGCCCAGAAATTTACGATTACCTTTTTGCCTTTGTACTCGCTTAAATCAAGTATGTTTCCCTCGATATCGTGCAACACGATATTCGGAATCCGTTCCCCGGGATAATAACCTATAGCAGGTTTATCGGTTTTAATGGATCCCGATGACATCATAAGCGAAGCTATTACAAGAAGGCAAAACTTCACATACTTCATAAATTTTTGTTTTAAAGAATACTCAAATCTTACCCTATGCCTCACGCAAGTGATAAAATTCATTGTAATCGATCTTTCGCTAAAGATCTTTTATTCAATTTTGAAACGCAAAAGTAGAGTACTTTTTTTTAAGAAAAAAAAATTCAGACAAAATAATTGTTTCTAAATATTAACGTGTGTTTTTGATATGCTTATAAATAAATAATATTCAACCATTTATTAAGAAACAGAAAAGAATCCTTCAACAGCCTCGAGTGATGAGTCTTTCAAAATAACCTTTTTATTTTTATCAAGCAAATACAATATGGGATAAGCATTGATATCGTAAAGATTCTTTTTGGTAATGACCATACCCTGATCATAGGCATTCACCCATTCTGTCGGTAACTGAGGAAGATAATCAAACCATTCATTGATGTTTTCGCCGGGATAAACGGTTAAAACCGTCAACATGGTTCGGGTAGGCGAATTCATTTTCATAGCATTGTTGATAGACTCGGATTCTTTAATTTGCCGGATAACCGCATCGCAAGTGGAGCATTCGGGATCGAAAAAAATTAAAAGAAGATAATCGCTTTTGATGGAATACAAACTTAGCGTTTCTCCCGATGCCAGTGTATAATTGAAATTGGCTGCCTTTTTCCCCACCCGATTTTTATGAACCATAGAGAGTTGAAATTTGTATTTCGATTTTTCTGCTTTGGAAAGCGATGACGATTTGGTCAATTGTTTCAATACCACAAGATAAAACTCTTCATTACGAAAGGGAGAATTCGGCTCATAAAGATATTTTTCAAAAAGTGAAGCAAAATAAGCATGCATCGCATCATTTTCTTTCATTTTATTCAAGGTATAATGCAGCGATTTCTTTGCATCTTCCCATGAAACATAATTTTGCAGAATATGAATATAGTCCACAAAAGCTTGTTCTGTAATCTCGGGACGAGAAATGAGTCGCTCATTGCTAAAATCGAATCTGTCCCAATAATGCATCACCAAAAATTTCCCCCTCTCTTCCGAAGAAGTAATTTCATCCGGAATTTGAGGTAAATGAAAAATATTCTCTGAAACAATTGGGGTGCTCACTCCGGTTCTTTTGGCTTCGACATCAGATGAGGCTTTTCTGGTTGACGAACAAGCCGTGACACCCACCATAAAAAACAAGAAAAAATAAATATATAACGACTTCATGCTCATGTTTGCTCAATCCAATTCAATTTCGAAAAGTAAAGATACAAAAATATTCTATAAACTAGGCAGACCTATTTATACAGATTTATTCAGATTCAACCGGTACGTACAAAACGGATTCGTCTTAAAATTATCAGCCGGAGTTATGCATTTCAATGCTGTACTTATTCGATAGAAAACGAATAATTTTGTATATTTGTGTTTTACAAAATCAGGGAAAAGAATGGACAATTACATTGTATCGGCACGAAAATATCGCCCAAGCACATTTCGCTCCGTTGTCGGACAGGAAGCATTGACTACAACACTGAAGAATGCCATTATCAACAACAAATTAGCCCATGCCTATTTGTTCAGCGGTCCACGCGGAGTCGGGAAAACCACATGTGCCCGTATTTTCGCAAAAACGATCAATTGTTTTCATCCTACTGCCGATCATGAAGCATGCAACGCGTGCGAATCGTGTGTTGCATTCAACGAACAACGTTCTTATAATATCCATGAACTCGATGCGGCCTCAAACAACGGCGTGGACGATATTCGTGCATTGATCGAACAGGTACGCATTCCACCTCAAATCGGTAAATATAAAGTGTACATTATCGACGAAGTGCACATGCTTTCTACCTCTGCGTTTAATTCTTTTTTGAAAACGTTGGAAGAACCACCGGCACATGCCATTTTTATTCTGGCTACAACCGAAAAACACAAAATTATCCCCACTATTTTGTCTCGCTGCCAGGTATACGATTTCAACCGGATCAGCATTTCCGATATCGTTCATCACTTGGAATATGTGGCGGAACAGGAAAACGTAAAAGCCGAAACCGAAGCACTGAACATTATTGCACAGAAAGCAGACGGAGGTATGCGTGATGCTCTTTCCATTTTCGACCAAATGGTAAGCTATACGGGGGGAAACATTACCTATAGTGCCGTTATCGATACACTCAACGTGCTGGATTATGAATATTATTTCAAACTGACCGATACCATTCTCGCGGGGAATGTAATCGATTGTTTGCTGATACTCAACGATATTTACAATCGCGGATTCGAAGGACAATACATTATCGGAGGTTTAGCCTCTCATTTTCGTGATCTGTTGGTTTGTAAAGATTCACGTTCGGCTCAATTGTTTCAGGTTGGCTCTTCAATCAGAAATCGTTACATTGAAACTGCAAAACGATGCAGTAACGAATTTCTCTATCAGGCAATTGACATGGCAAACACCTGCGATCTCAACTATCGGGCAAGCAAAAATAAACGGCTGTTGGTGGAACTGACAATGATCCGTCTTTGTCAGTTGATCGAAAATCCTACAGAAACCACTCTCGATCGTAAAGACGACTCGACATTAAAACCCATCAAAAAACCGGAACAACCGGCCGCAACCACCACAACCTCTCAATCTGAAGCGAAAGCGACAACGTACGCATCAACCCCCAACGTTGAAAACAAAATGCAGGAGCCTCCCTCCGAAGAAAAGGAACCAAACACTGCATCAAAAAATATTCCCCCTAAAAAAGAAGCTCCGCTAAAGAAAAGAACCGTATCGATTAACGAAATGGGCATTTCTATTTCCGAACTGAAAAATGAAAACAAGAAGGAAAATACATCCGAGCTAAATAACAAAAAAAACGGTTCCAAACCTTTCACCGAAGAAAATCTGATAAATGCATGGAAAGCGTATGCAGATGCGCTTACCGAAGAAAAATTATTGAAAAACACCATGTCGCTCTATTTGCCGAAACTGCTTGCGGAAACCCTTTTCGAAGTTGAAGTGAACACCGAGATCAACAAACACTATTTGGAAGACAACAGCGCTTCTATTCTTGCCTATTTAAGAGAAAAACTGCAGAACGATGACGTTACCATGACCATAAAAATCGCAGAAGGCAACGCGATTAAAAAGCCGTTGACCTCCCGCGAAATTTTTGACGAAATGGTAAAACAAAACTCCTCACTTCAAAAACTTTCCGATGAATTTGGCTTAGAATTAAGCTAACAACAAAAAAACACCCATCATCATCTTCTGTTTCAAAGGAATAGTTTTTCATAAGGGATACTGCTCCAAAATAGGATCCTCGTATTGCTGCTGCAAACGCTTCAATTCGGATTTCAATTCTTTCGTGATTTTCTCATAGCCTTCCTTTCCGTAAAGATTATGCATCTCAGTCGGATCGTTCTGCAAATCATACAATTCCCAAGAATCGATATCGTTATAGAAATGGATCAGTTTATACCTCGTCGTCCTGACGCCGTAATGACGTTTCACCGCATGTTCGCCGGGATATTCGTAATAATGATAATAGAGCGATTCGCGCCAATTACGCGGCTTCCCTTCCTTTTCAAGCAAAGGCAACAGCGATACGCCCTGAATATCTTGAGGAATTGCGCAGCCGGCCAGGTCGAGCATGGTGGGCGCAAAATCGATGTTCTGCACCAAAGCATCAATGCGTCCCCGTTTTTTTAATGAAGCCGGCAAATGAATCACCAACGGCGTGCTGAAGGATTCTTCATACATAAAACGCTTGTCGAACCATCCGTGCTCGCCCATGTAGAATCCCTGGTCCGATGTGTAAAAAACAATCGTATTTTCCATCATTCCGTTCTTTTCCAAATAATCCA
>ENA-UOYA01000949-UOYA01000949.1-activated-sludge-metagenome-genome-assembly--contig:-NODE-949-length-33746-cov-5.338458_pt1 | contig 33746 bp, 33 predicted proteins | sample MGYA00238163_ERZ764804 | MGnify/ENA primary metagenome ERZ764804 (study PRJEB28919, sample SAMN05720223) | activated sludge metagenome | isolation source: Anaerobic digester | place: Hong Kong... | reverse complement strand
CTGGTTTTCGGTCCGATGTCGGACTATATCAAAATCGAATGGATGCTCGTCGGAACCGGGATCCTGATGATGGCCGAAACATTGTTTCTGCTATCGAGCAGGGTGCTCGTCGATATCGGCAGAAGTTGACAAAATTCAACAGATAATGTTTGCATTAAATGATTAGGATGTGGTAAAATAAACTATGAGAATACTTTTTCATCAGGGGAGGTAACAAAATGGGGATTTTTCAAGACATCGCGGGATCCGTGAAGGACGCTGCCGGCGGGATCAAAAACAGGGCCGGAGCCTGGAAGGATTTGGCGGAGGACAAGACGGAAGCTCTGAAGGGGAGAGCGGAAGATGGGATGGAGCAGCTTATGGATCGAGTGGAAGACGTCGGGGACATGATGCGGGCCAAGGCGGATGATATGAAGGACAAGCTCGAAAACAAAGCGGATGACATGAAGGATATGCTGGAAAACAAGGCGAATGACATGAAGGATATGCTCGAAGACAAAGCGGATAAGTTGAAGCACAAAATAAAAAATTGAATAAAGCCCCGCATCGATGGCAGTGATGAATTAGGAACCTCCGGATTGATGCAACAAAAAAGCATAGGATTTGGAGGTTTTCATTGTTCCGGAGACGGAATAGGCAAATTACCGGGAGGATAACGACTTGCTGCATGAGGACATAAAAAAGAGCTTTAAGGATCTTATTGAAGCACATGATTTGGCACATTTTGGTAGCTGGGAAATGGATATGATCCGGAAGAGGGGCTATTGGTCTTCCGAGGCGTATCGTATCTATGGCATTTCTCCGGAACAATTCGACGGATCCTATGAAGGATTTCTCGGTCTGATTCATCCGGACGACAGGGAAAAAACGGACAACACACTCAAGGAAATCAGGGAAAATGCGGCTCTTGTTATGGAATACCGCGCTGTACGGCCCGACGGTTCTGTTCGGTATATACGGCAGCTCGTAAAACCTGTCTTTAATAAAGAGGGCAAGCTGATGAATCTTTACGGAACGATCCAGGACATTACAGGATTGGAGAAATTTAAAAACTTCCTCGGAGAGACGGAGGAAACCATCGACAGGATCCAAAAACGGTTCCAGGTGCTGGTTCAACAGTCCAGCGACGTCTTTGAGATCATCGCGCCCGATTATACAATCCTGTACATCAGCCCCGCCGTGGAAAAGGTCGTCGGGTATACGCCGGAAGAACGGATCGGGAAAAATGCGCTGGAGTTTCTGGAAGAAGAGCAGAAACAGGACTTCATGAAAAAAGTGTACTGCGTGATTGACAATCCGAACGAAAGAATGACCGGCGACGTAACGTTCAAGGATCGAAAGGGCAAAATCAGCTATCTTACATATACGATGACCAATCAGCTGGAGGAACCTTCCATTCAGGGGATCGTCATCAACTGGCGGGATATTACGGACCGCGTTCAAAATCAAAAAGAAATCGAATACATCGCGACTCACGATGAACTGACCGGGCTTCCCAACAGGGTGTTCCTCAAGCAGAAGATGACTCAGCTGTGCGCGGAGCCTAAGCATCCCGACTATAATTTTGCATTGATCATGCTTGACATCGACGGTTTCCGCTATGTCAACGACGCGCTGGGATACCAGTTCGGCGATCAGCTTATCGTTCAGGTTTCCCGCCGTCTTGAAGAGTTTCTGGGCGGTGAAGGGTTCTTATGCCGGTATACCGGCGATCAGTTTGCAATCATTCTTGAAAATCTGAATAAATCCTGGGAATACGAGCAGGTCGCGAAAAAAATCACGGCTCTGTTTAAGGACGTCTATAAGGTGGATCTCTATGAGTTGGATGTGACGGTGAGCATGGGGATCAGCATGTACCCGTATGACGAAAAAGATCCGGATCTGCTGATCAATTATGCCAATATTTCCCTGCTGCGCTCCAAGCATGAGGGGAAGAACCGGTATAAGTTCTATTCCTCGGAGATTGGGATCCAGATCTACAAGCAGGTCGTTCTCCGCAACGATCTTTTGAAGGCCATAGAAAGAAATCAGTTTCAGGTTTACTATCAGGCGCAGGTTCAGCTGGAATCCAGCGATATCCTGGCCGCGGAAGCGCTGATTCGCTGGGAGCATCCCGAATGGGGCATGGTGTCGCCGAACGAATTTATCTCCCTTGCGGAGGAAACCGGATTTATCATCAATCTGGGAAACTGGATGCTTCGGGAAGTCTGTAAAAACTATAAGACGTGGATGGAGCACGGCATGCACCCGATCAAGGTTTCGGTGAACTATTCCAGCCTCCAGTTTTTTGAGAGAAATTTTGTGGACAACATCATCGGCATTATCAACGAATATGAACTGGATCCGCATTTTCTGATCATGGAGATCACGGAAAGCGTATTCATGAAGAATCCCGAAAAGGCTATCGTCGACATTAAAAGGCTGCAGGCTGCCGGCATTCAGGTTGCTCTCGACGATTTCGGGACGGGATTTTCCGCCCTGTCCTACCTGAATTCCTTTAATATCGATATCCTGAAGATAGACCGCTCCTTCATCAAAAATGTAATGCTGGACGATGCAAGCACCATCATCACCCGCTCTGTCATCGACCTGGCGCAGGAGCTCAGGATCAAGCTGGTGGCGGAGGGGATCGAGAATTGGGAGCAGCTTGAATGCCTGAAGAAGCTCCACTGCTATTCCGGTCAGGGATACATATACAACAAACCGATGCCGCCGGAAGAATTCGAGACGCTCCTGGCGAAGGAAAAATGCCTGCCTGCACAGCTGCTGCAGGAGAAGAAGCAAGGCCGCGACAAGCGAAAATACCTCAGAATCAAACTCCCGAAGATTTTGGAAGCGGAGATGTCCATCGCCGAAGCACCGGGACAGAAGTTCAAGGTCAATACCCTGAAGGTGGAAGTGAAAAATATCAGCTCGGAGGGGCTTTGCTTCACTGCCGGGATCAGGCTTCCCGTCAACAGGGAACTTTCACTGCAGTTTACGATCCCGACCAGGGACGGCAGAGAGGCGAAGATCTGCGGATACCCCGTCTGGATGCAGGAGGCGGACGACGATCTGTATGAGTACGGAGTCGAATTTGATCATGCTCCGAGCGAAAAACTCAATCTGACCGCCGAGCTCTATTCCCTGTGCAGGGATATGTACAGCTACAACTGATATGTTTTTTGTTCAATAACAACAAAAAAATCCCAATATTTTTATCTTGACAAACAGAAATGAATCCACTATACTGGATTCAATAAAATTGATAAAGACTGTGATGGAGAGAGTAGGTATTTTTCAAACGTTACAGCGATTCGGGGACGGTGGAAGCCCGATACCAGTCGATCAATATCCGAAAATCACTCCTGAGTCGCAGGCCGAAAGATATCGGCGGCGCTTAAGCGCCGGACACAATGTCAAGTAGGTTTTGACGGTTTTCCCCCGTTACAGGGAACGCGTATGTTGGTATGCAGTAATAGGTGGTACAGCGACAGCACTATAGCTTTCGTCCTTTGCAGGACGGAAGCTTTTTTTCGATTAACAGGAGGTAGTGAATCATGAATGATATCGTTGAAATCCGGTGGCATGGCCGGGGCGGCCAGGGCGCAAAAACAGCGTGCCTGCTGCTGGCCGACGTGGCATTCAGTTCAGGCAAGCATGTGCAGGGCTTTCCGGAATACGGTCCGGAGCGGATGGGCGCGCCCATCACAGCCTACAACAGGATCAGCAGCGACCGCTGTTCGGTTCATTCCAACATTTACAACCCTGATTTCGTCGTCGTTGTCGATGAGACTCTGCTCACGTCGGTAGACGTAACAAAAGGTCTGAAGGAAAGCGGCGCCATCATCATCAACAGCGGCAAAACGCCGGAAGAGCTCAGACCGCTGCTCAGAGGCTATCGGGGCAGGGTATATACCATCGACGCCAGAAGGATTTCGGAAGAGACCCTCGGCAGGAATATCCCGAACACTCCGATGCTTGCCGCAACGGTTAAGGTGAGCAATGTCGTGGATCTGCAGCAGTTTGTCAGAGATATGGAATCTTCCTTCCGGCACAAATTCGCAACAAAGCCCCAGGTGGTGGAAGGCAATATGAATGCGATCAGAAAATCATTGGAGGAGGTTTGCGCCGGATGACGATAAAGGCAAGTCAAATCAATGAATCATCCTCATGGCAGGAAATGACCCAGGGAGGGGAAATATACGAAGGAGGCACATCCGTCCTCGTGAATACCGGGGACTGGAGAACGATGACTCCGGTTTTTCATGAAGAAAAATGCACGCATTGCATGCTGTGCGTCCCTTATTGTCCGGACAGTTCGATTCCGGTGGAAAACGGCAGGCGTCTGGAATTCGACTTTATGCATTGCAAGGGCTGCGGGATCTGTGTCAAGGTCTGCCCCTTCCAGGCGATATCCCTTGAAAAGGAGGGAGCATGATGGCAAGAAGAGACAGAATGTCCGGTAACGAAGCCGTTGCCTACGCGATGAAGCAGATCAATCCCGATGTCATGGGAGCATTTCCGATTACGCCGTCCACAGAGATTCCCCAATACTTTGCGTCTTATGTGGCTAACGGCGAGGTTGATACGGAATTTGTCGCGGTCGAATCTGAGCACAGCGCCATGTCGACCTGTATGGCGGCGGAAGCCGCCGGGGGCAGGGCGGTCACGGCCACTTCATCGGCGGGAATGGCGCTCATGTGGGAAATGCTTTACGTAACCTCCTCCGCCAGGCTGCCCGTTACCATGGCCCTTGTCAATCGAGCCTTGACCGGACCCATCAACATCAACTGCGATCATTCCGATTCCATGGGTGCAAGGGACAGCGGCTGGATCCAGCTGTATGCGGAGACGAACCAGGAGGTGTACGACAACTTTATCCAGGCGATGCCCATCGGGGAGCACAAGGATGTCCGCCTGCCCGTCATGGTGTGCCAGGACGGCTTCATCACCAGCCATGCGGTGGAGAATATCGAACTCCTGGACGATGAAACCGTAAAAAGCTTTGTGGGAAATTACGAGCCGGAGAACTACCTTTTGAAAAAGGAGAACCCCCTGGCCGTAGGACCCTACGATATTTCAAATTATTATATGGAACATAAAAAGCAGCAGGCGGAAGCGATGAAAAACGCAAAGGCTGTGATCCTTTCCGTCGCCAAAAAATTCGAGGAGATCTCCGGCAGAAGCTACGGCCTGTTCGAAGCATTCGAAATGGAAGACGCCGTGGCGGCGCTGGTCATCATCGGATCCAGTGCCGGGACCGCAAAGGAAGCCGTGCGCCGGCTCCGCCGGGAGGGAAAAAAAGTCGGACTGATCAAGATCCGGGTATTCCGTCCGTTTCCGATGGAGGAATTAGCCGAGGCGATGAAAAAGGTCAAAGCTGCTGCCGTCATGGATAAGGCGGAGAGCTTTTCCGCCTGCGGAGGCCCGCTGTTTGCAGAGGTGCGTTCCGCGTTGTACGATCTGGAGAACCGGCCGAAGACGGTCAATTACGTATACGGGCTCGGCGGCCGCGATATCTGCGTGGAAGATTTTGTGTCGATCTATGACCGGCTGTTTGAAATCATTGAAACGGGAAATCAGGGCGAAATCTACAGCCATATCGGCCAGAGGGAACTGGGAGGTGACAGAGAATGGCCTACAACTTAAAAGAGCAGGTGCAAAAGCCGGAACGCTTTGTCGGCGGCCACCGCCTCTGTGCCGGCTGCGGCGCGGCCATCGCGGTTCGCGGCGTCCTGCGGGCGCTGAAACCGGAGGATAAGGCGGTCATCGTCAATGCCACGAGCTGTCTTGAAGTATCCTCGTTCCTCTATCCTTATACGGCATGGCAGGACAGCTATATCCACAGTGCGTTCGAGAATGCCGCAGCCACTGCCGGCGGTGTGGAAGCCGCCTATCGCGTGCTGAAGAAAAAAGGGAAAATAGACGGCACCTATAAGTTCATCGCCTTCGGCGGCGACGGCGGAACGTACGATATCGGACTCCAGTCCCTTTCGGGGGCCATGGAGCGCGGGCACGACATGGTTTATGTCTGCTACGACAATGAAGCGTATATGAATACGGGGATTCAGCGATCCTCTTCCACGCCTCGGTTCGCAGACGCGACCACGACGCCGGCGGGAACCGTGATCCCGGGAAAGCCCCAGAATAAGAAGGATCTCACGGCGATCATCGCCGCCCATCATATCCCCTATGCCGCCCAGACGACCTTCCTCGGCAATTTCAAGGATCTGCACGAGAAGGCCGAAAGGGCCATCTATACGGAGGGGCCCGCCTTTCTCAACATCATGTCTCCATGCCCGAGAGGCTGGCGGTATGAGACGGAGGACCTGGCCGACATCTGCAAGCTGGCGGTGGACTCCTGCGTCTGGCCGCTGTTCGAGGTGGAATACGGCGAATGGAAGCTCAGCTACGAGCCGCGAAAAAAGCTCCCGGTAGCGGAATATCTGAAGCGGCAGGGAAGATTCAGCCATATGTTTGAAGAGGGGAACGAATGGATGATCGAAGAAGTCCAAAGGCATGTGGACGAGAGATGGGACGCACTGCTGGAGAAATGCAATAAATAGAGACGGGTAAAACACCTTGCGGCTTGCAAGGTGTTTTAACTTTTTACACAATTCAAACAGAAACAGCTCCCTTGAAGTCGAGGAGAAGGGTGAAAGCCCGCTGCAAATTAACATGTTAATATATCTTGAAATTCTTCGGCATTTGGCATAAAATACTTTTAAAAGGAGATGGTAAAATGCCCAATATCAAACCTGTTTCGGATTTGAGAAATTACACGGAAGTACTCAATGAAGTGGCGGAAGACAGTCCCGTTTATCTGACAAGAAACGGACGGGGCGAATACGCAATCGTCAAACTTAAGGATTTGGATAAGCTGAAGGACACCGTCCGATTGCTGGCAAAGCTGGAGGAAGGCGAGAGATCGGCGAGAGAGAAAGGCTGGCTTTCCTCTGATGAAGTCCTGACAAAGTTGGGGTTGTAACCATGCTGAAGGTTGAATACTCGCCAAAGGCATCGGAGGATTTGCTGAATATCCGTCATTATCTTTCAGAGACCTGGGGTGAAGGTACGGCAAATGATATTATGAAGAAGATAATATCGGATATCGGCAGGCTGAAACGTTATCCCGGATCAGGAGCCGACCTTGGAAGGATCATCGGCGTGCCGTCAGATTATCGCTATCTGTTCACACATAAGAATTATGTTTTTTACCGGCTGGAATCCGATAAAGTCCGCATCATTCGCGTATTGAATGAACGACAGGATTATATAAGAATATTGTCCGAAGCATAGTATATACTTTGTCAAGAAAAGAAAAAACGAAATGGGTGTTTTTTCTCAATTCCCGGCCCAAAACTGCCGATATATGTTAAAAGTGTATCTATTTCAGAAAGGAGGTTAATCCATGAGAATTGAAAGTTCCGCCCTGAGTATGCAGGGAGGCAGTTCAGTCGTGTCCATGATGAGCGTAAAGGAAAGCTTGAATATCTGGACCGGTCAGGGTTCCGCAGGAATCAATTCGTCTTCGTTTGATGCACAGGAATTTTCACAGCAGGAGATAACGGTGAACACTTCCGTGACTTCATCTGTGTCAGAAACATCACCAACCGATGAAGACGGAACGGTCCTGACGGAGCAGGAACTTAAGATCAGATTGCTGGAGGATTTTCTGAGCCGGCTTTGCGGGAAACGGGTCAAACTTGTGATACCGAAAATCAACCGCGTTACAGACGGCTATGACAGCAGCGGACAGGCGTCGGGCGATTTGAAGATTACCTTTTCCGACAACCGGGCAACCAGATTGGGCCTGGGATCGGGCTTCGGCCTGCTCTATAACCGAAGCGAGACTCAAATCGAAAAGAGCAGAGTTTCCTTTGCGGCCGAGGGTGTTGTAAAGACGGCGGACGGCAGAGAAATCAGCCTGAGCCTGAATTTCAACATTGATCAGGAGGTCATACGGCGGAGCGATTTCCGGCTCAGAGCCGGCGACGCCCTGAAGGATCCTCTGGTCGTCAACTTCGGCGGGAGCGTGGCTTCTTTCACGAACAGAACCATGTCCTTCGACATCGACTTTGACGGGGACCTGGACACAATCCATACGCTGAACGCAAACAGCGGCTATCTGGCGCTGGATCAGAACGGCAACGGGTTGGTGGATGACGGAAGAGAGCTCTTTGGACCGCAGACCGACGACGGTTACGGCGAACTGGCCGGGTATGACGAAGACGGCAACGGATGGATCGACGAAAATGACTCCGTCTTCCATCACTTGAAAATCTGGTATCACGACGAACAGGGCAACAGTCAGCTGGTGGCTCTGACGGATAAGAATGTCGGAGCCATCTACCTAGGAAGCGTTGCTACGCAGATGAACATGTACTGTTCCGCCGGAATGGCCGGAGCGCTGAAGCAATCGGGACTCGTACTCCTGGAAAACGGTGAAAGCCGTATCATGCAGGAACTCGATGTGAGGATTTAACAAATCAGACCCTCTGCCGGACAAACCCGCCCTTAAATTTTGGGTTTGTTCGGCAACTTCTCTTTACATCGCATTTTTCCTATGCTATGATAAGAGAAATTACAGGAATCATCAGGAGATTGTTATGAAAAAGCCGGCTTTTGCAGCTGAATACGCTTACGTTAGCTTTACTTCCTACTATTACTGGGGAAGCAAGGCTTATTTGAGTTTCACCGCGAAGGGCGCCCGATTTGATTCCTGATCAAAAAATCCATGAAAAGGAACAGGCTCCGCAGTGGAATTCACTGCGGAGTTTTTTTTAAGTCAGGAGGAATGAAACATGATCGTCATATTGAGGGACGACCCGAATCAAAAACAGTTGGACAATTTGATCCAGTGGCTGAAAAGCCTGGGCCTGGATATCCATTATTCTCAGGGAAAGAACACTACGATCCTGGGACTGATCGGCGACACCTCGGCGGTGGACATCGACCTGATTGCAGCCCTAGATATCGTGGAGGACGTGAAGCGGATCACGGAGCCGTATAAGAATGCCAATCGGAAATTCCATCCGCAGGATACGGTGGTGGAGGTAAGCGGCGTGAAGATCGGCGGCGGCAGCTTCCAGGTCATCGCCGGACCCTGCTCGGTGGAATCGATGGAGCAGATCGTTTGCGTAGCGGAGAGCGTCAAGGCGTCGGGAGCCGCCATGCTGAGGGGAGGCGCGTTCAAGCCGAGAACTTCGCCCTATGCGTTCCAGGGCATGCGGGACAAGGGCATCGAGCTGCTGCTGGAGGCAAAGAAAGCCACGGGACTGCCCATCGTGTCGGAGATCATGGATCTGTCCCAGCTGGATCTGTTTGAAGAAGTAGACGTAGTGCAGGTAGGGGCTCGCAACATGCAGAACTTCGAGCTGCTGAAGGAGCTGGGGAAGACAAGAAAGCCGGTCCTGCTGAAGCGGGGATTGTCCAGCACGCTGCAGGAATTTCTTATGAGCGCCGAATACATCATGGCAGGAGGCAACGGTCAGGTCATCCTTTGTGAAAGAGGGATCCGCACCTTTGAAACGGCAACGAGAAATACGCTGGACTTGTCGGCGGTTCCTCTGCTGAAGAGCATGACCCACCTGCCTGTCATCGTGGATCCGAGTCACGGGACGGGCTTGTCCAAGCTGGTGAAGCCGATGGCTTTGGGCGCCGCCGCCGTGGGTGCGGACGGGCTGATGATCGAGGTCCACAATGATCCGGTGCACGCTCTCTGCGACGGGCAGCAGTCTCTGACGCCGGAGGCGTTTGCCGATTTGGCGGACAGCGTGCGGCAAATCCTGCCGTACGCATATCGGGCGGCGCATTGACCGAGAAGAGGGAGGAACCTATGAAAACAGGAATTGTTGGATTGGGCTTGATCGGCGGTTCCATAGCGAAGGCCGTCAAGCAGAATACGGATCACGAGGTTTACGGTACGGATCTGCAGGAGCCGGTCATCTGTAAAGAGCTGCTGCTGGAAGCCATCGACGGCAGATTGACCGATGATATGATCGGAGATTGCGATTACGTCATTCTGGCGCTGTATCCCGGCGCGACGGTGGATTATGTAAAGGAGCACCGCAGCTGTTTTAAAAAGGGTGCGGTGGTCATCGACTGCTGCGGCGTCAAGGAGGCGGTCTGCTCAGAGATTTATCCCATCGCGGCGGAAGAAGGCTTCTCCTATGTGGGAGGGCATCCGATGGCCGGAATCGAGTTTTCCGGATTTGAGCATTCCAAGATGGGTCTGTTCAAACACGCCTCCATGATATTGACCCCCCAGACGGACATGACCATTCAGGAAATGGATCGCCTGAAAAAGTTTTGGCTCTCTCTGGGCTTCAGCCACGTTCAGCTCTCAACGCCGGAGGAGCATGACCGCATCATCGCCTTTACCTCCCAGCTTGCCCATGTGATTTCCAGCGCCTATGTGAAAAGTCCGGCTTCCCTGAAGCATAAGGGGTTTTCGGCAGGAAGCTACAAGGATCTCAGCAGGGTGGCCAAACTGAACGAGACCATGTGGACGGAACTCTTTCTGCTGAACCGGGAAAATCTCGTAAACGAGATCGACGGCATGATCCGGCGGCTGCAGCAGTACAGGAACGCCATCAACGAGGGAAGGGAAAAAGACCTGTGGGATCTGCTCCATGAGGGAACAGAACGCAAGGTCATGATCGACGGCTGACATCGGGTTGACGTCCGGCCGAGATTCCGGCTGACATCCGGCCGCCGTTTTTCTAAAATACGGTTTTGCCAAGAAAGGCAAGGATCAGCTCGCAGGCCAGGATCCCCGTCCTGTTCCGTTCATCCAGAATCGGATTGATTTCCACCATATCAAGCGCCACCAGCTTTCCGGAAAGGGCGACAAGCTCCGCGGCAAGAAACGCTTCTCTCACGGTCAGACCGCTGTGGACCGGGGTACCGACGCCGGGCGCTTCCTGCGGGGTGATCGCGTCGACGTCGAAGCTGACATGGATCCCTTCGGTTCCGTCGGATGCCGTCTCAATGGCTTGTCTCATCACCTCCGCCATGCCGAGGCGGTCCACCTCGTGGATGGAAAGCACGTGAATGCCGGACGCTGCCATACGCTTTCTTTCTTCTAGATCGATATCCCTCCCGCCGACTACGGCGACATTGGCAGGATCCACATACTTGATCTTCTCAGTGAAGGCAACCATCTTCTCCGGCCCGAATCCGGTCACCGCGGAGAGAGGCATTCCGTGCATGTTTCCGCTTGGGGAGCTTTCGTCGCTGTTAAAATCGCCGTGGGCGTCGATCCAAATCACGCCTATTTTTTTGTAGTGATGATTGGTTGCGGTGATGCTTCCGGCCGCCACGCCGTGATCGCCTCCCAGGATGACCGGAAACGCTCCCTGCTTCAGGGAATCGGTCACCCTTTCATAAAGCCTTTTATTTGCCTCAAAAATCGGCTTGAAGTTCTTCATCCGGGGGTTGTCCGTTTCCGGTTCTCCGGCTACGATATCGCCCTTGTCACAGGCGTCAAATCCCAGCTCGGCCAGCTTTTCCATCAATCCCGTGTAGCGGACCGCCAGCGGCCCCATATTGACTCCCCGCTTGGAAGCGCCCAGATCCATCTGCATTCCGATCACGTGAACCTTTTTCTTGATCCTATCCATTTCGAACTCCTTTATCGTGCTTATCGATTCGTTTCATGCAGTTTTATTCTGCCGCTTTTTTCAGAATATATTTTTGTTAAATATTTGAGGCAGCGTTTTTCGTAAATCATATTGCCGGGATGGTTTGATCCGGGAACGGGAATCCGCTATAATGAAAAAAATAGAGAATTTGCCGTAGGAATATTTATGTGAAGGAGAAGACTTCATGGAACGTTTTGACGTTGTCTGCATCGGCGTTGCACTCATCGACCTTCCCCTGGGACCTGTCGACGAGCAGCTCTTCCGCAGGGAGACCACCATGGTCGGCAGGATTCGTCTGACGACGGGCGGGGACGCCCTCAACGAGGCCGTCGTGCTGGCCAGGCTGGGCAAAAAAACAGCGCTGATCGGCCATATCGGAATGGATCTGCCGGGCGACGCCATCGTAAAGCGCTGCCGGGGAGAGGGAGTGGACGCAAGCCGGCTCCGGATAGACCCGGATGCGGAAACCCGGATCAATGTCGTAGTCATCGGGAAGGACGGGCAAAGGCATTTTATCAAAACGCAAAGCGCCGTGTCGTCGAGTTTCGGCCCGGATGAGATCGATTACGATCTGATCAGGCAGGCCAGGGCGGTCTCTCTTGCAAGCATCTTCTGCAGCAAGCTCAGGAATCCGGTGACGATCGAAAAGATCCTTAGGACCGCAAGCGAGTGCGGCGTGCTCACCTTCGCCGACATGGTGCCCATGACCGGCGGCGAAACCATCGAAGATATCAAGGAAGCGCTGCCTTTACTGGATTATTTTATCCCAAACCGGGAGGAGGCCGCCATGCTGACGGGACTGCAGGAGCCCGATGAAATGGCTGACTGTCTCCTTCAATACGGCGTAAAAAATGTGATCATCAAGCTCGGCAGAGAAGGCTGCCTGATCAAAAACAGCCGGGACCGCCTTCTGGTCCCTGCATTTCCCGTTAAGGCGATCGATACGACGGGCGCGGGAGACAACTTTACGGCCGGCTTCATCTCCGCCGTGCTGGACGGTATGGATCTCGGGGTATGCGGCAGTTTTGCCAATGCCGTGGCCGCCATATCCACGGAAACGGTGGGGGCCGTCGGCGGCGTGAAGAGCAGGCTGCAGGTCGACGCCTTCCTGGCGGAAAATAAAAACCGCGGAAAGCATATCGGTCAGTGAAAACGGGCATGATAGATCCGAGGTGATGTTAAAATGAAGAAAGAAGATCAGTCCAGCTGCAAAAAAACGGGCAGGGAAATAAAGGACGGCGAAGTTCCGGGAACCTTCGCAAAACAAAATCTGGGCCATAATTCCAAGAAAGAAGGGCTGGGACCGAACACCAGACGGTAGAAGATATGGAGCGAAAAGAAGCCTCGCATTTGCGGGGCTTTCTGCGATCATAGGCCATGGTTATCGGGGGCTTTATCAAGCGTTTCGGTCGTGTTTGTTTTGACATTTATTATTGTAATACAAATGTAAAAATGTTATGATAATGACGTTTGATAAGGAGGAAAAAATGACAGTATTGTTTGATGATTTCATCGTTCAATTATTCTCGAATCCGGCTCTTGTGGTAACTGTTGCATTGACCTTGGGCGTTATTCTGGTAAACGGATGGACCGACGCGCCGAATGCAATCGCAACCTGCGTTTCCACACGTTCATTGGGACCCCGGACTGCAATCATCATGGCAGCCGTATTTAATTTTTTTGGCGTATTCTTCATGACGTTGGTCAATGCTACGGTCGCACAGACCATATATAAAATGGTGGATTTCGGCGGGAATTCAGAGGATGCGCTGGTCGCGCTCTGTGCGGCGATGTTTGCCATCGTAATCTGGGCTACGGCAGCCTGGTGGTTTGGAATACCCACCAGTGAGAGCCATGCTCTGATCGCGGGAATATCCGGCGCCGCCATTGCGCTTCAGGGAGGTTTGGCAGGCATCAATTCGGAACAGTGGGTCAAGGTCATATACGGCCTGATTCTCTCCACCGGTATGGGTTTCGGAGCGGGATGGCTGGTTGTCAAGGCGATCGAGAGTTTTTTCAGAGGCTTTGACAGAAAAAAGGCTTATCATGTCTTTAAAAATGCTCAAGTTGCAGGCGCAGCCGGTATGGCGTTCATGCACGGCGCCCAGGACGGGCAGAAGTTCATGGGCGTATTCATGCTCGGCATCTTTTTGGCACAGGGCCAGGGAGATGCGGTAGAATTTCAAATCCCGATATGGATGATGATCCTGTGCTCGGTCATCATGGCGCTGGGGACCTCCATCGGCGGATACCGCATTATCAAGTCCGTCGGAATGGATATGGTCAAGCTGGAAAAGTACCAGGGGTTCTCCGCGGATCTGGCGGCGGTACTGTGCCTGTTCACCGCATCGACGTTCGGCCTGCCGGTCAGCACGACCCACACAAAGACGACAGCAATCATGGGCGTCGGAGCGGCCAGAAGGCTTTCCTCGGTGAACTGGAACGTGGTAAAAAACATGGTTTCCGCATGGATCCTGACTTTTCCGGGCTGCGGAGCCATCGGATTTGTTATGGCGCTGATTTTTATGAAAATATTTTAATCTTGCTCCGCGGAGCGCATAAATTTTGTCACGGTTCAAAAAAACCGGGCATCATATTAAAAGGAGAAGATGCAAGATGGCAATCAAGAAAGATGATACTTATTTCAACACGTTTGTAGAATTGGTCAACTATTCCTGCGAAGCCGCAAACCTGCTGAGCGATATCATGCACAATTACAATCCGGATGAACTGGAAGAAAAGATGAAGCTGATGCACAATATCGAGCACGCAGGCGATGTGGAACGGCACATCATGATGAAGAAGCTGGCGAAGGAGTTCATTACGCCCATTGAAAGGGAAGATATCGTTGCGATGGCGGACGCCATCGACAATGTGACGGATAATATTGAAGACGTATTGATGCGCATGTACATGTTCAACGTGAGGACCATGAGGGACGACGCGCTGAAAATGGCCGACATCATCGTCAAGTGCTGCGAAGCCCTGAGAGAGGCGCTCAGCGAGTTCCATAACTTCCGCAAATCCCAGACGCTGCACAGCCTGATCGTTGAAATCAACAGGATGGAGGAAGAGGGCGACGAGCTGTTTATGAAGGCCACCCGGAACCTGTACGTGAACGGCAAGGACCCGATCGAGATGTATGGCTGGGGCCGTACGCTTCATTATATGGAAATCTGCTGCGACGCCTGCGAGGATGTGGCCGACGTCATAGAAAGCGTAATGATGAAGAACTCGTAAGAGTTCTTTTCCTTTCACATATGAATGGAGGAAAAAGGAGCTCGGGATGAAACGATCAGACAACAGAAATTATGATGAACTGAGAAAAGTAAAAATCACCAATCATTATCTGATGCATGCGGAGGGGTCCGTTCTCATCGAAATGGGAAACACCAAAGTGATCTGCACGGCCTCAGTGGAGGACCAGACGGCGCAGCATCTGAAGGGGACCGGAACGGGCTGGATCACCGCGGAATACGGCATGCTGCCTCGCTCCACGGCGACCCGGAAGGTCCGGGATTCCAGCCGGGGCAGGATCGACGGGAGAACCATGGAAATCCAGCGGCTCATCGGCCGCTCGCTCCGTTCGGTGGTCGATCTTTCTCTGCTGGGCGAACGGTCTATCCTGATCGACTGTGATGTGATCCAGGCGGACGGAGGAACCAGGACCGCTTCCATCACCGGCGCGTTTATCGCCATGGTGGAAGCCATGAAATGGATGAAGGAACACGGAATGATCGAAACCATTCCGGTCAGGCACTTCGTTTCCGCCGTCAGCGTCGGCATTCTGGCGGACGGCGAGGGAGGGGAGGAGATCGTTCTCGATCTTCCCTATGCGGAGGATTCCGTGGCCAAGGTCGATATGAATGTCGTCATGACGGACAGGGGAGAGTATATCGAAGTGCAGGGCACAGGCGAGGATTCTCCGTTCCGTCCCGACCAGCTTCAAAAGATGCTCGCCCTCGCGGAAAAAGGCTGCCGGGAATTGAATCAGATGCAGAAAGAAATCTTGGGAGAGTTATGATATGCGTATCGTTGCAGCGACAAAAAACAGGCATAAAATCGATGAGCTCCGGGCGATTGCGGCAGAATTCGGCATGGAAGTGGTATCCGGAGCCGATGCAGGGGTTCCGGACGTCGAAGTGGAGGAGGACGGAGACACCTTCGAGGAAAACTCGGAAAAGAAGGCCAGAGCGATCATGGAGCTTTGCGGCGAGATCACTATCGCCGATGATTCCGGCCTGATGGTGGACGCGCTGGGAGGCGCTCCGGGCGTCTTCTCCGCCCGTTTTGCGGGGGAAGACGGAAACGACCGGAAGAATAATGAAAAGCTTTTGAAGCTGCTTGAGCAGGTGGCGCCGGAAGACCGTACCGCGCGGTTTGTGTCGGTGATCACCGTGGTCCGGCCCGACGGCGGAAAAATTGTTGCAAGGGGGGAATGCGAAGGGCATATTATATATCAGCCGAAGGGCAGCAACGGATTCGGCTATGATCCGCTGTTCGTACCTGTCGGCTATGACCGTACCTTCGCGGAATTATCCGCCGCGGAGAAGAATCGAATCAGCCACCGGGCTGCCGCCCTGCGGAATCTCAGAGAGAAGCTTTTGGAAGCCGGAGATCTTGGAAGGGGATTAGACTGATCATAATGAAAAACAGAAGATTTCTCAACATGACGATGATGGTCATAAAGAGAATGACAGATCCTTACTATCAGGGGGTAGCTGCGGAATTGGCATTCTTCTTTTTACTGTCGATGGTGCCAATCGCGATCATTCTGGGTGAATTGATGGGGGTATTCTCCATTTCCATGGGCGTCATCCGCAATCTGCTGAGACAGTATGTATCTCCCGAAATCTATGAAACCCTTGCCCGGTATCTGACCTACACGCCGTCGGGAACCGTCAGCGTGGTCTTTATCCTGTTCGCGTTATGGGCGGCGTCCAAGGCGCAGTATTCCATGATGCGCATTTCGAACTATTCCTTTACCGGCCATCCCTCAGGCGGAAGAAGCTGGATCAGGGAGCGCTTCAGGGCGGTCAAGACCATCCTGATCACCCTGTTTACCCTTGCCTTCAGCCTGCTCATCCTTGTTTACGGAGAGATCCTGATCCATATTTTCACCGCCTATGTGAACAAGTTTCTGAACCTTGATTTTACCTTCGACAGCATCTGGTTCGTCGTGCGCTGGCCGGTGGCGATGGCTCTGTATTTCCTGATGGTCAGTTATAATTATTACGTGCTGCCCTCGGTCAGGATCCGCTTCCGGAAGATCCTGCCGGGAAGCATCGCGGCGTCGGCCGGGATGCTGGCGGCAACCTGGATCTATTCCTGCTATGCAACGGTTTTTGCGGATTACGACCTGCTTTACGGAAGCTTGGCCGCCATCGTCGCGCTGCTGTTCTGGTTCTATATCCTTGGCTATATTCTCGTCATCGGGATCCAGATCAACGTCGTATGGGAAGAGACAAAAAAGCCGCGTTAGTTCAAATCACTCTTACGGATATGATCCCGTTTACCTTCAGCGCTTTTTTCAGTTCGGCCTCGTCGACTTCCGAATCGATATCGATCAGCGTATAGGCCAGATCTCCTTTGCTTCGGTTGTTCAGATCGCTGATATTGATATTCATGTCCGCCAGGATCCCGGTGATCTTACCCAGCATCGCGGGGATATTCTTGTTGAGCACGCAGATCCTCGCCTTCGCAGTGCAGATGCCCAGCGAGCAGCTCGGAAAATTGACCGAATTGGTGATATTTCCGTTTTCCAGATAGTCCATCAGCTGGTCGACTGCCATTCTCGCACAGTTGTCCTCAGACTCCTTCGTGGACGCGCCAAGATGAGGGATGCAGAGCGCATTGTCGATACAGAGAATGTTTTCCGACGGGAAATCGGTCACATACTTGCGCACTTTTCCCGTTTCCAGCGCACGGATCACGTCGGCTTCGCTTACGATCTGATCTCTGGAGAAATTCAGCAGGCATACGCCGTCCTTCATCAGATTGAACCGTTTTTCGTTGATCAGTTCTTTTGTATTTTCCATAAACGGCACATGGATCGTGATGTAATCGCATTGGGGCAGAATCTGATCCAGCGCCTCGTATACCTTTACCGTTCTGGAAAGCTCATGGGCGGATTGGACCGACATGTAAGGGTCATAGCCGATGACATGCATCCCCAGATCTTCCGCCGCGTTTGCCACCATGACGCCGATGGCGCCCAGTCCGATGACGCCGAGGGTTTTCCCCTTGATTTCGTGGCCGGCAAACTGAGATTTATTCTTTTCAACCGTCTTTGAGACGTCTCCTTTGATGGTCTTTGTCCAGGCGATGGCGCTGGGCAGGTTCCTGGCCGACATGAGGATCGCCGTCAGTACCAGCTCTTTTACGGCGTTGGCGTTGGCGCCCGGAGTATTGAATACGACGATCCCTTTTTTGGAGCAGGCGTCGACGGGAATATTGTTGACCCCCGCGCCGGCTCTTGCGATTGCAAGAAGATGATCGGGCAGCTCCATGGAATTCATATCCTGGCTCCTGACAAGAATGGCGTCCGCTTTTTGCACGTCATCCACGAGGGTATATTTGCTGCTGAAACGTTCCAAGCCTTTGTGAGAGATCTTGTTCAAGGTTGCGATCTGGTACATTTTTCTCATCTCCTGATTCATTTTTTTTATAGGTATAATTTCTTTCTATATTAATTAGACAAAATTATAGCACTTTACCGGCAGCGCGTAAAGTGGTATAATAAATTCATTTAGGGGGTGAAACATCGATGAGCAAATCGGATAGAGTCTACAATTTTTCCGCAGGCCCCTCTGTGCTTCCGTTGGAAGTGCTAGAACTTGCTGCGGAACAACTGACAAATTACAATGGCTGCGGAATGTCCGTCATGGAAATGAGCCATCGTTCAAAAGAGTTTGAAGAAATCATCCGCTCGGCGGAAAGCAATCTGAGGGAGATCATGAAGATACCGGATTGTTACAAAGTGCTTTTTCTGCAGGGCGGCGCCACGCTTCAGTTCTCCATGGTTCCCATCAACCTGCTCCGCAAATCGAAAAAGGCGGATTACATCATCACCGGATCCTGGGCGAAAAAAGCCTATGAAGAGGCGGTTAAGTTCGGAGAGATCAGAGTTGTCGCCTCCTCGGAGGAGAGCAATTTCACTTATATTCCCGAAGTAAAACGGGAAGACTTTACACCGGACGCAGATTACGTCCACATTACGCTGAACAACACCATATACGGCACGAAATTCCCATATATTCCGGATACGGGAGATATCCCGCTGGTGGGAGACCTTTCCTCCTGCATCCTGTCGGAGGAGCTCGACGTATCGAAATTCGGGCTGATCTATGCGGGCGCGCAGAAGAACGTCGGACCGGCAGGCGTCACCATCGTCATCATCCGGGACGATCTCATCGGCTTCGCACCGAAGGATACGCCGGTTTACCTGGACTATAAGATCCATGCGAAGAATGATTCCATGTATAATACCCCTCCCACCTTCGGCATCTACATGGCGGGAGAGGTCTTCCGAAACATCAAAAAGAACGGCGGAATTCCGGCGCTGGAAAGAATCAATCGGGCGAAGGCCAGGAAGCTTTACGACTATATCGACGGGAGCAGGCTTTACCGTTGTCCGGTTGCGGAGAAAGACCGGTCCCTGATGAACGTGGTCTTCGTCACCGGCGATGAAGCGCTGGACAAGAAGTTCATTTCGGAGGCCAAGGCGGCAGGATTGCACAATCTGGGCGGTCACCGTTCCATCGGCGGCATGAGAGCGAGCATTTACAACGCGATGCCCATGGAGGGCGTGGACGCGCTCATCGCCTTCATGAAGAAATTCGAGTCGGAAAATTAAATAAAAAGAAAAAAATTTTATAAATTTATCACATTTGAGATGCTTTCTTATGGTATCATAAAGAAAGCATTTCTTATGCGCACACGGCCCATTTGCGAACAAATGCCGGCAGGGCGCCACAGGAATTCCACGGCCTCAGCCGGGCCGGAATTCCTCGGTTCAATCAATGGAGAGGGAAAAAATGAAATACTTGATACTGGTTCCCGACGGAGCAGGGGACGAAGAAATTGCCATGCTGGGGAATAAAACCCCGCTGCAGGCAGCTAAAATCGATCATATGAATGAATTGGCCCGCAAGGGAATGGTAGGCCTGGTCAGGACCATACCGCCGGGGATGGCGCCGGGAAGCGATGCTGCGAACCTGTCGGTGATGGGGTACGATCCGGCTGTCTACCACACGGGGAGATCGCCGCTGGAGGCGGTCAGCATGGGGATCCGGATGTCGGAAACCGACGTTGCATTCCGGACGAATCTGGTGACGCTCAAAGGGGAAGGCAGCTATGAAGATCTGGTCATAGCAGACCACAGCGCCGGAGACATCACCAGTGATGAAGCAAGGATATTGATGGAATTGATCGATGAGAAGCTTGGGACCGAAAACATACGCTTTTATCCCGGCGTGAGCTACCGCCACGCCATGATCGTCAGAAACGGCTCGACGGATTATGATCTGACGCCGCCCCATGACGTTCTGACCCAGAGGGCGGGCGACCACCTTCCCAAGGGAAACGGATCCGAATTCCTTACGGAAATGATGAAAAAGAGCTATGAGCTGTTGTCGGATCATCCGGTCAACCGGGAACGGATGAAAAAAGGCCTGAACCCCGCCAATTCCATCTGGATCTGGGGCCAGGGCAGAAAGCCGGGACTATCACCCTTCTATGCTAAATACGGAATCAAGGGAACGGCGATTTCCGCCGTGGACCTCATCAAGGGCATCGCGCTGTGCGCCGGCTTGGATAGCATAGACGTAGAAGGCGCTACGGGAACCATTCACACCAACTTCAAGGGCAAAGCCCGGGCGGCCGTAGAGGAATACCGGAAGGGACAGGACCTGGTCTATCTTCATCTGGAAGCGCCCGATGAGTGTTCCCATCAGGGGGATCTGGAGGGAAAGATCAAATCCCTTGAGCTCATCGACGAACTGGTTCTGAAACCGATCCTGGACTACCTGTATTCCAGCGGGGAGGACTTTAAAGTGCTCATCGTACCCGATCACAGGACGCCGCTGTCGATCCGGACGCATTCTGCGACGCCGGTGCCGTACGTGCTGTACGACAGCGCGAAGGAGACCGGACCGGATCCGGAAGCCGCCTTCCATGAAGAGCAGGGTAAAAAAGGCCGGTATTTTGAGAACGGCTATGAATTGACGGATTATTTTTTTGCATAAACATGGGGATCTTATGAAAAAAATCATTTCAATCTTATTGACTGTACTGGTTTTGATCAATGCCGCGCCGATCGTTTCCTTCGGCGCCTCGGAGCCGCCGGCTATCATTGCCGAAACCGGGGTTGTGATAGACGCCATGACCGGAAAGGTGCTGTACGATAAAAATATGAACGAGCTGAGGGAACCGGCCAGCACAACAAAGGTAATAACTGCGTTATTGGCGCTTGAGAACCTGGATTTGAACAAGGTGGTGACCATCGATGCGGAAACGCCTTTTACGGAGGGCAGCAGGATCTACCTTCTGGAAGGCGAAAACGTGACGGTAGAGCAGTTGCTGTACGCTCTGCTCCTTGAGTCCGCCAACGACGCCGCGGTCGCTTTGGGCAAGGAAATCGCGGGAAGCATCCCGGCCTTTGCCGATATGATGAACGAAAAAGCAAGGGAACTCGGCGCGAAAAACACACATTTTATCAATCCCAACGGGCTCCACGAGGAAGGCCATCTGGCGACGGCTTACGATCTGGCCATGATTGCCAGGGAGGCAATGAAAAACGAGAAATTCAGAGAGATGGTCATGACATACCGTTACGTGATTCCTGCAACGAATAAGCAGGAAACGCGTTACTTATACAATACCAACCGGCTGATCTATGATGAGAGGACAAAGGTCCTTGTCGGCGGCGTACAGCGCGCCGCGAAATACGAGAATGCGACGGGAATCAAAACGGGTTATACCAGCCATGCGGGCGGCTGTCTTGTCGCCGGAGCCAAGATCGGGGATACGGAGTTCATTTCCGTTGTCATGAAATCCACCGACGAGGGACGCTTTGCAGATTCCATCGCCCTGCTGGATTACGCCTTTGCAAACTATAAAAGCGTGAAGGCAATGAGTGCCGGAACGATCCTGGGAGAGATCCCGGTCAAGCGCGGTTCGGAAAACAAGGTCCAGGTGATATCCGCCGAGGACGCCTACGCGACGCTTCCCATAGAAGCCTCTTCGGCCCTGGTGAATACGAAGGTCAAGCTTGACGACAAGGTAAGGGCCCCCGTCCTCAAAGGACAAAAGGTCGGCGAAGTGGAGATCTACGAGGGTGATCAGCTCGTGGGAAAAATCGATGCGGTGACCGCAAACGGCATTCCGGAAGGCGGAATCCTTTCCATCGTCGGGATTACCGACGAGACGGCAAAGGTGATCGAACGGACCTTTGCCGCGGTCCTGATCCTCATCGTGCTCCTGTTTGCAGTCTATGTTGTATTGAAGCGAAGACAGATCCGCCGGAGAAGACTGCGGCGGCTGGAGCGGGCGATGCGGTACCGGGAGTTGGAGAGCCGGCACCGGTATAACGATTACTGGAGATACTAAATAGTAAAATAATAGTAAGGCGCTGCCGCTATGAACAAATGAGTTGAGCAGTTCATTTGTGAATAGCGGAAGCGCCTTTTTAGGCCCGTCCGTACAGCTCCGTCAAAGCTGCGATCTTTCGTGCCAGCTCGGGGGATGCGTCGCCGTCCTTCATCCTCCACTGCCAGTTTGTTCCGCCTACCGTTGCGGGGGTGTTCATCCTGGCTTCCGAACCGAGTCCCAGCAGATCCTGCATCGGAATGACGGACAGGGCGGCCACGGAGGACATTGCGCCTCGGATCATGCCCCAATGCAGGCCTTCCGTATCATCGAGCTTCAGGTACCTTTTTGCGAAGGCCGACTGTTCTTCGCCGGCGCTGGCAAACCAGCCCAGCACCGTATCGTTGTCATGGGTGCCCGTATATACGACGCAGTTTTTATCGTAACGGTGGGGCAGATGGTCGTTGTCGGCCAAAGAATCAAAGGCAAAGCCCAGCACCTTCATGCCGGGAAAACCGCTTTGCCGTACAAGATCCCTCACGCTTTCCGTCATGCTCCCCAGATCCTCGGCGATGATCCTGACGTCGCCCAGCGCATTTTTCAGCGCATGGATAAAATCCATCCCCGGGCCCGGCTTCCAGCTTCCGTAAGTGGCGGAGGGAGAGCCGAAGGGGACTTCCCAGTAGCTTTCAAACCCCCGGAAATGATCGATGCGGATCCAGTCGTAATGGGCAAGCGCGTGTTCGATGCGCCGGATCCACCATTCGTAGCCGGTCACCCTGTCTCTGTCCCAATCATAGACGGTGTCGCCCCAGTATTGCCCCTCATCTGAAAAATAATCGGGGGGACAGCCGGCGACGCAGACAGGAGTCAGGTCCCTGTCGTACCGAAAGATTCCGGAAGACGCATTGCTCCAGGTATCCGCGCTGTCCGCGGATGCATAGATGGGGATATCGCCGATGATCCGGATCTCCATCCGGTTGGCGTAATCCTTCAGTGAACCCCATTGCTCATGGGCGAGATACTGAATAAACCGGAAATACTGGATATCCTCCCTGAACTGATCCTGATAACGGGCCAGGGCTTCCGGCGATCTGTGCTTCGCATCGTGATCCCAGGTTTCCCAGGGACGGTTGTCAAAATGTTTTTTCAGCGCCATGAACAGGGCATAGTCCTCAAGCCAGAACTGATGCCTGAATGCAAAGTCTTCCAGCTTCTGTGCGGGGATAATCTCCCTTCTCGAAAATGCCTTTCGAAGAATCGGTTCCCGATTCAGATAAAGCTTGAAATAGTCAACATGCCCGGGATCGTCTCCAAAGTCGGCGCCGTGGTAATCTTCATGCTGAAGCAATCCCTGCTCCTCAAGCTTTTCCAAATCGATAAAATACGGGTTCAGTGCAAAGGCGGACGGCGACTGGTAGGGAGAATCTCCAAAGCCGGTAGGGCAAAGGGGCAGAACCTGCCAGTATTTTTGCTTTGCGGCGGCCAGAAAGTCGGCGAAGGCGTATGCTTCCTTTCCGAATGTTCCGATCCCGTATTTGTTTGGAAGGGAGCTGATGTGCATCAGGATCCCGGATCCGCGCTCCATACATCCTCCTTATTCAATACACCTGCCAGGGGTATTGGCGTGGTACGGCAGGCTGCATCTCAATGAAACTTAAAAGGCAACGCAATAAAGATTGCGTTGCCTTAGATTTTATCATAACTGGTGCTATTTATTCAACTCGCTGAAGTCATACTTCATGCCGCGGGAATGATAATGGGTGTGCAGCAGCTCATGGGATTTGTGCCCGAGCGGTTCGCCGAGGTACTCCTCGTAAAGCTTTTCCACATCGGGATTCTTATGGGACTTCCGAAGCGGAAGATCCTCATCGATCTTGTATATAGCCTCAATACGCTTGCCCTTGACATCCATTGTCGACTTGATCGGCTGTCCGCCGCCTCCGATGCAGCCGCCCGGACATGCCATCACTTCGATAAAGTGGTACGGGGATTCGCCTTTTTCGATCTGCTTCAGCAAAGGCTTGGCGTTTCCGAGCCCGTGAGCCACGGCAACTTTGACATCCATACCATTGATTTTGATTGTGGCGTCCTTGATGCCCTTCAGTCCTCTGACCTCCGTAAAGTTCAGGGACGGAAGACCCTTGCCTGTAAGCACCTCGTATACCGTTCTGAGCGCCGCTTCCATTACTCCTCCGGTAGCGCCGAAGATCTGGCCTGCTCCGGTTCCGATCCCGAACGGATTGTCAAACTGGTCTTCTTCCAGACCGGCAAAGTCAATCCCTGCAGACTGGATCATGCGGGCCAGTTCTCTGGTCGTGAGGACGGCGTCCACTTCCTGTACGCCGTTTGTAACCATCTCAGGTCTCTGGGCCTCATACTTCTTAGCGGTACACGGCATGACAGACACGGTGTAGATGTTTTTCGGATCGATGCCCATCTTTTCCGCATAATAGGACTTTGACAGGGCCCCGAACATCTGCTGCGGAGACTTGCAGGTTGAAAGGTGATCCAGAAGGTGGTCGTAGCGTCCTTCGATAAAGTTGATCCAGCCTGGTGAACAGGAAGTGATCATCGGAAGTACGCCGCCTTCGGTCACTCTCTTGATCAGCTCGTTGCCTTCCTCAAGGATGGTCAGGTCCGCGGTAAAGTTGGTATCAAAGATCTTATCAAAGCCAAGCCTTCTCAGGGCGGCTACCATTTTGCCTGTAACGATGGAGCCCTTCGGCAGATTAAATTCGTCGCCCAGAGCTACCCTGACGGCAGGAGCCACCTGAACGATGACGTGTTTTTTCGGATCATGGATCGCATCCCATACCTTTTGGGTATCATCCTTTTCCACGATGGCGCCGACCGGGCAGACTGCGGAACACTGGCCGCAGAATACGCAGAAGGTTTCTTCCAGAGGCGCTTCATAGGCAGGCGCGATATTGTAGTGGACAGAACGGTGGGAATGTGTCAGTACATGGACTTGCTGTCCTTTTTGGCAGACTTCCACGCAGCGGTTGCACTTGACGCATTTTGCCGAGTCTCTCACAAGCGAAGGATTGGTATTGTCCAGCGGCAGCGCCTCTACGGTATCTTCCAGATTTGTCTTGGAAATATTGAATCTCTGACAGAGCGCCTGCAGCTCGCAGTTTCCGTTTCTGAGGCATTTCAGGCAGTCCTGGTTGTGGTTCGCAAGGATCAGTTCCAGGATACCCTTTTGCATGTCTCTTACTTTTTTCGTGTTGGTCTGAACATCCATGCCCTCGAAAACATAAGAGGAACAAGCCGGCGTCAGCTTCTTGCTGCCTGCCACCTCGACGACGCACAATCTGCAGTTGGCTTTGATTGCCTGGTCCGGATGGTAGCAGAGATGTGGAATATTGATATTGACTTTTTTCGCCGCTTCCAGAATGGTAGTCCCCTCGGGAACGACCAGATCGATATTATCTATTTTAATTTTCACATTCTTCATTTTGAAGCCACCTCCGTTTTTCCGAACTCTTCAGGAAAATGTTCGACAGCAGACAGTAACGAACTTTGTGCGGTTTCGCCAAGACCACAGAAAGCGCAGTTTTTCATGATGTTTGCAAACCGCAGCGCAGTCTCGAGGTCGTCAGGACGCTGAGTGCCTGCTACGAAACGGTCGATGATCTTCGCGATCTGACGGTTTCCTTCTCTGCATGGCGTGCATTTGCCGCAGCTTTCATGAATAAAGAAATCCTGGATGGACTTGATGAAATCGATGACTCTCGTTCTGTCATCCACCACAAGGATACCACCCGAACCGACGACGAGATTGTACTTATGCAGATCGTCGTAGGTATAGGGAGTGTCGAGGAGGGCCGCAGACCCTGTTCTGCCGGAAGCTCCGCCCAGCTGGAAAATCTTCAGTTCGCGACCGTCGGGAATCCCTCCGCCGATATCATAAATGATTTCTCTCAGCGTCAGGCCGAAGGGAATTTCGTAAGCTCCCGGGTTTTTCACATTGCCGGCAAGGCTGATGATCTTCGTGCCCGGGCATTGGGGAGTGCCGTATTTCAGATACTCTTCCACTCCGTTTTGAAGGATTGCCGTCGCAATCGCCAGTGTTTCAACGTTGTTGACCAGCGTAGGCAGCTGGAACAGGCCGCATTCCTTGATGAACGGCGGCTTGATCCTCGGTCTTCCGCTCTTCCCCTCGATGGATTCGATCAGAGTCGAGCCTTCTCCGCAGACATAGGCGCCTGCGCCCGAATAGAGGTGGATATGGAAGGAAAATCCGGAGCCTAATATATTATCGCCAAGATAGCCCTTATCGACGGACTGCTGGATCGCACTCTTGATCAGTGGTCTTAGATGGCGGTATTCTTCCCGGAGATAGATATAGCCGTTTTTCGCGCCTACGGTATATCCCGCGATGATCATGCCCTCCAGCAGACGGAACGGATCCTTTGACAGGATGTTTCTGTCCTTGAAGGTACAGGGTTCGCCTTCGTCCGCGTTGCAGATGACCACTTTGTCGTCGCCGGGTACGGCCGCTGCCTGGGCCCATTTTCTTCCCGTATCATAGGCTGCTCCGCCTCTTCCTCTGACGGATGCCTTTTTCGCGATGTCGATAATCTCGCCTGAGGACATTGCGAGGGCCTTCTTCGTCGCGGTAAATCCACCGATGGACAAATAAGAATCGATGGAATTCGGATCATACTTTCCGAAATTTTCTGTAATAAAACTTACTGTTTTAGACATCACAATTCCCCCCCCTACTTATACTGATCCAGAACAGCTTTAACGCTGTCGGGCGTGGTAAGATGGCCGTACACCTTGCCGTTGATCCTCATGGCAGGGGAAATATCGCATGCTCCGAAGCATGGGGTATACTCCAGCCAGTATTTACCGTCGGCAGTTGCTTCCTGTTCTTTGATTCCAAGCAGCTCGGTGATCGTATCACGAAGGACTGTGTTGCCGGTAACCTTGCATACGACGCTGTCGCATAACTGGATGACATAATCAGCTCTCGGCACATCGGACAGGGCGGCATAGAATGAAATGACGTCGTAGACCTTGCTCAGCGGAATGTTCATTTTTACGCTGACATATGTAGCTACTTCTCTTGGGATGTACTGCTTCGGGACAATATCTTGAATGTCGAGCAAAATGCCCACCAATTTTGTAGAATTGCCTTGATAGTTCTGAATGATTTCATCGATCTTCAAAGCCAGTTCACTGGTCAAGACCCCAAAGCTTTCCGTTTTGGTGTTGTTCATTTAGTTTACTCCTTTCAGCCGTTGCATTTCTACTTAAATGCAATATCAGACTTTAAACTCATATCATTATTCTATACTATAATGGGGGCACTTGTCTATTAAATTGTTATAGAAATAACGGAATTTTGTTACGTTTTTCACCGAAAATTGGTTGGATTTAACAGTTTTTTTCGTGTATACTGTATGCCTTGTCAGATGCTCCCGGATCACGCTTCATTCAGATAAGATTCGAGTACGTATTCGGCATATTTCTCGTCGTAAGATCCGTATTGAGGAGCATGTCGTCCGCCGAATTGAAGGGTTAAGGATTTCCTGTATTGAGACGGGGTCATATGGTACCATTTTTTAAAGCAGAGCGCGAGGTGTTTTCTGTTTGAGAATCCCACTTCAAGAGCGATTTCATCGACGGTTCTGTTCGAGGAGCCCAGCAGCCGTTCCGCCTCTTCGCATCTGGCGATGGAAACCAGTTCGGTAAAGGACAGACCGCAGGCCTTTTTCACGTAGCGCGAGAGGTAATAAACGCTTAAAAATTCCCGTTTTGCGATATCCTCGAGACGAATCCTGCCGCGAAAATTCTCATAGATATAGTCGATGATATTATAGATGCGGTTATCGTAAGGATCGTCCGCTTTCATCTCCTGCCGGCGGACGATATCATAGCTGTTGCCCTGGGATCTGCTGTAGGTGTAGAACTGAAAGCGCTCGGTCAGAAACTCCAGAAGCTCCCGGGTAAAGGTCTCCAGCCGGGACTCGCTCACATCTCTTGACCGGTACTCCGTATAGATCCGGGCGAGAAGAAAATGAAGGTAGCGAAGCTCTCCGGCCAGCTTTTCTCTGTTGATAAAGGAATCGCAGATAAAATAGGTCAGATCGAGACGCTTATAGTATTTTTTGTAATAATCTATATCAATTTGCACAGTGAGGATGATATTATTTTCACTAACTGTGATGATTTTATGGGGATCTTTGGCATTGAAGATATACACGTCCCCGGCGGACAGCTTGTGGTTCAGAGCCGAATCCGAAATATTGACGACGCCGTCCAGCACACAGATGATCTCAATGGCGCCTGTGTGCATATGAGCGGGGTAATGCCTGATGCACTCCAGCGAGGCTCTGACTCGCGAATTCAATTTATATCCGATATTCTCCCGAAACATAAACTCACCTCCGAAACTATTGTACAGCAAAATATTACCCCATGTACAGCAAAATATTACCCAGAACGGCGGACGGCGAATGGTATGATAAAAGAAATGGAAAAAGCCGGAAGTAAAACCGGCAATCGGATCGATTGATGCAAAGAGGAGGAACTCATATGACGGCAGAACTGTTCGAAGCAATGCGAAACTCAATTCTGGACGGAGATGAAGAATTGGCGGTGGAACTCGCCAGGTCGGCATTAAAGGATGAACTGGATTTGGACATGGTCATGAACGAGGGCTTTCTGAAGGGAATCCAGGAAGTGGGAGACCTGTACCAGTCCGGTGAATATTTTCTCCCTGAGCTGGTCTGTGCGGCCGATGCGATGAAGGCTGCGCTGGAAGTCCTTACGCCCGCCTTGAAGCAATCGTCCGGAGACGCGGGAGTCACCAAGGGCAAAGTCGTGCTTGCGACGGTGGAAGGAGACGTGCACGATATCGGGAAGAAGATCGTGGGAGCGATGCTAACCGCGGCGGGATATGATGTCCGGGATCTGGGCGTCGACGTGCCGGGGGAAGAGATCGCCAGGGCGGTGGAGGAACAAAAGCCGGATGTGCTGGGATTGTCCGCGCTGCTGACGACGACGATGCAGGAGCAGAAAAACACGATCGAGCTTCTTGAGAACAAAAACATACGGGATACGGTCAAGGTGATCGTCGGCGGAGCACCGGTCAGCAGCCGGTGGGCCGAGATCATCCGGGCTGACGGATATTCGGATAACGCCGTGGATGCGGTAAAGCTGGTATCCGGACTTTTGGAAAAGAATTGACAGGAGGTGCCCTATGAAGATCCGGAGCAGAGTCCTCAGCGAGGAAGAAATACTGAGGATCCATAAGGACAGTATCAGGATTTTAGAGGAAGTCGGAGTGAAGTTCCCCAATGAAACGGCGCTGGCTTTACTCGAAAATAAGGGAGCGAAAGTGAACTGGGACAGTCAGGTCGCCTATATCCCCGAATCGATGGTTTCGGAAGCGCTGAAAACGGCGCCGAAGACCTTTGTCCTGGGCGCCAGAAACAGGGAAATGGATGTGACGCTGCCAACCCCCCATACCATTTACAATATGGACGGCAGCGGCGTCAATACCCTGGATTTCGAAACGGGTGCAAGAAGGGCTTCCATTCTGCAGGATATCGCCGATTCGGCCAGAATTTTCGAGGAGATCGAACTGTGCAACATCTTCTGGCCGCCCCTTTCGCCAAATGACGTTCCGACGGAAGCGGGAGGCGTCGTACGCACGGGAGTATCCTTTATCAATACGTCGAAGCATATCATGGACGAAGTGAAAGTAAAGAGCGAGGTGCCGTATCTGATCGAGATGTGCAAGGTGCTGGCCGGCGGCCTGGAAGAGGCAAAGGAACGGATGCTGTATTCCGTCACCTACTGCACGGTTGCGCCGCTTTGCCATGACGACGCCATGCTCGAAGCGACCCTGGAACTGAGTAAATTCAAGGCGCCCATTTTGGTTTATCCCATGCCGGCCTGCGGGACGACGGGGCCTGCCAGTCTGCGGTCCAATATCGCGTTGGCAAACGCAGAAGCGCTTTCCTCCATCGTGATCTTTCAGCTCATGTCGCCGGGCATTCCGATCCTTTACGGCACGGCGCAGGGCGTGGTGAACGTCCGAAGCGGAATGTTCCTGGAGGGGGCGGTGGAAACGGCTCTGCAGATGACCGCCATGAGCGATCTGGGAAAATACTACGGCCTGCCGATCATGAATGCCGGCTGTCTCACCGACGCCAAAGCGCTCGGGATGCAGGCAGTCATGGAAAAAGTGCTGACGACGCTGCCGCTGGTTCTTGCCGAAGTCGACGTGATCCAGGGAATCGGACTCATCGAAAGCAGCATGACCCTGTCCCTGGAGCAGATGCTCATCGATGGCGAGATCGCAAATCTCTGCAAGCGAATGAAGGACGGAGTCGACGTAAGCGACGACAAGGATTTCTTCGATGATATCAAGGCGGTGGGTCCGGGCGGACATTTTCTGAAACAGAAAAACACGCGGGCAGCCTTCCGGACCGACGAGTTTACCCATGCTCCGCTCTGTGACAGAAATTCCTACGACAGCTGGGTCGCGCTGGGCCGGAAGGATATGATCGACCATGCCAGGGAGAAGGTCAGGGCAATCCTGGACAGCGAAATCAAGAACCCGCTGCCGGAGCAGACGGAAAAGCAGATCCGGGAAATCATGGAGGAAGCGGAACGGAAGCTTCCTGAAGATCATGGATGATAACCCGTAAACGGAACTCTTTAGCGGTTCGTCAGCATGTTTTTAAGAAAATATGTTTGGCGGCCGCTTTTTATGCCGTTAATTTATTTTCCTTTCTTCGCAAAGCTTGCGGATGTATGAGCAAGGATGATAAAATAATAGAAATAAAAACGAGGAAAGCTCAGGACGGAGACGATGTTTGACATACAGGAAAATCTGAAAAAACTGCCGGATAAACCCGGCGTGTATCTCCATAAGGATAAACTGGGGCAGGTCATCTATGTGGGAAAGGCCGTCTCGCTGAAGAACCGCGTGCGCCAATACTTCCAGTCTTCCAGAAACATGGACCCGAAGGTGCGGGCCATGGTTTCCCATATCGAGGAATTCGAATACATTACCACCGGTACGGAGATGGAGGCGCTGATCCTTGAAAACAACCTGATCAAAAAATATATGCCGCAGTACAACGTGCTGCTGCGGGATGATAAAACCTTTCCTTATATCAAGGTCACGACCAACGAGGCGTATCCGAGGATCCTGAAAACCAGAAAGATCCATCATGACGGATGCAAGTATTTCGGACCCTATACCGACGCGACGGCGGTCAATCAGCTCATCGACCTGCTGAACGGCATCTTTGCCCTGAAGCGGTGCTCCGCCCAGAAATTCCCGGGCGGTTTCAAGCCGTGTCTCAATTATCATATCAATCAATGCAGGGGGATCTGCACCGGTCTGGTTCCCCGGGAAGAGTACATGGAAGCCGTCGATCAGGTCGTGGAGTTCCTCAACGGAAAGAATAAAAAAGTACTGGACTATCTAAACCGAAAGATGACGGAAGAAGCAGAGGCCATGAACTTCGAAAAGGCGGCGGAATACCGGGATTATATCGCCGCCGTCCATGCGGTCACGGAGAAACAGCGGGTGGTGCTTCTTTCGGCGGGAGATATGGATGTGATCCTCGGCGCGAAGGGGGAAAGCGACGCTCATGTGATCCTTTTCTTCGTGCGTGACGGCAGACTTTCCGGCCGGGAAAGCTATCATCTCCAGGCTATGGAGGAGGACGAACCCGCGGAGATCGTTTCGGCCTTCATCAAACAGTATTACTCCGATAACACGATGATCCCGAAGGAGATCCTGGCGGAGGGCGAACCCGCCGAGGCGAGGCTGCTGGAGGACTGGCTTTCCGGACTGCGCGGCAGTCAGGTGAAGATCACCGTTCCGCAGAAAGGGGATAAAAAAGCACTCCTTGAAATGGCGAAGCGCGACGTGATCGAAATGATGAAAACCCTCGACGACAAAGCGAGGATGCAGAGGGAAAAGGACGCCGCCGTCCGTTCGGCGCTGGAGCGGCTGATTCCCGGCCCGCCGAAAGAGCTTTGGAGGGTCGAGGCCTATGATATTTCCAACACCAACGGAGTCGATTCGGTGGGAGCCATGGTCGTCTTTGAGGGCAGCAGCCCGGTGAGAAAGGACTACCGCAGGTTCAAGATCAGAACGGTGGAAGGGCCCAATGATTTCGGCAGTCTGCAGGAGGTGCTCTACAGAAGGTTCAAACGCGGTCTTCAGGGCGATCAGAGCTTCGGCAAAATGCCGGATCTGCTCCTCATAGACGGCGGAAAGCCTCAGGTATCTGCCGCCGGGCAGGTGCTGAGAGCCATGAAGATCGACATCCCCGTAGCCGGGATGGTCAAGGACGACAAGCACCGCACGCGGGGGCTGGTGTATCAGGATAAGGAAGTGGACCTCAGAGAGGATCCGGTCCTGTTCCGGTACATCGCGTCGATCCAGGAGGAGGTCCACCGGTTCGCCATCGAGTATCACAGAGGGATCAGAAAGAAGACGGTTCAGAGATCGGCGCTGGACGCCATAGAAGGGATCGGCGAAAAGCGAAGAAACGCGTTGCTGACTCACTTCGGAAGCATCGATAAAATCCGCGAGGCGACCCTGGAAGAACTCTGCAGGGTGCCGGGCGTCACAAAACCGGCAGCGGAAAAGGTACTGGAATGGGCTGCGAAAAAATGAATAATTCCAATTGATTCTAACAAAATATAATGATATAGTAGACATACCAATTAATAAAGAAAATAATGGAGGATGATTATGGGAGATAAAGAGAAGTGTATGCCCGGCGGATGCAGCGACAAATGCAGCTGCTCGGAGGACGACGCCGATTACCTTACACTGGAGTTTGACGACGGTCAGGAAGTGGAATGCGAAATCATGGGCGTTTTCGAATTCGAAGGCAAGGAGTACATTGCTTTGATACCTGATGACGGCACCGACGATGTTTACATCTATGGATACAAGGAAACAAGCGAAGAAGAGTTCGAACTGATCGATATTGAGGATGATGAAGAATTCAAGAAGGTTGTTGAAGAGTTCGAAAAACTAACAGTCGAAGAATAAATATCAAATCAATAGAAAGGCCTCTGCGGGACAGAGGTCTTACTCTGCCAAAAGATCCGATGAAGCCTCACCGGATTTTTTGATTATCATTAAATTTGGAAGAAAGTGGAAATTGCCCAGTCAATGTGACGCAGGATTATTATGGGTCCAATTCCATAATAAGGGATAACAAACAAAAAATAACTCGATACCCGTTACAGGGATGCCAGAAAAAATTTTGCCTTACTAAAAAACAAAGGGATACATACTTTATTAATTCAGGGTGTTGTCGGAATTAGCCGTAAAAATTTTTTTAAGCAACAAAAATCCCCTTGGTTGTCCCTTTTTGTCGAAAAAATTAATTTGCAAAAAAGTACAAAAATTCTGGCAACTAATGGAATAGTCCATTATAATTATGGCAGTGCAAATAAAAGCACACAATATTTAAGAAAGGAAAAGACTATGATGGAAGCATTAAACAACTTTATCAGTTGGCTGAACGGTTA
>ENA-UOYA01000946-UOYA01000946.1-activated-sludge-metagenome-genome-assembly--contig:-NODE-946-length-33869-cov-240.978707_pt1 | contig 33869 bp, 28 predicted proteins | sample MGYA00238163_ERZ764804 | MGnify/ENA primary metagenome ERZ764804 (study PRJEB28919, sample SAMN05720223) | activated sludge metagenome | isolation source: Anaerobic digester | place: Hong Kong... | reverse complement strand
ATGCGCCCAATAACCCGACCCCGGCATACTCCCTCATGTGGCGTTCCATTCCATCTTTCTGGTCATTGAACCACCAGGCTGCGCCAAGTTGAACCTTTCCAGCAACCTGTGGCGAACTAAAATCTGGAGCGGTACCCGCAAAACTCCCTGCAAGTGTAGCCAGAGGATTATGCTTGGAAGGGTCGAGTGTATAGAGAATGGTTTTCGGAAGATTTCCCTCTCTTTCCAATGCCCCAAGTAAAGAGGCAAGAGCTACAATAATCGGGGCATCGGAACTACAGTCTCCGCCCACATCGGGGCCAAATGCTCTATATAATCGAGGATTTACATTTCTGAGCGCTCCTATATGGAGCTGCATTGTCCATCCTTTTTGCGCATTGAGTCGTCCAAAGTGCAAAAGAAGTGCAGTATCGAGCTTTTCCCGCTCTATTGGCGTTAACTCTTCGCCACTGCGGCCTTTTCTTACAATAGAATCGAGCTCGGCATCGGAGGCTTGCATAAAGGGTGGTATAAGAAGAGCATGATCCGACAGCCTGCTCCCCATCGAGTGGAAATAAGCATGGCGACTGGCCAAAGCATCTGCAAGGCTGGCAAAGGACTCAATTTCTATGCCAGCTGCCTCGCCAAGCGAATCGATATAAGTATTCCAAGCGCTTATATCCTCGGTTTTCATGGCCTTGTCGGGTCGAAAGGCAGGCAATACTTTTGTTGTGAATGAAGAGCCAACCCGTTGCTCCTCAGCAATTGCTCTGTGCCAAGCTAGATTGTCTACTGGATCGTCCGTTGTGCACAATACGCTAACCTTAAATCGCTCTAGAAGAGAACGGGGGCTCATTCTTTTCTCTGCTAGGATAAAATTGGCCTTCTCTCTTATGCTCAATGCATTCTGAGGTGTAAGCACTTCATCTATTCCAAATATTCTTTTGAGCTCGAGATGAGACCATTGTACAAGAGGATTGCCAGCCGCCTTAGTTAAGGCACTAGCATAGGCGAGAAATTTTTCGTCCCAAGCTCCAGCGCCTGCACAAAGCGATTCAGGCGCGCCATTCGCCCTCATTATGCGCCATTTATAGTGGTCCCCTTCCAGCCAAATCTTGGCTATATCATCGAAAGGTTTATCTTCGGCTATGGCCTTTGGTGACAAGTGGCAATGATAATCGAAGATAGGCAAATCTTTCGCAATTTCGAAAAATAGCCGTTTTGCAGTTTCATTCTTCAACAGAAAATCCTCATCGAGAAATTCAGCCATATAACCCCCTTTCTATATTGCAGATTGGAATATAGTTGACTGAGATATTGTAGATTAAAATATCGCGAATTTAGATATTATCGATGAGGAATCCTCCATCGATGGGAATGCTAACTCCAGTTACAAAGCCAGATGCCTTCGAACTCGCTAGGTAGAGCGCGGTGCCCCAAAGCTCTTCATATTCTCCAAAACGACCAAACGGTGTACGCGCAATAATCGCTCGCCCTCTTGGCGTGAGATCGCCTGTTTTTTCATCTATGAGAAGCGCACGGTTCTGATTACCGACAAAAAAACCGGGTGCAATAGCATTGACCCTAATTCCATATGGGGCAAACTCCTTTGCAAGTGCTTGGGTGAGATTGAGCACGCCAGCCTTTGCGGCGTCGTATGCCCATGTATCCGATAGAGGCTTGTAGCTTGTCATCGAAGTCATGTTGATCATAGAGCCCTTTATTCCCTCAGAGATCCATCGCTTTGCAAAGACCTTTGATGGTATTACAAGTCCTGCCATAAGGTTTAGCCTTAACACTTCCTCGAACAATTTTTCATCTAATTCTACAAATTTCGATCTCCCGATATTGCCACCAACGCCGTTGAGAAGAATATCGGGCACGCCAAGGCTCTGAATTGTCCGTTCCAAGGCCTGTTCGCAGGCTTCTGTAGAGCCAGTATCGACTGTAAAACCGACAACATTGGCACTATCTAAAGGCAAACCAGCCTGTTTTCTAACTGTTTTAGCAGCCTCTTCCATGGGATGATGAGTTCCACGGCCCCAGAGAGCTACTTTTGCATTGGCCTTGGCAAAGGCAATCGCAATATAAGATGGGAGCATGCCTCCTCCACCTGTTACCACGGCGATCTTGCCTTCCAGACTGAACATTGATTCAACAAACGACATCGAAAAACTCCTTATATTTGAATATATCCTAAAGTTTTAGCTAAGTCCTCCATTTCTACTGCCCAGGCATTATTAGGTTCGGAAGGAACAATGTTATCTCAGGCACATAAGTCACAAGGAACAATGTCGCAATCATGACAATATAGAATGGAATCATTGCCTTCGACGCTTTTTCAATGGATATTTTCCCAATCGCACATCCCACAAAAAGAGCAGACCCCACAGGTGGCGTACATAGACCTATGGCGAGATTGATCATCAACATTATGCCAAAATGGATGGGCGACATACCGAACTTCCCAATCAATACAGGATACAGTATTGGCGTGACAATGAGAATGAGCGGCGCCATATCCATAATCATTCCAAGGAAGAGAAGAAGCACATTGACAAGGAAGAGCAGCATGTACTTGTTGTCCGTAATCGAAAGCAAGAATTCTGTTGCCATAGCGGGAATTCGCAGATAAGCCATGAGCCACGAGAAAGAGCTTGCTGTGGCAATGAGTGTCATGACCATTGTGAGCGTCTTGAGAGTACTATAGAGAATGCCTCTGAATTCTCTGAGTGGAATCTGCTTATATACAAAGAATGTAATTATAAATGCATAGACTGCGGCTACTGCAGCAGATTCGGTTGCGGTAAAAACACCTGCAACAACGCCTACAATGATTATCACCGCGACAAACAATCCCCAAAAAGCATCGATGGCTATCTTGATTCCTTCTTTGAAAGAATATTTTCTTCCCTTAGGATAATTTCTTTTAACTGAAAGAATATAAACAATAATAGCTAGAGAAATACCAAGCAGAATACCAGGGATATAGCCACCAAGGAAAAGCCTCCCAACAGACACACCGCCAGCTGCAACCGAATAGATAATCATATTGTGGCTGGGAGGGATGATTATCCCCTGCGTTGCGCTCGTCACAGTTATGGCAACCGAAAAATCGTTGTCGTAGCCGTTTTTATTCATAAGAGGAATGATAATGACACCGGTTGAGGCGACATCGGCTACCGCGGAGCCCGAGATGCCTCCAAACAACATACTATCGACTACATTGACCATGCCAAGACCTCCGCGAACCCTTCCGACAAGGACATTCGCGAGGTTAATGATTTTTTCTGCTATACCCCCCCGTGCCATCATCTCGCCAGCGATGATGAAGAAGGGAATGGCAAGCAAAGAAAATGACTTTACACCCTGTACCATCTGCTGCACGATGGCCATTAATGGTATATGTAGATAGAAAGCGGTCGCTATGGAGGCCGTAGCGAGCGAAAAAGTAATGGGTACTCTCAAAAGAAGCAAAAGAACAAATCCGCCCAAAAGAATTATCGTGGGAATTGTCACATCCATAGCGCTAGCTCCTCAATATATCTCTGATTCTTCCACCTTGACCGGAAAAGTATGCTTCGAGTTTTTCGTCGAACATGTTGAATCCGAAAATATGAAAAATAGCTTCGACAATTGCCACAAAGCCCGACAACGGAAGAACAAGGTAGAGAATTCCCGCTGGCAGCATAGTTGCGGGCATAATTGACCTCATAGTGAACTTCACAAGCTTGCTTCCATATATAATCATGATCGCGCCAATAAAGATGTAGATAATATCGGTAAGCATATCCAGAGCGCGATTTAGAGAGGCGGAAATTCTTTCTCGATTGAAGAGATTTATGGAAAAATGCAGGCGATACTTTACTCCAAGCCCCAAAGAAAGAAAAATGAACCAGACCTCGAGCACAAGCGCGACTTCTTCTGACCAGTAGATTCCGCTATTGAATACATAGCGAAGCACTACATTTATAAAGACAAGAAGCAGCATCGCGACAATCATGATCATTGAGAGATTTATTAATAGAATATGGATAAATGTAACTGCGGAGACAATGAATTTTTTCATGATAAACCTCAGTTTTAGGCATAGAAAACTATATCGAAATGCGCGCAAGGCTGCATCGCATACTCGGAAGACTCAGATACGCAACCCTGCGTGCATCTCGACGGCCTCGCCAATAGAATTCGATATTTATTTCACAGCGCGAATTCTTGCGACGAGATCCTGAATCTCTTTTGGTTGCTGCTTGTACATAGGCTCCACTGCTTTCATCCATTCCGTCTTGTCGGGTATTGGTATGATGGTGCAGCCTGCCTCCTTGACCTTATCCATGGAAACCTTGACATAAGCATCCCATTGAGCGCGCTGATAGTCGATGGCATCCATTGCTGCCTTCTTGATTAAATCCTGATCAGCTTTCGACAATCTGCCAAGAGAAATCTTCGAACCGATGATTATCTCTGGGACCATCGTATGCTCGTCTAGAGTATAGTATTTTGCAACCTCATAATGACTTGCAGAATAATAGGATGGTGGGTTGTTTTCCGCGCCATCGACTACTCCTGTCTGCAGACCAGAATAAACCTCGCCATAGGGCATTGGCGTAGGTATCGCGCCGAACGAACGCACTAGCCCCAACATTAGCTCGCTCTCTTGCACCCTGATTTTCATACCCTTTAGATCCGCAGGTGTGTAGACTGGCTTTTTGCTATTGTAGAAGCTTCTAGCTCCTGCTTCGAACCAACCAAGCCCAATAAAACCAAAAGGTTCGAGGCTCGCAAGGAGCTCCATGCCGATATCTCCCTTCAACACCTTCCACATATGATCTGAGTCTCTGTAAAGGTAAGGCATCTGGAATGCATTGAGTTTTGGAACAAAGGCGGCTACTGGGCTTATAGATACACGAGTGATGTCTATGGCTCCGAACTGCACTTGCTCGATCACAGCCTTTTCTTCGCCAAGTTGAGAGCCAGGATAGACTTCAACAATTATTCGGCCATTCGAGCGTTCCTTTACAAGGCGAGCGAATTCCTCATCTCCCAATTCCGTGGGATAGCCTTTGGGATGGGTCTCGGCAAGCCTCAATACAATCGGCTTAGCCTGAGCAAACAACATCGACGGTAAGAGGACAAGCAACAAGGCAAGCGCGATAATACGAAACTTTTTCATACGCACAACCTCCTTTAGAATCTAATCTTTTGCAGATATTTGAGATATACCTGCAATTAGTAATTATAGGAGGCTATTTTTCGTTTTGTGTTTGGTAATTCCATGCCTATTCTTAGCAATATGATGCTTGGAAAGACTCTAGCTCGATCTGGATTGGAATTGTTCGATATAGTGCGATGGCGAGATACCTTCGATTTTGGTAAATACTTTTGTGAAATAACTTTGATCGCGAAAGCCAACCAGAAATGATGCAACTTTTACCGAGACGCCATTCAAAAGCAGGCTTTTCGCTCGTGCTATTCGGATTCGGGATAGGATCTCCCCAAAACTAATTCCAGTCTCCTTCATAAGCAATCGGGAAAGATGAGAAGGACTTATATTGATGGCCATGGCCAAATCCTTAAGACCAATGTTCTCCATGAAATGGTCTTCAAGCCACAGCAATGCAAGGCTAGCAACCGTATGGGGGTCCTTAACCTTTAGTTCATCGGTCTGTGTCGGATTCAATACGATGACTGGCCGCTCTACAGAGCTAAGGTTGAAGGCAGTTGTGGCCATCCTGAGAGCTGTCGATGCCAAACGATAATCTGTAGCACTGATACCTATCCGAAGTGTTCTAGCTCCGGCATCTCGACAGCGGCAAAGGAAGCGTGCAATGCTTTCTTCTTCAAAATGCTTTCTGTATCTAGAAAAGAACTCTTGGAAACTCTCATCGCTCTCACCATTATTTATCTCATAGGGGAGGATTATCAATACATTCATTATTGCATCCAGAATTTGCTCGCCTCTCATCGCTTCTGCTCTCGGCTCGCTGGGTGAGACGAAAAGCATTGCTTTGGATTCAGCAAGCCCAATATCGGATATTAAAAATTTCTCAGAAAGAATAGGGAAGATTCTGTTGAATTCACTTGAGGCTAGAGAAAACATATCGCCAGACATAAATTTCTTTATTCCTGCGACAAGAGCTATGCAGAGCCAGGTCTCGCTTCCTGTTTCCAGCTTTACCAGCTGTCGAATGATCTCCGTATCCATTGTATTTTCGCGTAATGCCGAATAGACTTTTGCTCGGAGAAAGTCTTTTAAGTCAGCTGCTACACGCTTAGCTTCCGCTTGCCTTTTCTCCTCCTCTTTCCGAGCTTTTATCTCGCTAAACGCTAGAAAAAGCGCATTATAGACTTCTGCTGTCGATGCTGGCTTAAGAAGATATTCTATGACACCATATCTCAAGGCCTGGCGAGCATAGGAAAAATAATCATAGGCTGTCACCATTACAATTATTGGCGAGTTAGGAAGAGATGATAGCTTCTCTGCAACCCTAAGTCCATCAATTCCTGGCATATGTATATCTAGAAATGCGATGTCGATTCTCTGCGATTGCGAGATATCCAGGGCTTCGATCCCATTGGAAGCTTCAAGCACATCTATGATCTCATTCGATGGCGCAGAATTCAAAATTAAGATCATTGCCTTTCTTTCTAGTTCTTCATCGTCTGCAACGAGAATACGAATCATCCCAGGTTTTCTCCTAGCGGCAGAGTAATTCTCACAAGAGTGCCCTTCTCTTTTCTCGAGCTAATCTCGAAGCGACAGCCATCACCATAGAGAATGCCAAAGCGAGTCGCGATATTGGCAAGGCCTATACTCCTTCCTTCCAGCAAAACCTCTTCATTGACATCGTTCTCCCCATTGGAAGGGATTTCTACAATCTGGGGAAGATTAATCTGTTCAAAGCTATGCATCTGCAAGGAAGCTGCAATTTTTGCTCGAACATTGGCAAGACGTTCTTTTGACATGCCAATGCCATTATCCAAAAACCACAGTACAAGCCCTTCCTTGCGCTTCTGTGCCTTTATCGATATGAAGCCGCCCTCGATCTTAGGTTCGAGCGCATGCCGAACCGAGTTTTCGACGATCGGCTGAATCATTAGACGGGGAACCCTCGCCTTACGCAGAGACTGCGGCACATCGATATTCCATTGAAGCCTATCTCCAAATCGCACCTGTTGGAATTCGAGATAGGCCTGCGCTATTACGAGCTCCTCTCCTAGTGTAGAGAGCGCTCCGCTATCTTTTATGGTTGCGCGCAATAATGTCGCTAGACAGATAGCAAGCGATTCAGTTCTGGCTGCATTTTCTAAAAGCGCGCTACGGGCAATAGTATTCAAGGCATTGAATAAAAAATGAGGCTTCATCTGTTCCTGAAGGTTTAGAAACTGAGCCTCACGAAGTGCTTTACCCATGCTCACAAGAGCAAGCTCCTCTTCATGTAAAAGCCTTTCGAGTTCTGATTTTTCCTTGAGTCCTTCTACATATTCCTTGATGCTTTTTGCCATTGTCGCAAAAGAACGCGTCAGTGTTTCCACTTCATCGCCCGTATGCACCTCTACGATACCCGCATCCAAATCGCCTTTGGCAAGCTTCTCCGCTTCTTTTGCTAGCCTTCGCAAGGGAGCAGTAATTGCCTGAGTCACAAAAAGAATGACCCCTATGGCAATAGTGCTCGCAAGAATCATAGAGATAAGAATAGTCCGATTGAGGAGTTCTGCCTTATGCGAGAGACTAACATAAGTCTCTTCACCATTTTTCATAAGTTCGGAAAGCATTCTGTTGAGATAAATATCTAAGTAGCCATGAATTCGGCTTGCCTTGACAAAGATCTGATAATAGTCTGGTGAATCCCCAGCTCTCAGTCCAACTGAACGCGATACCAAAGGAAGATAAGCATCGAGGCCATAGCCAGTTGCTCTTACTTCAAATTCAATATAGATCGAAATATCGGCGACTGGAAGGAGCTCAATATACTGTGTATTTAAAAGCAATATGCCATCATATATAGAGTCGATATTTACCGAAGAAGGTTCACGAAGATATCGATCCGCCTGGGCATGAAATGAGTTTAGATTGAGCCTAAATCTATGCACGAGTAGATAATTCGAGAGGTTTTTGCTATATTCGCGCGAGAGATTCATCGATTCTTTCTGCATGACGAGCGCAAGAACCAAAAAGAAGATAATGACGATCCCAAAGCAAATGAGAATTTTCCCCATAATGCCAGGTCGATGAAGACTTGGCCTGGTCTTCGATGATGATGGTTCAGCCGAAGATGATCGGCTCGAGGTGTCTTGCATATAGATTGTACCGGACATTGCGAGATACAGATTCGCGGTATTCTTCTAGAGCATCGAGATATTCTTTGCCCATCTCCGCTGCGATTTTGAATCCCACATGCATGAGCTGTCTCATGCCTGGCTGCATCATAGATGAATCCAACTCATGACGCAAAGCATTTACAAAAGCATCCGAATCCCAGCTTGCTACTATCTGAGGACTGGGCAAGCTAGAGGCATCGATTTCAACGACGTTGGCATAGGGGGCCGTGAGTTCGTCGATTCGAAGATAGGCTTGCTCATATACACGCTTTGCAAGCGAAAGGCCTTTACCTCCTGCTTCGGCAAGGCCAACAATCTCTTCGAGCCAAGTAGTACCCGCAGTCTTGAGATGAACGCCAGCCCCAAGCCTTGTAGCGATCTCATGGATTCCCTTGTAAAGCTTGAATTTATCGCTACCAGAATGTACTGAAAGTTTTAGCCCTTTTGGAAGACCTAAAGATTCGGAAGCCCATAGAAGGACCTTAGCTTCCTCTTCGAAAGTATGGAAGAATTCAGCTGTGTTTCCTACATAATCGATACCCTTTAGGAATTTACCCGGAAAACGTGGGGCAAAAGTCGAGATCGGAATCTTCTCTGCGGCCACAGCAACAAGAATTGCCGCAACCTGCGCTGGAGTTTGTGGTTTATCAGTTTCATCCATCGATAGCTCGATAACAAAAGAACCTTTAGGTTTATTCGCTGCGATATAGCGGTAAGTCTTTCCAGCTTCTTCGATAGCCGCAAGGAATTTATCCGCTACGCTCTCTAAATCAGCATTCTCAACCCAGACAGGCGCTGAACTATCCTTAAGCAGAAAAGCTGCTCTATCCAAAAAAGATAAACACGAAGCTGATGAAGCTTTCTTTCCTATGCTCTCCGCTACATCGATAGTAAAAAAATTGCAGTATGGCAGAAACCAATCGACAGTCTTCATGGTTATATGATCTGCATCTATGAACCATCCTCCATCCCAACCTGTCTTTCTTATCGCTTCCGATGCGGCCTTTGCCTGGTCTGCAGGCGTTGAGCCTATCAGCACATGTTCGCGATTGCTCTTGTTCCAAACGATGTCCGCTTCGCCTCCTTTAGCTCGCAAGTCCTGGAAAGCGCCTATTTGAGCTTCTCCTTCTCGACCAAATCGGTCTCCAGTGCCCATGGAAAAGCGAGAAAGTTGCAGCATATGTCCCTCCTGAGTTGTTTTCTATATAATGTCGCTTGAAAGAAAGGTACGCAAGCTCTTTTTAAATTTTCGAATAAAGGAATTCTACAATGAATATAGCTGAGAAAAAGCGAGAATCTGGCATAGATCGATTAGAACTCGAACGATTGGTCGATAGGACTATAAAAGAATCGGGTGCGCTCGATGCTAGCAAGATTTTGATCATTCCTCCAGATATCACAAGATATCACTCCAAAGCAGGACTGATAACCGATCTATTGGTCGAGCAGCTTGGTCCCCGTGTTGCGGCGATCTTACCAGCCATAGGCACTCATGCACCCATGACAGCAGATGAAATCTCACAGATGTATCCTCTTTCGCCTAGAACACTATTCAGAGTCCATGATTGGCGAAAGGATGTAGTCGAGCTCGGAAAGATTCCAGAAGAGCGCGTTGAAGAGATTTCCGGCGGTAAGGTTAGATATTCCTACCCTATTCAAACAAATAAGCTGCTCGCTTTAGGAGATATAGACCTTGTCTTTTCGATTGGCCAGGTCGTGCCTCATGAGGTTGCTGGAATGGCAAACCATGCAAAAAATATTTTTGTAGGCACCGGAGGAAAAGAAGCAATCGATAAGAGCCATTATTTAGGCGCCACCTGTGGAATGGAAAGCATTATGGGGCGTATAGATACACCAGTGAGAGCTCTTTTCGACGAGGCCTTGAGTATTTCTAAGGCAAAATTGCCTCCAATAGCTTGGATTCTTACTGTAATAGGGACGCCTAGAGATGGCGCGCCTTTACAGCAAGGATATTTTGCTGGATACGATAGAAGATGCTTCGAAGAAGCTTGTACCCTTTCTGCAGAGCTGAACATAACGCTTTTTGAAAAGCCGATTAGAAAAGCGGTGGTCTGGCTCGATCCAAGCGAATATCGAAGCACATGGCTAGGCAACAAATCGATTTATCGCTTAAGAATGGCCATGGCAGACGAAAGCGAGCTCATAATCCTTGCGCCCGGGCTTCGCAGCTTTGGAGAGGATGCTGCTATCGATGCCGTGATACGAAGCTTTGGTTATAGGCCTTCAGGCGAGATTCAGAATCTTGTCGCCCGCGAGCCTGCCCTATCGCAAAATCTCTCGGCTGCAGCCCATCTAATTCATGGATCCAGCGAAGGCCGCTACACTATAAGCTACGCCCCTGGGCCAGGCATGACTAAAGAAGAAATAGAGTCTGTCGGCTATCATTACATCGACCTTGAAAAAGCCAAATCGAGATACTTACCCGAGGGCAGGCTCGCGGGCGCAGGCTTCTACAACACTTTGGATGGCGAGGAATACTTTTTTGTACCAAATCCCGCCCTTGGTCTTTGGTCTACCGCAGAGCGCATGGCTAGTGTTCCAAAGCCTTGATATTCTCGAGCAAAAATATCAACCTTTCTAGACTCTAATCATGTATCGCTGGCTTCATGGTAATCGCGATCACAAGGCCTTGACCTTTGCTTCCTTCTTGCATGTTGTTTTTAGCTTGGCTCTGGGGCGCAGTTTTTCTATTGCGAGCCTCAATGCTCCAACCATGAAGGTCAACAACAGATTTTACAATCGTAAGACCAAAACCATGACCCGCTTCTTTCCTAGAATGCGTTCCTCTATAGAATGCGTCGAAGATGTATGGCAGGTCTTCTTCAGAAATGCCAGGCCCATTATCAGCCACTATCAATACTGGTTGTCCATTCTTTATATCCAAAGCAAGTTCTACATGGCCACCGGCTCCCGTATAACGGAATGCATTGGATATTAGGTTTTCGACGGCTCGCTCGAATAGCGCACGGTTCATTCTGACTCTTGGAAGGTCTTTTGGTTCTTCTTTCGATAGAACAGAATCAAAGTGTCCAAAGCCATATAGGAGTTCAAGACCTAGAAGACGAGCATCTTCCTCAAAGCGCTTGCCTAAAGACATAAGAAGCGGCCATAAATCCACAGCCTCTTGGGGCATATTTAGATCATCTATCTTCATAAATTCGATCAATTCCGAGACGAGATCTTCGAGCTGCGCACTCTTTTCTCGAATGATTTCGAGGTAATGGATCCTTGTTGCTTCATCGGAGGCCATATTATCGCTTAGTGCGTCAGTGTATCCTTGGATAAGGGCAATAGGTGTCTTTAAATCATGACTTACTCCAATGAGCATGTTCATTCGTCTGGAAATCATGTCCCGCAATGTGATTCGCATGTGGTTGATGCTATCCGCAAGGGAGCGGAGTTCTAGCGCACCGCTTCCCTTTACCTCGTGATCGAGCTTGCCTCTTGCGACTATAGCCGTGTCTTCTATTAGATTGTTGATTGCTTTTTCTGTGGAGCGAAGTATCAAGAAGGACATAAAACCCGCAACAATTAAGGCTCCAAGCGTAAGACTCGTCACCAACATGAAATTACGGTTTCGAATATCCTCCCGCGATAGAAATGGCTGAATGTCAAAAATAAGAAGAGGGCTTTTTTCAAGGCTCGCATCTATAGGCAAAAAGCGCAGTTCCGGTTTAGGCTTGCCATAAGGAAGAAGAGGTGGCCGCGCAAGATCGATAACATCTAATTTGATTCCTACTGGCAAGTCCCTAAAAGAAGAGACCCTAACGGTCCCATCGGGGTCTACCAGAGCGGCATCCATTATGGGCAATCCAACCCGCTCGCCAGCACTCCGAATATCCTCGAGTGAGATATTGTTGTCCAAGATCCACTCTTTTGCCACCTCATCGATAAAAAGTCGTGTCGTTACTCGAGGATCGCGCTTGGCTTGTTGGCCTGTAAAAAAAAGCAATCCAAATACGAGAGGAAAAAGTGTCACAGCTATAGTGAGAATCGCAAATTGTGTTCGGAGCTTAAGCTTCATCATGCTTTCTCCACAAAGGCTTCAGGATTGAACCGGTAGCCCATTCCATATTGGGTCTGGATATAATAAGGATTTGCTGGATCGTCCTCAAGCTTCTTGCGCAGCCTTTGAATATAGACTCCGATAGCGCTTATATCGCCATATTCCTGACCCCATACGCGAGTATAGAGGTCTTCGGGAGTAAATGGCCTGCCTGGATTGCTTACAAGTTCTTTTAAGATGTGGAATTCGCGCGCAGAAAGGCTGATTGGCTCGGCATTTTTAGTTAGATACATTCCTTCGAGATCTAGCTCATAAGGTCCAAATCTTACCATGCTTCCATTTTGTCGCATCTGAAGGGTGGCTGTACGCCTCATATGAGCTCGGATGCGAGCGGCAAGGACCTTCGGAGGACAGGGCTTAGTCACGAAGTCATCGGCTCCTACGCCAAGCCCAAAAATTACATCTTCATCAGCCTCTCTCGCGGTTAGAATCATTACGGGCATGGACTTTGTCTTTCTAAGTTGCTCAAGGAACTGAAAGCCATCCATACCTGGAAGATTGAGATCGAGAACTACGAGATCCCATTCCTCTTTTTGTGCAATGGGAAGAGCGCTCTCAGCGTCGAATGCGAGCTTGCATTCAAAGCCTTCATTCTGAAGATAGAGCTTGTAGAGCTCAGCGAGCTCTTTGGTGTCTTCGACGATTAGGATTTTTCCATGCATGCTCCCCTCCTATGCAAGCACACCTGGCGAAAGTGCCAGGCCACTTGCATTGATTCTCCATTTCTTGGCATCAAAATTCTATTGCATTCCAGAAAATACTGAACTTAGTCTGGAGCTTCTTGACCGAATAATCCGCATTGAGGTTTATGGGCACGGAGGCCTGGAGCGATACTTCGCTGTTTAGTAGGCTTACGGTGAGTGCTGGTGTCGTTATATTGCCATTTTTCGCATATTCAGAACCAACATCGCCAATAGAAGTCAAATCAGAAACCGTAAAGCTCACTTTTCCGCCTTCATCTCCTACTTGTACCTTAAGTTGCGGATTAAAGCGCAGCGAACCATCGGAAAAATTGGCAAGAGCATAGACAGAGCCTGTTACACGGGTGAGACTGTTGCCTTCTCCGAAGCGCCCCGATACCGAGGCGGATCCAGCGAGATACCACATGCCCGCGTCTGTTGAACTATCGCTATACCTATAAGCAGTAGGATAATCATCTTCTATCGCCTCTGTTATCGCTGCTGTGGCTGCGGCATTCTGCATTATGCTCGAATCTGCATAACCCATACCATTATAGTAGCCCTGAACATGTATCGAATACGATAGGCCGCCTGAATAGCTCTTCGAGTATTTGACGCCCAATGTAGATTGAAAGAAAGGCTTGTTCTCTATGCTATAAGCTTCGTAGGTCCCAGGTGTCGAAGACTCTCTAGCATAGATTCGATCGGAACCATACAAGAGCACGTTTTCTCCATATACGTCAAAAGAACCTATCGCGCCAGTAAAGCTGAAGATCGCTCTAGGTCTTGCCAGCATATCGGCCCGGGCATATGCACCAAAACTGAGCTCCCATCCATTTACAACGAGGTCGTATTTGCTCGCAGCAGAAGACGAAGCCGCGTTGTTTTCTGAAATTGGCGGCACAATATATACCATAAGGTGATTTAGCTTCATCGGCACATCGACCTTGAATGCAAAGGGCCCCTCCCGCGCTGCGGTTGGATCATCTGGATCAATAGCCGATAGGCTCAGAACATCCGAGGGTTTGAACCAATTCCCAACTCCCCAACTTATACGCTGCTTGCCCAATCTAAAGAAGAGTGTCTCTTCTATATGTGTATCAACAAAGAGTTCATCCAGGCTCAAGGTAGGAGACTCATATTCTTTGTTTGTCGATAAATACGACGATGGATCGTAGTTGAAGGAACCCGAGACATAGAGCCGCACAAGGTCGCTCTGCCTTAAATCTGCATACGCAGTGGCAGACGCAGCAAGAATTTGGTTGGGCACAGCTAGAAGATTGGTGGATAAGGAAAAATGCAGATTCTTAGCTGGAAGATAGTCGAATTCGAGATCGGAAATATCCACCGCCCCATAGAGCGTCTGTTTATCCGAGGAACTGCCTCCAAGTGGAGTATAGTTGCCATATAGACCAGCTCCAGCTGATCCACTGATCAAGAAAACTGGATAAGTCTTGGTGTCTTCCACAAGCTGCACAGTTCCCGCCGAAGCGACATTTGGATCTATCACCGTAACAATATCCTTGGGGCCACCGAAGAGTTCGTTCTCATCTATCACTTCAGGCGGCTTCAAGTTGGATGAAGAGCTTGAGGATTGCGCCCAGATACTTGATTTGCTAAAAAGAAAGAGAGTCGTCATTATAAGGAATAACAAGCTCTTTATTATTCTTGTTTTCATGCCTCTACTCCTACTGGCTCACCCGCTCGAGATATTCCTTGGTAAAGTAATAGTCCGGGAGCGGCTTAGTGGAAATATTGGTATATGTAACCTGAGAGCGCTTTTCGGGCACAAGGCCATCTTGGAAAATTTGCACCGTAGGCACAAAGGAATCTCCTATCTGCACATATTGGGTATAATAGGCGGTGCGCAAGAGCTTCATAGACAGGCTATATTCCTCTACCTTAAGCACGATCTTGCGATCGGTTTCTATATACATCTTTATATAAGGGAAGGGAACTTCATCATTGCTAGCCTTGAGTTCTCCGATTATCACCTTGTAGTTTCCAAGAGTGCCCGTAGAGAGCTTCTCAACAGAATAATCTATAGATCGCTGCCAGCGGCGGAAATCGTTGTTGGTCACTGTCGTATCCTGATATGTGTCTTTGAGGGTTGTGTGAGTAAATCTTCGGCTTGTGGGGTCGTAGCGCCACATATTGTTATCTACGCGCAGCATACCTTGCCCCTTACGAGATTCGGGCTCGAGGGTGAGCATCAAGAATGCATCATCTTTATCTCGCCTAAAGATCTGTTCCTTGGTTACAAAGGTACCCCGAGTCGGGCTCACGTTTACGGTCGTGATGGTAGCGCTCATGTCGCTGTTGTAAAAGCTTGAACGGATATCGGTCCTGCGAACGAGCATAAGAAAGTCTTTCGCCGTATATTTTGTTATATCATCAGGAAATTTATAGTTCTTATCTTCTTCTAAAAAACCAAGCGGCAGCCCAATACCAGCCATGGGTCCTCCGCCACCTTTCGGTCCGCCTGGAGGTGGGCTGCCCTGAGCCTGCGCACACAAAACAAGAACAAGCCCTAAGATCACAAGGCTTATATCCCTAATGCTTTTTGATGGGAAGTACTTCGTCTTTTTCTCGTAGAATCGCAACATCAATCGCTCCTCATTTTAGCGCAACCGCAATATTGCAAGCATTACGCTGTAATCCTAAGTGCCTCGACGGGCACTACTTCAGCTGCTTTTCGAGCTGGTATAAAGACTGCAACAACAGCCACAATCATGATAAATACCAAGATTATAAGAAGCTGACCCAGGGTCGGGACGAAACGCAAATGTCCTTTCACCAGGGCTGCTCCAAAATCTCCATGGGGATCGAAGGGAATAAAGCTAATACCCAGGCCTATTGGCAGAGCGCATAGAATTCCTGCAATCGCCGCCGCTCCCGCAAGTAAAATTCCTTCGGATATAAAAGATGCAAAGACATCTTTTTTCTTGAAACCAATGCATCGGAGCATACCAATTTCCTTAGTCCGCTCGAGGAGCACCATCTGATATGAATTTGCAATCCCCGTTGCGCTTACAAGCAGCATAAGAATGAACACCGCATACCCAATCCAGCGTATGGAGCCAAGAGCGGAGCCTATTTCTCCCGCGAGCTCTTGTACTGTAGAGATGGAGTAGACTACCTTTCCTGAATTCATCCTGCGTTGAGTTGCCTGCTCGCTTCCAGAGGTTCCAGAGGCAATGCTATATCCTTTTTCGGTAAGCGCTTCGGCAATGGCTTTGGCCGCGCGTTCTGCATTGGTGCTGTCCTTGAGAAAAATCGCTATTTGCTGCTGCTCATTTGGTTTCATATTGAGATCGGCTATTAGATTCCCAAAAGAAACAAAAGCAGTTGTCATCCCCCCCGATGCAGCATCGTCATAGATCGCAGAAACAGCATAATCCGTCACATTCTGCTGACCGGATGCCGTTGTCAGCCTCACGACCACCTGATCTCCAATCGAAAGGCCGAATCGATCTGCAGTCTGAGAGCTCATGAGCATGCTTCTATCTTGCTCGTTGAGCGTTTTCCAATCTCCGCTCGATAAGAGGAGAGAATCGTGATATAGCTCATCCTTTGTCCAATCGATACCACGGAGCGTAAGCTGTATTTCTCGAGTTCCGAAAACTATCGTAGCTCTTGCCTGAGCAAGTGGAGAAATCGTCCTGATATCTGTAACAGCAGATTCTACAGTTTTTGCAATCTCATCATCGATAAATCGATTCTGAAGCCTGCCGCTCCAGCTAGGAGTATAGCCCGAAATCAATATGTGCCCCCCTGAATAGAGAGTCACATTGTCCTGAATTGCCATATCCATCCCGCTCACAAACCCAGATATAAGAGTCATAACTAGCGCACTAAAGGCCACCGCACCCCCAAGGGCAATCGTCCTATTGGGCTGTCTCCGAACGTTTCGAGCCGCAAGCTTCAAATGGAGCTTAAGATTTGAAAGATGCATATTCATTCTCCTCTCATTGCGACAACTGGCTCGATTCGCACCGCTAGCCTTGTCGGATACCAGCAAGCAGCCAAGGCCATAGCCAGAATCCAAAGAAACGCGCGAATTGCCGCTCCTATCGATATAACTGGCTTCAAGATTTCTCCTCCAAAAAGAGCTTCGAAAAAGAGATTTGGCGCTCTTATGCCGACTTTTCCCATAATAAGAAGCAAGATAAATCCTATAATAAGGCCAGCTGCACCAGCGATCAGCGCCATGAATGTGGTCTCATACAGAATCATGCTGCGAATTACATGCCGCTTGGCTCCTATGGCTCTAAGCGTGCCGATCTCGTGGAGGCGTTCATTGACGGATATGACAAGGACATTCATCATTATCATAACTACGACGACTGCAATGATCGCCACCAATAGATCGAATACAAGTCGAATCGTTACTGCCGTCCTCGCGACCTTTCCCGCTCCTGCAATCCAATCTTGCACACGGTCGCCATCTCCAAGCTGTTCGGAAAAGGCCTGGAGCTCGTCCAAAAGCTTGGAAGTGTTAGCGCCCTTTTTTGCGCGCACAAGAAGAAATTGCCACGCGGGCACTATCTCTGCAGTCACGGTTGTGGAGCTCGAGACTTGAATTGTTCCTAACCCTGCGTTTTCCAGCATATCCTCTGAAGAAACCCCAGAAACAATCTCGGGTTGTTCTTCGCCCTCTGTCAGAATTGTCTGGCTTGCGAATAGATTATCGAATAGGCTATCGGGATCGAAGTCTGTTAAGAAGGCTGCTTCGTGCTCACTCAACTGAGGAGCTCCATCGCGCAAGCTCGCAAAACCCAAAAGGTCGCGCATTGTATCCGCGTCGACAAGAGTGATACCCGAAAGCTGCTCATTGCTTTGATTGAATCTTATGATGCCCTTCACGCTGACTTCGCGTATTACAGTGCCCGCTGAATTGGCCAGCGCAGTCATGATTATCTTTGTCCCGGGCTTTACTTCGGTGTTGCTGCTCTGCTGAAGCAATGCATAGGTAGGCTCTGAGAGAAGAACCCAAGGTTCATCGCTCTCTTCTGGCCACTCGCCCGACAGAAGACTCACATTATCAGGAAAAAAAGCCCGATAATCAGAGATATTCACACCAAAACAGTAGCCTGATCCGAGTTCTTCCTCACCAATTCCAAAGGATACTTGCCCACTCAAGATAGGAAGAATCGAGGCTACATCTTGGCGTGATATTAAAAAATCTTCGTATTTTTTGATTTGAGCGATATGAGGTAGCACTTCTTCGCTACCCGCGGTTTCGCCAAGCACGGTGGTAGAGAATTCCGTAGGACCGGTTACCATCAGGTCCCCAGTGTATCCTTCTACAAACATGCGGCGCAGGCCGGAGATCGTCGTATCGATCAAAGAGTTGCCAACAAATAGAATAAGAATTCCGAGTCCCATTATGAGACCTATGATTAGGGATTTCTTTCGGTGAAGGCCGAGATTCCTCCATGCGAGACGTGCAGAAATCATGGCTGACTGCCCTCTGTGCCGGTGGCTTCTATGCCATTAAGCCCTGTGCTAGTCGCTTCTGGGCTAGTGGCTCTAACCGAAGGCCGAAAACCCAATTTATCATCCTGATCTTCAACTATTCTGCGATCCTCTACGATTATGCCATCTTTGAGCCTTATAATGTGATCGGCTTCTTCGACTATGTCAGGATCGTGGGTGCTGAAGATAAAAGTCGTGCCAAAAGTTTCGTTCATTTTGCGCATAAGACGCAAGATGCTTTCGCCAGTGGCAGAGTCTAGATTGGCAGTGGGTTCATCTGCGAGTACAATTGCTGGCTTCATAACAAGAGCGCGAGCAATTGCGACGCGCTGACGCTGGCCTCCAGAGAGCTCAGCGGGTTTATGCAGCATACGATCCTTAAGACCAACGCTATCGATAAGAAAATCCACCCACTTTTCTCTTTCTGCCTTGGATTCGCTTCCTGACAAGCCGTCGAGAAGAAGAGGTAGCTCTACATTCTCGCGAATATTGAGGACAGGAATAAGATTGAAGGTCTGAAAGATAAATCCTATGGAGCGGTGACGCAGCTCTGTAAGTCTATCATCGTCGAGATCACTCGTTCGCTGGCCATTCACAATGACAGTGCCTGAAGTCGGCTTATCGACACAGCCTATCAAATTGAGAATCGTGGTTTTTCCAGAACCCGAAGGCCCCGCAATACTCACAAAATCACCGGCGCGTATTTCAAGCGATATATCTCTAATCGCTTCGACCTCGACAGTATCCAAATAATAGACCTTTTGAACCGCATCCAATTTTATGATGGTGTCTGACATGGCACTTCCTTCTTGGAATTTCTGGTAAATCCTAATGTTTAGAAACAATTGTTTCCATAAGAATGAGCTGAAAAAGAAATGAATAATTATAACAACAATTACAATCTGACTGGGTATACCTTAAATCAGGTTATTTCTATCCTTTTCTTATTTGGCATTGCGCTAGATATTTACCTAGGCTAAAATAGCAAGCATGGCAAAGCGCTACCTCGTCTGCATCACCGGCGCTTCTGGCGCAATCTATTCCATACGATTACTCTCCGCGCTTGCTGCAAGCGGTGCCATGCTCCATGTAGTGACGAGCAGGTGGGGCGCACGAGTCCTTCTCGAAGAGACAGGCCGCCCACTAGGCTATTGGCTTGGAAGACTACAGGCTAAAGGAGGACCAGGAGGTGGACCTGCTCTAATTGCTGTGCATGAGAACAATGATTTATTGGCTCCCATTTCATCGGGTGAATTCCGCCTTAATGGCACAGTTATTGCACCTTGTTCCATGGGGACGCTAGGTGCCATAGCAAGCGGAAACTGCTCCAATCTTATCCATAGGGCGGGAGCTGTCGCTCTAAAAGAAGGTTGGCCTTTTATTGTTGTGCCTAGAGAGACGCCACTTTCTCTTGTATCGCTCCGCGCGATGGCCCAACTCAAGGAAGCTGGAGCTGTGATTCTTCCAGCTTCTCCCAGCTTCCATAATAAGCCCGCCGATATCCAATCGCTTGTCGATACTGTCATATACCGAATACTTGATCATCTTGATATAGTCGACCAAACTATGACAAGAGAAAATCAAGACAAACCATGATTTCTGTGTCAATCTTAGAAAAGTAATCGCCTAAAATCCTTAATGTTTGCCCATCAAGATTGATACTATTTCGATTGCCCTTCTGTTTGTTCTTCGGCCGGGAGCGCTCTAACCTTTTTTTCATTGAAACCGATCCACACGGTTTCTCCTTCGGATGGAATTACCTTACCTAAAGGATCTTCGATTTCTATAAGCAGTTCACCAGTCTCTGTCTTTACGTAGATTTCTACATTCGACCCTAAATAGACCTTTGCAAAGACCTTCCCTGAGGCAACGGCCTCTTCTTGGCTGACAATGCGCAGCGATTCGGGCCTTGCCATAAGCTCCACCTCATCCCCTGCTTTGAGCCCTCTTACGGCAGAACCAGCATGTACCTTTTTTTGCCCTAGTCTACATATAGCTCTCCCATCTGGTTCAAAGTCCTCTAGCTGAGCATGGAAAAAAGCAACCTTGCCCACAAAACCCGCAACGAATACGGAATCGGGCTCTACATATATACCGCTTGGAGTTCCTATCTGCTGAATCTTGCCATCGCGCATCACGATTATTCTATCAGAAAGACTCATAGCCTCTATACGGTCGTGCGTTACATAGATAGCCGTAATTCCAAGAGATTTCTGGATACGGCGTATTTCGACTCTCATCTGCTCGCGCAAAAGAGCATCGAGATTCGATAGAGGCTCATCGAGCAGAAGCACCTGTGGCTCCACCACAAGCGATCTCGCCAGTGCAACTCGCTGTTGTTGACCACCAGAAAGCCTACCAGGAGCTCTGTGCATGAGTTCAGAAAGCCCTACGAGATCCAGGATATCCGTGACTCGCTTTTCTATTTCATCTTTGGCTAGCTTTCGTATTTTGAGCCCATATGCAACATTGTCGAACACATCCATATGAGGAAAGAGGCCATAGGATTGAAAAACGGTAGCCGTCTGCCTACCATTTGGCGGCAAAAAAGTCACATCTGTATCCCCGATGATGATCTTGCCCTTGGTTGGCAATTCAAAGCCTCCGATCATCCGAAGCGTGGTAGTCTTGCCACATCCGGAAGGCCCCAATAAGGTCACCAGCTCACCTGGCTTTACCTCGAAGTCAGCGTCTTCAACAGCATGCACTTCGCCTTTACCTTTCGGGTCTTTGAATATCTTAGTCACATGAGAAAGTGTCACGGGCACGGATTTTGCTGTCATATTCTACCCTTTCCTATAAAATGAACCCTGCTCTGCAGTCGAACGACTCCGATCGCTATCCATCACTGGGTCGTTATCGTTTTTTCGAGGTACTCGCTCTGTCGAACCAAGAGTCTCATAAGTCCAAAGACAGCCAGCACTATTATGATCAATGTCGTAGCAAGGACACTAGCGAGCCCAAAGCGTAAATTCTCCGAAAAATTGTATATCTGTATAGTGATATGGTACCATTTCGCGCTAATGAGGAATATGATCGCTGAAACAGCCGTCATCGAGCGAACAAAAGTATAGGACATACTCGAAATAAATGCCGGCCTTATCAGCGGCAAAATAATAGTACGGAATATCGTTGCTTGATCGGCTCCGAGGTCAGCCGCAGCTTCTTCTATCGAAGGATCGATCTGCCTTAGCGCGGCAATACCGCCCTCCACGCCTACCGGCAGCTCTCTCACTACATAATTTATTACCAATATCGCTCCTGTTCCGACTAGAAGCAAAGGAGGCTTGTTGAATGCCAGAATAAAGCTTATTCCTATGAGAGTACCAGGAATGGCAAAAGGCGCCATGATGAGAGATTCTAGGATTCGTTTCCCTGGAAAATTCTTTCGCACGAGTATGAAAGCCGCCACCATCGCAAGAATTCCCGCGATAGGAGTGGCAATTCCAGCCAGTGTGATTGTTGAAACAAGAGATTGCTTTCCTCTTGTCAAAGCCTCGCCGATATTAGCAAGAGTAAAGGAATAATCGATACCCCAATTCTTGACAAAGCAACCAGCCACTATCGTACCGTACAAACCGACAATAAAGGCGCTTACCAAAATTACAAAGCCTGTCAACGCCTTCCTTACTCCAGAAGATGCGAGGTCAGAGAGCCTCGTAGAAGGCTTGCCGGTAACAACCACAAAAGACTTGCGATTCACCCAGCGGCGCTGCGCCAGAAATGCCGTCAAAGTAGGCAAGAGCAAAAGTAGGGACAGAGCCGCACCATTATTCAGCCTATTCATGCCTATCGCTTCGATGTATGACTCTACCGATAGCACTCGATAGGAACCAGATAGAAGAAGGGGATTTGCAAAATCTGCAAGCGAATTGGTGAATACAAGTAGCCAGCTCGAAAGAAGACCAGGCGCAGCAAGTGGCAATGTAACGTGCCTGAATGTGTACCATCTAGAAGCATTGAGATCGAGCGAAGCATCCTCCAACGTGGAGTCAATCGCCTCTAATACGCCCTGCATAGTCATGAATGCTATAGGAAACATGCTGATTGTCTGCGCTAAGGCCAACCCCCACAAACCATATATATTGATATTTTGAAGGCCGAGCCATTGCTTGGTTACGATACCATTCTTGCCAAACAAGAGGATAATCGACAGCGTCAAGGAGAATGGTGGTGATATTACGGGCATGGTCGCAAGAGTAGTTACCAGTTTTTTGCCTTTCATACTGGTGCGCGCCACCGCAAAAGCATATACAAAGCCTATGAAAGTCGAAATCGTTGCGGTTACAATGCCAAGCTGGATAGAACCCCAGAGCGCTTGCAAATACTGACGATTTGAAAGAATGGTCTTCCATACATTGAAAGAAAATTTGCCATCTTTTATTAAGGTAAGGCGCACGGCCTCTAAGAGTGGATATGCAACGAATGCAAGCACTATTGCAGCCAAAACTACTATTGCGTAACCGCTGATTGGATCGCGCGAGAATGTCGCAATGCCAAAGCCAACGCCGAATAAAACAAAGGCAATCAAGGCAAGAGCATCTACAAGCCTAGAAAAAGACACATAGCCAGTAGAATTTATGGCTGCAAGAAGAGTAGCCCGAGCTTCGCTATTCTCCGCATCGGGTATAGGAGCAACCATAAGCATGTAGGGGACACCCTTAAAATGGACGATTTTCGGCCATTTGTATATTTCAAGGTAAGAAACCGATTCCGTAGCATAACTTGCGGCTTCCGCATATTCCGGAAGCTGCCATAGGTCTAAGAGCGCTTCATCTCCGCCAATTAATTCGCTTCCCTCCTCGCCAGGAACTCCCTTTATCGCAAAGAAGCGATTGTCCGGATAGATGTCACTAAGCTCTATTATCCAATCAGAGAGAGCTTCATCGTTCGAAGGCGCAAAAGAAGTTATTCCCTTTACAAGTGCTTTCGTCTCTTTCAGCGTGTTCTTTTCGAAAGTATTTTGAATCGTAGAGAAAATCCAATATTCTCCTATGGCGAAGATAAGGCAGACCACAGAAATCATTATAATTTTTTTCTTGGTAAACACTTGGAGATCCTCTTTTCTTCCTGACTATCAGAACCAAGAATACCAAGAACCGGACCTCTGGGGAACATACCATTCCTCAGGGTCCGGCTCATTTTCTTATATTCCGGCTTGCGATCTCACACAGAAATAAAAATCAGCGTTTGGAACCGATCTCCTTGACCCATCGCTCGAGAAGCCGATCTTTATTAGCTGCATCCCATACCACATCTTGATTTACGGTCTTGATCTCGCTGAGACTGAAGGCTTGAGGATTTTTCTTGGCGATCTTCGATACGGGAATAACATACCACGATGCGATAATCTCCTGCGCCTTTGGAGAAAGCACCCAATCGTAAAGCTTCTTGGCATTTACCGGGTCAGGGCCGCCTTTTACTATGGACATCGAGGCAATCTCATATCCGGTGCCTTCCGAGGGGAAGGTGATCGTGACATCCGCACCCTCGACCTTGAGTTTGACATTGTCGTGTGCATATCCGATTGCCACAGGGATTTCTCCTATAGCCACACTCTTGCCGGGCGCGGCGCCTGATTTGGTATATTGGTCGATGTTCTTGTCGAGCTTATTCAGATAATCGAATACCTTCTCTTCATCGCCGCCGAATATATAGCGCAAGGTAGTTATAACATTGTAGGCCGTACCAGAGGTCGTTGGATTTGCAACGCGTATCTTGCCCTTGTATTCGGGTTTCAATAGATCGGCCCAGGATGTGGGAGGCTTAATTCCTTGTTCTTTCGCAACTTTATTGTTGGTCACGAAACAGATAGGTCCTATATAGAGCCCTACCCAATAGTTCTCCGGGTCGCGAAACTGCAGAGGAGTATTCTCGAGCATCTTGGATTTATAAGGTGCCGTCAGACCTTTGAGTTTGGCGCTAATGTGATTGAGCCCTACTCCTCCCACCCATATTGAAGCCTGAGGATTTGCTTTCTCTGCCTCGAGCCTGGCTTCTACTTCACCGCCTGAAAGCCTCTGCCAATTGAGTATTATTCCAGTTTCTTTCTGATACTCATCAAATAGCGCTTTAGCGAGAGGCTCATCCAGTGTTGTATACACGCCGAGTTTCTGCTGCCCAAATGCCACAGTCAGACTGAGAATTAGCACAAGCCCTGCGATAATTAGACGTTTCATGGAAACCTCCTAAAAGAACTTTACGAATATAGTGTATGCCATGACTTAGATTTCCGCAAGGCGAAATATTATAGTAGATAAGATTTGACCAACAGCTCAGATACCTAAGAAGGCAAATTGTATCATTATTATACAGTCCTTCTGTCTCATATCAATACAAATGTATCATTCGGAAATAGAAATCCAAGGGCTAATCTTATAGCTATGTCTCATTGAAACCCATATAAGAGCTCTTGATATTCATTTCCAGTCGTATTGCTGTTCAGGTATAATTGACATTTTATTATTGCATAATGATTTATTATTTTGATGGTAATTTATATGATTTTGGCACGCTTCTTGCTCATATTATAGATGAGCGCCGAAAAGGGCTCCAGACAGGCTATAGAATCCTGTGTGGATCTAAACCTGCTGATCCTAAATAATAGGAGGGTAACTATGAACAATCTAGTTTTGTATGACAAAAGCCCATTTGATCTTATCGAGAGCTTTTTTAACAACGAAGATTGGCTAACGCAGAGCTTCCGCACTCCAGCTATCGACGTATACGAAGAAGGCGATAAATACACCATCGAAGCCGATCTTCCCGGCTTAACCGAAAAAGATATAAAGTTGGAAGTTCGCAATGGCCAGCTTATGCTTGCCACCGCCAAACGAGAGAAGAGCGAAGAGAAATCCAAGAAAGGTCGGTGGATCCGCAGGGAGCGGAGAGAATATCAGTTCCAGCGCAGCTTTACTCTGCCCGAAGAGGTAGATCCTGAAAAGATCGAGGCTCACTTCAAGAATGGTGTGCTGGAAGTCGTCCTTCCAAAGAAACCTGAAGCTGCTCCCAAGAGTATTGAGGTAAAAATCAACTAAACTGAACTTCTTTGCTTCGGCTTCTTAGATGTGCTTCTTAATCTTCCTTATAAAAGCCGGGCTTTAGGCCCGGTTTTTTTATAGCACGGCTTTCAGTTCTCAGCCTTATTGTGTTATCATGCTGAACGAATTCTAGATTTACATAACCGGCTTTGCTGGCAAAGGAGATATTATGGCGGATAGATCCAATCGCCTTCCTCAAAATGCAAAAGGTAAATGGTATGTCGATGCATCCTGCATTGGCTGTGGCTTATGCTCTGTTACAGCTCCAGACATCTTCACCCTAGGCGACGATGGACAAGCTTACGTCACTCGTCAGCCTCAAACAAAAGAGGAGAACGAGCTAGCGATAGAAGCCATGAACGATTGCTCTGCTCAGTCGATCGGAGATGACGGCGAGTAAGCTCTCCAGTCATCACTAGCTCTTGAGAGCCTCGGGATTCAATCCTTTCAACTCAGGCAAGACAAAGAGTCCGTCTTTTCGGATCAGCCTACCGTCGATCCATACTTCTCCGCCGCCCGAGGCTTTATCTTGCAGAAGAACTATGTCCCAGTGCAGCGCCGAGCGATTGCCATTGAAACAATCATCGTATGAGTTTCCAGGCGTGATATGTAAAGAGCCTGCTATTTTTTCATCGAAGAGCGTTTCCAAGATTGGGCGAGTTATATAAGGATTGATACCAAAAGAAAACTCACCAAGATAGCGAGCTCCATCATCGATATCAAGTATTTTATTTATCCGCTCAGTATCGTTAGCGCGAGCTTGGACGATCTTGCCGTCTTTGAATTCGAAAACAATATTCTCGAATTTAAAACCATCCTTCTCGTTTGGAGTATTGTAGCTCAATATCCCATTTACCGAATCGCGCACCGGAGCTGTATAGACTTCTCCGTCTGGAATGTTCATGGTTCCATCGCATTTGATAGCAGGAAGACCTCTTATCGAGAACTCGAGATCGGTCTCAGGTCCTATAATTTTTACTCTGTCGCTTTTCTGAAGAAGTTCCACAAGCGGATCCATGGCGCGAGACATTTTTTCGTAGTCCATTGTACATACATCGAAATAGAATTTTTCAAATGCATCTTCGCTCATCCCCGCATTTTGCGCCATGGCGGCGCTAGGATAGCGGAGCACAACCCAGCGGGTATGCGGTATTCGACGATCGATGTGGACTTTCTTCCAGACATGACTATTGTAGAGCTCGATTTTGCTCGCCGGTAAGTCTTGCCATGCAAATGAATTCCGAACGCTAGTAAAACCGATATATACATCCATCTTGTCCATGCGAGCGCTTTCGAATTCTGCCTGCAGATCGAACTGTTCCTCCGGTGCATCCATAAAGAGTGTCCTTTCGATCCGTCTGTCTCTCAAAGAAATGAAAGCAAGTCCTCCTATAGCATGCACTTCTTCTATGAGAAGGCGCACGAAGTCCGATTCAAGGTTCGAGTTTTCGATGAGCACTCTATCGCCAGCATGCACTTTAGTAGAATAATTAACCAAGAGCTGCGCCAGTTTTCTAAGTCTTTGATCTTCCATTTATGTTCCCTTTCTGAATAATCTTGATCTTGATAAGCATCTATATAATCTCTCTTGAATAGCACCCTATATAATAACGTATATCGAAAAACTCTGAAAAGGTATGCATCTTTTTTAATAGTACACATATATAGAATAAAAAACCATTGACGCCGTCAAGAAACTGTAGTTAAAATAAAATATCCGTTTTCTCATAGGAGGACTGCATGACAACTCTCATTGCCTTGCTTGCCCTCGCGATATACCTGATATTCTATTTCGCATATGGTCGGGTAATCCGAGACAAGCTACTCAAGAGCAAAGAAGCGCCAGAAGCTCCATCCAAAAGGCTTCAAGATGGAGTCGACTATGTGCCCACCAACAAGTATGTCCTGTTTGGTCACCACTTTGCTTCGATTGCAGGCGCAGGCCCGATTACAGGGCCGGCAATGGCAGTGGCTTGGGGATGGCTGCCAGGACTATTGTGGATTTGGCTCGGCAACATACTATTGGGCGCAATCCACGATTATCTTGCGCTGACGGCATCTGTCAGGTATGATGGCCGCTCGGTGCAATTCGTTGCCCAAGACCTTATGGGCAAAAAGGCAGGCACAACCTTTGGCTGGTTTACGCTCTTCCTCTGCGTGCTGGTTGTGGCAGCCTTTGGCGATATTGTAGCAGGCCAGTTCGCTGCGGATGGACGAGTCTTCTTTTCATTCGTGTTTTTCTGCGTAGCCGCGGTTATCGCGGGCTTTGCCATGTATCGCTCGAAGCTTGGCCTAGGCTGGGGTTCCTTGATAGGCTTGGTGCTGATAATCCTAGCCTTCTGGTTTGGCGACATGCTCCCCGTCAAGATGAGCAAGGAAATATATTTCCTTATCATCTTCGTGTACATCGTGTTAGCTTCGACTTTGCCGGTTAACCTGCTCTTGCAGCCGCGCGATTACCTCTCTTCTTTCTTCCTGTATTTCGGGCTGCTTGTAGGAGGTATTTCAGCGCTCATAAGTGCAAAGCCCCTTGATTCGATCCCGGCCTTTACCACCTTTAGCGCCAAGCTAATTGGACCTGCGGGCGCTCTTCAGCCTTCGCCTTTCTGGCCTACTGTTCCTCTCATAATAGCCTGCGGCGCGCTTTCAGGTTTCCACTCTCTTGTGGCATCTGGCACGAGCGCTAAGCAGCTCAAAGAAGAGAAGGATGGGCTTTTTGTGGGATATGGTGCAATGCTGGTCGAAGGATTCCTTGCTACTCTTGTCATCATATCTATCGCCTCGTTTGGAGCCGCCGCCCTTGGAGATAAGCTCATGGCCACTCCTGCGCTTGGCCGCTTTGTAAATTCCTTTGCAATGATGGTCAGCACAAATCTGCCCTTCTTACCTATGAGTTTCATGACACTCTTTACGGCAGTATGGGTATCTACCTTTGCCCTGACGACCCTCGATACGACGAATAGGCTTGGCCGCTACATTGTCCAGGAAATGGCAGAGCCTCTCAAAGAAAAGAATCCAAGTAGCTATAAATTCTTCTCGAACAAGTGGGTTGCATCGATTCTCATCGCCTTTTTGGGGATTTTCCTTGCGTGGTCTGGCGGTTATAGCACGATGTGGCCTGCCTTCTCCGGAGCCAATCAGCTCCTGGCCTCGGTTGTCATGCTCACCATGGCAATCTGGGTAAAGAAGAAGCTCAACCCCAAATATGTCATGTCGGTATTGATTCCGGCTGCTTTTCTATGGATAACTGTCACGGTGGCGCTCATATGGTATGAGATCGTCATTGTGCCCGTATTCTTCGCAGATGCTTCAAAGACGATGAACATAGTCACCGGAATTATCGTAGGCATCATCAACCTCTTCATGCTCATACTCAATTTTATAATGATCAACTCGTTCCTAAAGAACTATAAGCTGAAGCCAGAGACAGCCTGATAAATGGCAATTTCTGCCTGTCTTAGATCCGTTGGATTAAAAGGACAGGCGGATGGCGACAAAACAAAGAGCCGGAAGGCATGTGCTTTCCGGCTCTTTTATTATATAGTGGATAAATTTGTTCTGCGGAGATGAAACACAGAAACTAGAAGCTTGCCAATCTTGCTCTAAGCGCGCTATAGTTAGGTAATTTAGATTAAGCCTAAAATAAGTTGTCTATATATGAATCCTAAGGAAACAAAAATGCCCAAGCGCTTTGGACACATAATCAAAGATGTGTTCAATACCTTTGCTCAGGTAAATAGAGAAAAAGCAACTGGGATGCTCGATTTCGAGCTCAAGGAGCTTGAAAATATCTTTGCGCTTCTTATACTTGGAGGCTTTGTGGGCTTGCCTTCGCCGCCATCGCCTATTGCCGTGGAATTATTGCCATACATGGAAAGAGAGCTAATCATACTTCTGTCCAGGTCGGATCTTTCTCAGGATCCTCTTGGTGTATTGGCCAGTATGCTCGAAATAGACTAAGGAGTTTTTGTGCGCGATACTGTATTCTTCCTTGGGAAGGGAGGCGTAGGCAAAACGACACTCTCCAGTGCCTTTGCCCTAGCCTTGGCAAGAAGGGGCAGTAGAGTTCTTGTAGTATCGCTCGATCCTGCGCATAACCTTGGAGATGCTCTACAATTAAAACTCAATGGAGAGCCAAAAAAAGTAGAACCAATGCTCGATGCGCTCGAAGTCGACCTAGCGTATTGGGTGGATAGATATCTCGAAGAGAGCAAAGAAGAGCTCAAGGCTAACTATTCCTACAATACAGCCTTAAACCTTGATTCTTTCTTCAGTATCTTAAAGTACTCACCAGGTACAGAAGAATATGCAGTATTGTGGGCAATCGAAGATATTCGCCGCAGACTAGCACCTAAATACGATTTCGTGGTGTTCGATACGCCGCCAACGGCTCTTACTCTTCGCTTTCTTTCTATGCCTGCTATTTCAGGCCTTTGGGTGGCAGAGCTTACAAAGCTTCGTGAGCGGATTCTCCGCGACCGCCAGACGATTGTTCGCTTGAACCCTCAGTCGCCAGTCGCAGAGAGCTGTGTGGACAAAGAAGATGATAAGGTCTATGGAAAGCTCAAAAACATACGAACCAGACTCACATCGCTAGAGACCTTGTTTGCAAAACAAAGTTTTATGAGCGTCATCGTAAACCCAGATGAGCTTTCGGTATCGGAAGCCATTAGAATCAAAGACGAGTTGTCTCGCCTGGGAATCATGCTCTCCGCTGTTTGTCTTAACAAAAAAGGCCTTTCGCAAGCAGACTGGACGCTTGCCTCTGAATTTAACCAACTGCCCCTATTCGCCTATGATTTTTCGCCAAATGGCATACATACAAGAGAAGACTTGGTTCATATCGGCATAGAACCATTCATAGACTATTTTCTCGGCAAGAGGAAAGTAAAAAATGAATAATTTTTTGTTTTTCGCGATTTTTGCACTTGGCGTTGGGGCGACTATTCAGTATTTCATTGGAGTAAAGAAAAACCGCTGGATGGGAAAGAGCTTGTCAACTCAAGCCGAGGAAATCTTGAAACCAAAGGATACTGATTATGTCAATATTGGCGGAGCGATTGGCTATAATTTTAGTTATAAGTTGAAAGAACCATGGAAAAATGCAAAGGGCACTTTCACGATGTTCCCTCGCCATTCTCTCTTATATATGCCCATTTCGCTCATTGTGGGCAACTGCGATCGCTTTTATATGAATATCTTCACGGATAAAAAATTGGTGGGAGAAGGCCATATCATCGAAAAAGGACATTCTCGCAGGGCCAAAATTGAAGGCCTCGAGGAAATGCATAAAGAGGAAGTAAAGCGCGCTGGAAAGACCTTTGTGCTCTGCTGGCGATCGGCAAATCTAAAAGACAAGCTTCTCCAGACTCTCGATTCCATGCCCGATGCCTCATCGCTTACCCACTTCTGCTGCTACCCAGACAATAAGACATTATTCCTTTACTTGAAACCCAAAAAAGGCCAGATATCAGACAATCTAAGATTCTTTCTGGCACAATGCCCAACCTATTTCCGCCAGGAAAAGCCTAGCGAGCCAAATAAATAGGCTGCTATACTTGAGCTAGGTAGCCTTAAGGAAGCCTTAAAGAGTGGGAAGATTGCGAAAACCCGCACTCGGAATATGGCGCGCCTGCTGGATTGTCATATAAGGTAAAAGCATGCAAAGGGAGTAAAAGGAGACGCCTATGGATCCCGAAATGAAAAAGAAGATCGATGAGACCCTGGCCCAAGTAAAAGAACCACAGTCCGATGAACCTATCGTAAACCTTGGGCTTCTAGAGAAAGTCACCTATAGCGAGAAAGAAAAAACCATGTTAGTCAAACTCGCAATCGGCACCCCTCGGTGGCAATGCCTCGCCTGCTCCGCAATAAATGGAGTCGTAAAGGCAGGCATAGTGCGCAGAGCTCAAGAGGCATTCGAGAAGGCCTTCCCTGAATTGAAGATAATCGTAGAATAACAAAGTAGAACAGCAATCTATAATCTATGACAAAATAAATATTGTAGCCGCCGCTATGCTCGCATATTTATGGGGCAAGCTCTGGCTTTTCACCCTTCTTTCCATATAGAAAGCGCTTGATCTTCTGAGTTGGAGTTTTTTCAAAAGGTTCAGGATGTAATTTTACGCGTTGAATGCGCGAAAAAGCGGCAAGCCTTGAGTTCGCTTCCTTGCGGATGTTCTCCAGAAGGCGTTCGATAGCTTTCTCCGTATCTGTCAAGGCTTGGTTTACGCTGCCTGTAACGGATTTTTCGGCTTGAGCGATAGCTTGTCCAACACGCGAACCCAAATCTCCAACGGCATCGAGATGATCCTGTAGACGTGCTCCAATATTATCTAGTACTTCGCTCTTTAGGCATACTAGCGCCGTGAGCCCGTCTTCCTCTTCCACTACAAGAGATTCTTCTACCTCAGGCATTTGATTGAGTATCGATTCGATCTCTTCGGGATAGATATTTTCGCCCGATGCACCGAGAATCATTGTCTTGAGCCGTCCTCGCACGAAGAGCCGACCTTTATTGTCAATCGACCCTAGGTCTCCTGTGCGGAACCATCCGTCTTCTGTGAAAGCTTCTTTTGTTCGAGCCTCGTCTTTCCAATAGCCTTTGAAGATATTTGGGCCTCTTGCTTGGATTTCGCCTTCTCCGGTACTGGTCTTAGGATCGGCTATGCGCAACTCTACTCCCTTTAGCACTGGACCAGTGGAACGCAGAAAAGTGGCTTTGGGAGCGCAGCCCGCAAGAAGAGGAGCCGTCTCAGTAAGGCCATAACCTATCGCATAAGGAAAATGAGCTTTCTTAAGAAACTCCTCGACATCGGCCGCAAGGGGTGCTCCGCCAATTCCAAAAAAGCGCAGATGCCCACCAAAGGTCTTTTTAAGCTTCATTCCCGCTATGCGGAGTATTAAAGGCCGCATGAGCTTGTTCTTGTATAGCTTCATCTTATTCAGCTCGGGAGCAATGCCACTCTGGTATACTTTTTCGATAACAAGCGGTACCGACAGCATAATCGTAGGTCTTACAGCTTTGAGCGCTGGAAGAAGCGCTGATGCTGAGGGTGGCCTGTCCAGATAAAAGATATGAGCACCATACAAGAGAGGAATCACCATGCCAATCGTAAATTCATAGGTGTGCGCAAGCGGAAGAATCGATAAAAGGCGATCTGTCCTTCGTAGAGTTATGATGCTCTTGCATGCAACCGCATTGGACAGAATATTGCGATGACTGAGCATCACGCCCTTGGAAATACCTGTCGTACCCGAGGTATAGACGATCATCGCAAGATCATCCGCCTCGACAGCTGGCAATTCGACGAAATCATCCGATGGCTCAAAATCCTTGGAAACATCCCAGATCTCGGGCTTAGGTGACATCTCGGCAAGCTTTGCCTGCAATTTATTGGATGTAAAAACGATCTTTGCGCCCGAATGCTGGATGATATTGGTTATCTGCTTTGGCATGAAGTCGTTCAAGATCGGAACAACTATGGCTCCTGCTCTCACTATTCCAAACCAAGCTATGACCCAATGCGGAGAATTCTCGGCCAGCAAAGCCACGCGATCGCCCTTCTTTACTCCATACACTGATAGAGCTTGCGCAATGCCCCTACTCAAGCGTTCGAAATCGCGATAGGTATATACCGATCCGACCACCATCGATAGAGCAGGCCTCGAACCATATTGGGCAGCGCTTAATTCTGGCAGCTCTGCAAGATTGAATTTATTGAAGGCAAGCATATTCTCCTCTTTATATCAAATCTAAAAACAACAAGGTCTAAAGTTTACTGTGAAAAAGAGTATTGGGATAGGGGGGCCGCTTTTTATTGAATTACATAGTGGTAAGCAATATCATTCTCGCCTACTGAAGTTGGAAGCCTTGCTCTAAAGTAGCCTTTATTTTTATAATAGGGAGAGGTTGCTATATGCAAGGAGAAAAACAGCGTGCCCCAAGAAATAAGACTCTGACAATGAATATATTAGAAAGAGAAAAGTATAGCAAACTGCTGCTTATTCCTGATGGAAGCCCATTATCTCTAAGTAAAATAATAAATAAGACAATCTATTCTGACCTATTCAATATTATAAACTATCTGCCAAAGGCATTTGTTGATTTGCTCATAATTGACCCTCCATATAATTTGGATAAAGATTTTAATGGAATAAAATTTTCTAAAAGTAATGATGATAAATACTTGCAATATCTTGAAAGCTGGTTCCCCAAATTGATCAGCGTTGTTAAGCCTAATGGATCGATATACATATGTGGTGATTGGAAAAGCACTTCTT
>ENA-UOYA01000942-UOYA01000942.1-activated-sludge-metagenome-genome-assembly--contig:-NODE-942-length-33973-cov-5.537355_pt1 | contig 33973 bp, 42 predicted proteins | sample MGYA00238163_ERZ764804 | MGnify/ENA primary metagenome ERZ764804 (study PRJEB28919, sample SAMN05720223) | activated sludge metagenome | isolation source: Anaerobic digester | place: Hong Kong... | reverse complement strand
ATTCCATGCACTGTTATCGAAGCAGGTCCTTGCGTGGTTACTCAGGTAAAAACCGTTGAAAAAGATGGTTATGACGCTATTCAGCTCGGGTTTGAAGATAGGAAGGAAAAACACACACCGAGTGGAGAAAAGGGTCATTTCAAAAAAGCCGGAGTTACCCCGAAGAGACACTTGGCCGAGTTCAAAGGATTTGGAAACGACTACAAGTTGGGGTCTGAAATCACTGTTGATCTTTTTAGCGATGCCGTTTACGTGGATGTAATCGGTACATCGAAAGGAAAAGGTTTCCAGGGTGTAGTAAAACGTCACGGTTTCGGTGGGGTTGGACAGTCTACCCACGGTCAGCATAACCGTTTGCGTGCTCCGGGTTCAATCGGTGCCTGTTCTTATCCCGCAAAAGTATTCAAGGGAACCCGCATGGCCGGACAAATGGGAAACAAACGGGTGACCGTTCAAAATCTTCAGGTGATTAAAGTTATACCCGAACACAACCTTTTGCTGTTAAAGGGTTCGGTTCCGGGATGTAAAGGTTCAATTGTAGCAATAGAGAAATAAAATGGAATTAAGCATATACAATATCAACGGAGAGGTAACAGATAAAAAGGTGACACTCAACGATTCCATTTTCGGAATTGAACCTAACAATCATGTTATCTGGTTAGACGTAAAGCAATATCTGGCCAACCAACGTCAAGGTACACACAAATCGAAGGAGAGAAGCGAGATAACCGGAAGTACCCGCAAGCTCATTCGCCAGAAAGGTAGCGGTGGAGCCCGTCGTGGTGATATCAAATCGCCAGTGATGGTAGGTGGTGGAAGGGTATTCGGCCCCAAACCTCGCGATTACAGCTTCAAACTCAACAAGAAGGTAAAAGCGCTGGCACGTCGCTCGGCACTTTCGTTAAAGGCTAAAAATGAAGCAATTCTGGTAGTGGAGGACTTCAGTTTTGATGCACCCAAAACCAAGAGTTTTGTAGAGTTGACAAAAAAACTGCAAGTGGCTGATAAAAAGCTACTTTTCGTTTTGCCAAGTCAAAATAAAAATGTATATTTGTCGGCTCGAAATTTGCCGGGAGTTGAAATTATAACTGCCTCAGATATAAACACATACAAAATTATGAACTGTGCAAGCCTGGTGCTTACAGAGTCGTCTGTTGCGGTGATTGATGATTTACTTAAAGCATAAGGAGAGAAAACAATGGGAGTAATAATAAAGCCAATATTTACAGAAAAGCAGACCGCCCTTACCGAAAAATTCGAAAACAGGTACGGTTTCATTGTTGTGCCCGGTGCTAACAAGGTAGAGATCAAGAACGCCGTCGAGTCCCTTTACAATGTTCACGTAGAACAGGTAAACACGATGAAATACGATGGCAAGATAAGAAACCGCTATACCAAATCGGGGGTAGTAACCGGCAGCACGCCGGCCTATAAAAAGGCAATCGTAACCTTGAGAAAAGGTGAGACAATCGATTTATTCAGCAATATCTAGTTTAAAAAATGGCAATACGTAAATTAAAGCCCACAACACCGGGGCAAAGACACAAGATTATCGGTTCTTTTGATAATATCACTGCAACAGAACCGGAAAAGTCTCTTGTAGTTGGTAAAAAAAGTACAGGTGGACGCAACAATTACGGTAAGATGACTATCGGTTACATTGGCGGCGGACACAAAAAGCGCTTTCGTTTTATCGATTTCAAGAGAACAAAAGATGGAATTCCTGCCGTTGTAAAAAGCATTGAATATGATCCCAACCGTTCCGCACGCATCGCGTTGCTCTATTACGCCGACGGAGAAAAGACATATATCCTTGCTCCCAATGGACTGGAAGTAGGAACCACAGTGATGTCGGGACCGGAAGCCGCTCCCGAAGTTGGCAACACGCTGCCGCTGGCAAACATACCTCTCGGTACTGTAATTCACAATATCGAGTTGCGTCCTGGACAGGGAGCAAAGATGGTACGGTCAGCCGGAACATTCGCCCAGCTCGTTTCGCGTGAAGAAAACTATGCGATCATCAAAATGCCGTCGGGTGAGGTTCGTAAAATTCTTGCTACATGTAAAGCTACTATAGGAAGTGTTGGTAATTCAGACCATGCTCTGCAACAATCAGGTAAAGCCGGTCGTTCCAGATGGCTCGGACGTCGTCCGCACACGCGCGGGGTTGTTAAAAACCCGGTTGATCACCCCATGGGTGGTGGTGAAGGACGTGCATCGGGAGGTCATCCGCGTTCGGCAAAAGGCATCTATGCTAAGGGCTTGAAAACAAGAGCTCCGAAGAAGCATTCTTCTAAATATATCGTTGAAAGAAGAAAGAAAAAGTAATCCCTGACTAATAAGTAAAGACTATGAGCAGATCATTAAAAAAAGGTCCCTATATCAACATAAAATTGGAGAAGAAAGTGATCGAGATGAACGAAAGCGGTAAAAAAGCTGTCGTGAAAACTTGGGCACGTGCTTCAATGATTTCCCCCGATTTCGTGGGCCACACGATTGCCGTACACAACGGAAACAAGTTCATACCGGTGTACATTACCGAAAACATGGTAGGGCATAAGTTAGGAGAGTTTGCGCTGACACGCACATTCCGTGGACATTCAGGCAACAGGAAGAAATAATCGGGGCTTAACTGAATAAAAAATAGTAAAGAGATGAGTGCAAGAAAAAGAATATCAGCAGAACGACGCAAAGAGAGCCGCAAAGAGGTTGCTTTGGCTGTGTTGAAAAATGCCCCTTCATCGCCCCGTAAAATGCGATATGTTGCAGATATGGTGCGTGGAATGGAAGTGTTTAAAGCATTGGGTGTTTTGAAGTTCTCCACCAAGGAGGCTTCGAGAAGAGTTGAAAAACTGTTGCTTTCGGCTATTTCCAACTGGGAACAGAAAAACGAACGTAAAGCCGAAACAGGCGAACTTTTTATCAAAACAATTTCTGTAGACGAAGGTTCTACGCTGAAAAGACTTCGTCCCGCACCGCAAGGCCGCGGTTACAGAATCCGCAAACGTTCGAATCATGTGACAATTGTGGTAGATACTTATAAAAAAGAACAAGAACAAAATTAATAGAGGCAGATGGGACAAAAAGTAAATCCGATTGCAAATCGTTTGGGTATCATCAGAGGATGGGACTCTAATTGGTACGGTGGAGATAATTACGGCGAAATGATGCTGGAAGACAGCAAGATTCGCACTTATTTGAACGCTCGTCTGGCCAAAGCAAGTGTTTCTCGCATTGTCATTGAAAGAACGCTGAAACTGGTTACCATCACTATATGCACTGCCCGCCCGGGGATTATTATCGGTAAAGGCGGCCAGGAGGTGGATAAACTGAAGGAAGAGCTGAAGAAGATTACCGACAAGGATGTCCAGATCAATATCTTTGAGATAAAGAAACCTGAAATCGATGCGGTTATCGTTGCCAATAACGTGGCTCGTCAGCTTGAAGGAAAGATCGCTTACCGCCGTGCGGTGAAGATGGCTATTGCTTCTGCCATGAGAATGGGAGCTGAAGGTATAAAGATTCAGGTCTCAGGCCGGTTGAACGGTGCTGAAATGGCCCGCTCGGAGATGTACAAGGAGGGAAGAACTCCGCTTCATACCTTCCGTGCCGACATCGATTACGCACACGCTGAAGCGCTGACCAAAGTCGGGTTGATCGGTATCAAAGTCTGGATCTGCAAGGGAGAGGTTTACGGCAAGAAAGATCTGGCACCCTCGTTTGCATCGGCAAAGGAGAGCCGCTCACAAGGCGGTGCTGGACGCAGCGACAGAGGTAACCGTCCCGAAGGAGGCAGAGCCAGAAGAAACAGAAGAAATAACAACAAAAACGCATAAACCAATATGTTACAACCGAAAAAAACAAAATTTAGAAGACAGCAGAAAGGTCGTATGAAAGGCCTTGCCAGTCGCGGTAATCAGTTGGCATTCGGTTCGTTCGGGATTAAGTCGTTAGAATCAAAATGGATCACCGGTAACCAGATCGAGGCTGCCCGTGTGGCCGTTACACGATATATGCAACGCCAAGGACAAGTTTGGGTACGCATCTTCCCCGATAAGCCAATTACCAAAAAACCTGCTGAAGTACGTATGGGTAAAGGAAAAGGTAACCCTGAAGGATACGTGGCACCTGTTACTCCCGGTAGAATACTGTTCGAGATTGAAGGGGTACCCTACGATGTAGCAAAGGAAGCTCTCCGCCTGGCAGCTCAGAAATTGCCGGTTACGACAAAATTTATTGTCAGAAGAGATTATGAACAACCTCAAAACTAATTCGTAAGGTATGAAAAAAAATCAAGAATACAAAGAATTGTCCGATAAGGACTTGAGGGAGAGATTGGAAGCTGAGCAGTTAGACCTGATTCAGACAAAGATCTATCACAGCACGACTCCGCTCGACAATTCGGGTTCGATAAGAGAAAAACGAAGAAATATTGCACGTATTCAGACCGAATTGCGCGCTCGTGAATTGAAAAAAGATTAATAAACAATAATGGAAACGAGAAATTTAAGAAAAGAAAGAATCGGGGTCGTTTTCAGCAACAAGATGGATAAAACCATCACAGTTACTGTAAAATGGAAAGAGAAACACCCTATATATGGGAAGTTCGTTAATAAAACGAAAAAATTTCACGCCCATGATGAAAAGAACGACTGTAATATCGGAGATACAGTGCGTATAATGGAAACGCGTCCTTTGAGCAAAACAAAGAGATGGAGAGTGGTTGAAATAATAGAAAGGGCCAAGTAAGATGATACAGCAGGAATCAAGATTGAACGTGACCGATAACAGCGGAGCCAAGGAAGCCCTTTGCATTCGCGTATTAGGCGGAACAAGAAGACGCTATGCGTCTGTTGGGGATGTAATTGTTGTGGCAATCAAAAGCGTAATCCCTTCGAGTGACATTAAAAAAGGGGCCGTATCAAAGGCTATCATTGTTCGTACGAAAAAAGAGATTCGCCGTGCCGATGGTTCATATATCCGTTTCGACGATAACGCCTGCGTGTTGTTGAACAATGCCGGCGAGTTGAGAGCAAGCCGTATCTTTGGGCCGGTCGCACGCGAATTGCGTGCTACGAACATGAAGATTGTTTCATTAGCGCCCGAAGTACTTTAATCTATTAAACAATCACACACAATGAGTAAATTACATATCAAAAAAGGAGATACGGTTTATGTGAACTCCGGTGAGGACAAGGGCAAGACGGGACGTGTGCTCGAGGTAATCGTAGCCAAGAACCGCGCCATTGTCGAAGGTGTCAACATCGTGTCGAAGCATACAAAACCCAATGCACAGCATCCTAACGGAGGCATTGAAAAGAAAGAGGCTTCCATTCATATCTCGAAACTGAATCTGATAGATCCGAAGACCGGCAAGCCTACTCGCATTGGTAGAAAACTGGACAGTAAAGGTAAGTTAGTACGTTATGCAAAAAAATCAGGGGAGGTAATTAAGTAATGGCTAAAGAAGTAAATAAGGAAAAAGCGGCAAAAGCCGCAGTTCAGAACGAGGCTCAGGCTGCTCCCCAAAAAGATGGCCAGGGTGTAAGTACCGTTACGCTCAAGAAAGAGTATGCCGAAAGGATCGTCCCTGCTCTGATGAAGGAGTTCGGATACAAGTCGGTCATGCAGGCTCCAAAACTCGAGAAGATTGTTATCAACCAGGGATTGGGTATCGGAGTAGCCGACAAGAAGATCATCGAGACTGCGATTAATGAATTGACGGCAATAACCGGTCAGAAAGCAGTAGCAACCTACTCGAGAAAGGATATCTCAAACTTCAAGCTGCGTAAAAAGATGGCCATCGGTGCCCGTGTCACGCTGCGTCACGACAAGATGTATGAGTTTCTCGAAAGACTTATCCGTGTTGCTTTACCGCGTATCCGCGACTTCAGGGGAATTGAAGGTAAACTCGACGGAAGAGGAAACTACACCTTGGGAATCCAGGAGCAGATCATCTTCCCGGAGATCAATATCGACAGCATCTCCCGGTTGCTCGGTATGAACATTACGTTCGTAACCACCGCCGCAACCGATGAAGAGGGCTACGCACTCCTCAGAGAATTTGGATTACCATTTAGAAACGAAAAAAACAAGTAAGAGATGGCAAAAGAATCAATGAAAGCCCGCGAGGTGAAAAGAGCTAAAATGGTTGCCCGTTATGCCGAAAAGAGAGCGAAATATCTGGCAGAAGGCAATTATGAAGCACTTCAGACCATCCCTAAGAATGCGTCGCCGGTGCGTCTGCACAACCGTTGCAGCATCACTGGACGTCCGAAAGGATATATGCGTCAGTTTGGCATATCGCGTATTCAATTCAGGGAAATGGCTTCAAAAGGGCTTATTCCCGGAGTGAAAAAAGCAAGCTGGTAATTTAATCGGTGAATATAATATCAGGATTGAAAACGTTTTACTTCGCTTTTCAAGCTTGATTGAAGAAAATAAGAGATAAATATTGTCCCGGCAGTCGGGATCAATTTAAATTTTTTAATAATGACAGATCCAATAGCAGACTATTTGACGCGGTTGAGAAATGCGATCCAGGCGAAACATCGCGTGGTACAAATTCCCGCATCAAACTTAAAAAGAGATATCACCAAGATTCTCTACGACAAAGGCTACATACTTAATTACAAGTTTGTAGACGACGGACCGCAAGGCTCGATTATGATCGCCTTGAAGTACGATCCGGTTAATAAAGTGAATGCGATCAAGAAACTGATCCGTGTATCAACACCAGGGTTACGTAAGTATACCGGCTACAGGAATATGCCTAGGGTACTGAACGGTTTGGGTATTGCCATATTGTCTACTTCAAAAGGAGTAATGACGGATAAAGAAGCTGCTGTTCAGAAGATCGGCGGTGAAGTATTGTGTTACGTTTATTAATCAGGAGGAGAACAGTATGTCAAGAATAGGAAAATTGCCCATAACATTGCCTGCCGGCGTCTCAGTAGCGGTAGGAGAAGACAACGTGGTTACGTTGAAAGGCCCGAAAGGGGAACTGACACAGCGTGTAAATCCTGATATTAAAGTGGTAGTGGAAAATGGCGTTTTAACCGTCGAAAGACCTACCGACGACAAAGAACACAGAGCCATGCACGGTCTCTACCGTTCGTTGCTCAATAACATGGTGATTGGTGTTTCTGAAGGATTTCGTAAGGAACTGGAACTTGTGGGTGTTGGGTACCGTGTAGCCAACAACGGACAAATTCTGGAGCTGTCGCTGGGTTATACCCATAGTATATTTATGCAGTTACCCCAGGAGATTAAAGTGGAAACCAAAATGGAGAGGAACAAGAATCCGCTTATTATTCTGGAGTCTTCCGACAAACAGCTGCTCGGACAGGTTTGTGCAAAAATCCGTTCGTTCCGCAAACCCGAACCTTATAAAGGTAAAGGTGTTAAGTTTGTTGGTGAACAGATCCGTCGCAAGTCGGGCAAGACAGCAGGTAAATAATTTACGTAAACAGAAATCGCTATGTTAACAAAAACTGAAAGAAGACTAAAGATCAAAACTCGTGTTCGCGGTAAGATCAGCGGGACCAAGGAGCGTCCACGTCTCTCCGTGTACAGGAGCAACAAACAAATATATGCGCAGGTTATCGACGATGTTAGCGGTGTAACACTGGCATCGGCCTCCTCATTGAAACTTGAGGAGAAACTTCCTAAGAAAGAGATGGCTGCAAAAGTTGGCGAGATGATTGCCAAGAATGCCCTGGAGGCCGGTATCGAAAAGGTTGCTTTCGACAGGAACGGTTACCTGTATCACGGACGTATAAAAGAATTGGCAGATGCCGCTCGTAAAGGAGGACTTAAATTTTAAACAACTATGGCAGGAACAGATAAAAGAGTAAAATCGACAAACGATTTAGAATTGAAAGACAGGTTAGTGGCGATCAATCGTACGACCAAAGTGACTAAGGGAGGTCGCACGTTTACGTTTGCTGCTATGGTTGTAGTTGGGAACGAGGATGGTATCATCGGTTGGGGATTAGGTAAGGCCGGCGAGGTCACTACCGCTATCGCCAAAGGTGTTGAAGCGGCAAAAAAGAACCTGATGAAGGTACCCGTCTACAAAGGAACCATTCCTCACGAGCAGACTGCCCGCTTCGGTGGAGCTGAAGTGTTCCTGAAACCGGCCTTTACCGGAACAGGAGTAAAAGCAGGTGGTGCCATGCGTGCCGTTCTTGAAAGTGCAGGAATTACCGATATTCTGGCAAAATCAAAAGGATCGTCCAATCCTCATAACTTGGTGAAAGCTACCATAGCTGCTTTGTGTGAATTGAGAGATCCCATCACTGTTGCCCAGAATCGTGGTGTAAGTTTGGAAAAAGTATTTAAAGGATAAACCTGGAGGATATTGAAATGGCTACAATAAAAGTAAAACAGACAACCAGCAGAATTAACTGCCCGAAGGTTCAGAAGAGAACGTTGGATGCGTTGGGATTGACAAAAATGAACAGAGTTGTTGAACATGAAGATACTCCCGCCATCAGAGGTCTTATCCGTAAAGTTCATCACTTGGTAACGATTGTAGAATAATTTAGTTTATAACGATAAAAAATAGATAATAATGAATTTATCGAACTTAAAACCTGCTGAAGGCGCAACCAAAACCCGCAAAAGAATTGGACGTGGTCCGGGATCGGGCAGAGGAGGTACTTCAACAAGAGGACATAAAGGTGCAAAATCAAGATCGGGTTATTCCAGAAAGACAGGATTTGAAGGTGGACAGATGCCATTGCAGCGTCGTCTGCCGAAATTTGGATTTAATCCGCTCAACAGAGTTGAATATAAAGCGATCAATATTGAAACGCTTCAGGTGTTGGCAGACTCTCTGAAAATTGAAAAGATCTCTCCGGAGGTTTTAGTCAACGCCGGCCTTATTTCCAGAAAACACTTGGTTAAAATTCTTGGTAGAGGAACACTTTCTGCAAAACTGGAAGTAGAAGCTCATGCTTTCTCCAAGTCTGCTGAACAGGCGATCACCTCTGCAGGAGGAACAGCCGTAAAACTCTGAAAAGATGGGATTTGTACAGACTGTAAAAAATATTTGGAAAATTGAAGACTTGCGGATGAGGTTACTCATCACGTTGGGTTTTGTAGCCATCTACCGGTTTGGTTCGTTTGTCGTACTCCCGGGTGTTAATCCGTTGGAACTCCAGGCCCTGCAGGCGAATGCCAGTTCAGGTTTGCTCGGATTGCTCGATATGTTCTCGGGAGGTGCGTTTGCAAACGCCTCAATCTTTGCGTTGGGAATCATGCCCTACATCTCTGCATCCATCGTGATGCAGCTGTTGGGCATTGCAGTTCCTGCATTTCAGAAGTTGCAACGTGAGGGTGAGAGCGGACGTACGAAGATGAACCAGTACACCCGCTACCTGACGGTTGCCATTTTGCTCTTCCAGGGTCCCGCCTATATTTATGGTGCTTTAGGATCAGCAATTCCGGGTGGTCTGTTCGATTGGGTTATTCCATCCACGATCATTCTTGCCGGTGGTAGTATGTTTGTACTCTGGCTCGGTGAAAGGATTACCGACAAAGGTGTTGGAAATGGTATCTCCTTCATCATTCTAATTGGTATTATCGCCCGTCTTCCCCACGCCCTGGTGGCTGAGGTTGACCGGTTACTGAACGCCCCTGGTGGACTGGTGCTCTTCCTTTTGGAGATCATTTTCCTGATGGTTGTTATAGCTGGTGCCATCATGCTGGTGCAAGGCACAAGAAAGATACCTGTACAGTATGCAAAACGTATTGTCGGAAACAGGCAATATGGAGGCGTTCGTCAGTATATTCCCCTGAAAGTGAATGCAGCAAACGTAATGCCTATCATCTTTGCACAGGCTATCATGTTTATCCCGTTGACAGTTGCCCAGTTCTCGGTTAAGGATGGAGGCGGTTTTTGGGCTTCATTGATGAATTATACAAGTTTTTCGTATAATTTTATCTTTGCATTGCTTATCATTGCTTTCACCTATTTCTATACGGCCATTACGGTTAATCCCGTTCAAATGGCTGAAGACCTGAAGAGGAACAACGGCTTTATCCCGGGCATCAAACCCGGTAAAAAAACGGCAGAATATATCGACCTGGTCATGTCAAGAATAACCTTTCCCGGTTCTCTTTTCCTGGCACTGGTTGCCATCATGCCCGCTTTTGCCGGAATGACCGGGATCAATTCGCAGTTTGCGCAATTCTTCGGGGGAACTTCGTTGCTGATTCTTGTCGGCGTTGTTCTCGACACCTTGCAACAGATCGAGAGCCATCTGCTGATGCGTCATTACGACGGCTTCCTGAAATCGGGAGCCCGGATCAAAGGTAGGACCGGCTCAATTGCGGCTTATTAAGTTTCTTGTGGGTAAATTGGAATGAATAGTAAAACGATCATACTGAAAACTGACGAAGAGATCGAACTGATGCGTCACAGCAACCGTTTGGTTGGAATGACTCTGGGTGAGCTTTCCAAACACATCAAGCCGGGAGTGACGACACTTCAGCTCGACAAGATTGCTGAGGAGTTTATCAGGGATCATGGAGCTATTCCCACCTTTTTAGGATACGGCGGTTTTCCAAATTCCATCTGTGCTTCTGTAAATGAGCAGGTAGTACATGGAATTCCCAATAACCTCCCCCTGAAAGAGGGAGATATCGTTTCAATCGACTGCGGTACATGCTTGCAGGGATATTGTGGTGATTCGGCATACACGTTCTGCGTGGGTGAGGTGAAGGCGGAGGTCAGACGATTGCTCGACGTTACCCGGGAAGCTCTTTACAAGGGAATTGAGCAGGCGTGCCAGGATAAACGGATAGGAGATATCGCTTCGGCTATCCAGACCTACTGCGAATCACACGGTTATTCGGTTGTCAGGGAGTTGGTAGGTCACGGGATCGGCAGAAACATGCACGAAGCTCCGGAGGTGCCAAACTACGGCAGAAGGGGAACAGGACCGTTATTGAAAAACGGTATGTGCATTGCCATCGAACCGATGATCAATATGGGTAGCAAGAATGTGGTGTTTGAAAACGACGGATGGACAGTGCGGACCAAAGACCGCAAGCCTTCTGCCCATTTCGAGCACACTGTCGCAATCCGGAACGGGAAGGCTGAAATATTATCAACATTTGAATTTATTCAGGAAACTAGCAACAATTAAAAGGAACTACAATGGCGAAACAGGCAGCAATTGAACAAGACGGAACAATAGTGGAAGCATTGTCCAATGCCATGTTCCGTGTAGAATTGGAGAATGGGCACGAAATTACCGCACACATTTCCGGAAAGATGCGTATGCATTATATCCGGATATTACCCGGAGACCGGGTGCGTGTGGAAATGTCGCCTTACGATCTTTCGAAAGGAAGAATTTCATTCAGGTACAAATAAAAACAGACATTTAGACATCAGATATCGGTCATTGCACTGAGATCTGATATCTGACATCTAAAAAATAGAAATATGAAAGTAAGAGCATCTTTAAAAAAACGTACGGCAGACTGCAAGATCGTTCGCAGAAAAGGCCGCTTATACATTATCAACAAGAAGAATCCCAAGTTCAAACAACGTCAGGGATAAGTTTAGAAAATAACAATTTAAAAAAATCATATGGCTATAAGAATTGTAGGGGTCGATTTGCCGCAAAATAAGCGAGGCGAGATAGCGTTAACTTATATCTATGGCATCGGACGCAGCTCGGCAAACAGTATATTGGAAAAAGCCGAAGTTGACAGGGATATTAAAGTAAAAGATTGGACAGATGATCAGGCTGCGCGCATCCGCGAAATCATTTCAACCGAATACAAGGTGGAAGGTGATCTTCGCTCTGAAGTGCAGTTGAATATTAAACGGTTGATGGATATCGGTTGCTACCGCGGAATCCGTCACCGCCTCGGACTGCCTGTACGTGGACAAAGCACCAAAAACAATGCCCGTACACGTAAAGGAAGAAAGAAAACCGTTGCTAACAAGAAAAAAGCTACTAAATAATAGATAAGGAATATGGCAAAAAGAACAGTTGCAGCAAAAAAGAGAAACGTTAAAGTCAGCGCCGAAGGTCAGGCTCATATCTCTTCGTCGTTCAACAACATCATCATCTCGTTAACCAACGATAACGGAGAGGTGATTAGCTGGTCGTCTGCGGGGAAAATGGGCTTCAGAAGTTCAAAAAAGAACACTCCTTATGCAGCTCAAATGGTAGCGTCAGACTGTGCAAAAGTGGCATACGATCTTGGTCTCCGCAAAGTGAAAGCTTATGTGAAAGGCCCGGGTAATGGTCGCGAATCGGCTATCAGAACCATTCACGGTGCAGGGATTGAAGTGACGGAGATCATTGATGTTACGCCAATTCCGCACAACGGTTGCCGTCCACCCAAAGCCAGGAGGGTATAATCTGTCGGTAAGGATCTGTTGTTGAAAGATAACCGTAGACCTAAATGAATTCAAAAAAGTAGTAAATAATCATAAGTTTCAATCATACAGAAACTTGAGCTGTGATTTTGATTACAACACTAACTTCTCTGTAATCGCGGCTGACACAGTTTAGGCTTCAGTAGAAAAAAGTTTAATTTGTAAAAATGGCAAGATATACTGGTCCAAAAACAAAAATCGCCCGTAAATTTGGCGAACCCATTTTCGGTCCCGACAAGGTTCTTTCCAAGAAGAACTATCCTCCGGGACAGCACGGGAATACGCGCAGACGTAAAACGTCGGAGTACGGAATTCAGTTGCGTGAGAAACAGCGTGCAAAATATACGTACGGAGTGTTGGAGAAACAGTTCCGCTTAACTTTCGAAAAAGCTGCCCGCAGCCGCGGAATTACTGGTGAAGTATTGCTTCAGTTATTGGAATCACGTTTAGACAACGTAGTATTCCGCCTAGGCATTGCACCTACAAGAGCCGCTGCCCGTCAGCTGGTTTCGCACCGTCATATCACTGTAAACGGCAAGGTGGTAAATATCCCCTCTTATAGCGTTAAAGCTGGAGAGATTGTTGGTGTGCGGGAAAAATCGAAATCTTTGGAAGTCGTGTCAAATGCACTTGCCGGTTTCAATCACAGCAAATATCCTTGGTTAGAGTGGGACAAGGCATCTATGAGCGGCAAGTTTCTGCATTTGCCCGAGAGAGCAGATATCCCTGAAAATATTAAGGAGCAGTTGATCGTAGAGTTATATTCTAAACAATAATTTCATGGCTATATTAACATTCCAGAAACCCGATAAAGTAATCATGATCCAGGAGAACGCGTTCTCTGGAAAGTTCGAATTCCGTCCGCTGGAGCCGGGGTATGGTATTACCATCGGTAATGCACTGCGCCGTATTTTGCTTTCTTCGCTCGAAGGATATGCAATTACATCGGTAAAGTTTGATGGTGTTGAACATGAATTTGCTACTATTCCGGGTATAATTGAAGATGTAACATCTATTATTCTCAACCTGAAGAAAGTCAGGTTTAAAAGAGTAGTAGAGGATTTTGATACGGAAAAGGTAAGTCTCAATGTATCGGGCACGAATGTATTTAAAGCCGGAGATATTGGTAAATTACTGACCGGTTTTGAGGTTCTCAATCCCGAACTCGAGATCTGTCATTTGGATAAGAAGGCCGAATTACGGCTCGAACTGACGATCAACAAGGGACGCGGTTACGTTCCCGCTGAGGAGAATCGTGCTATGCTACCTTCTGATGACGTGCAAACTATAGCCATTGACTCCATTTACACGCCCATCAGAAACGTAAAATATGAAATTGAGAACTACCGTATAGAGCAGAAGACCGACTACGAAAAATTGATCATCGAAGTTACTACCGACGGTTCCATCCAACCCAAGGATGCTTTGAAAGAGGCTGCCAAAATACTTATCCAGCATTTTGCACTCTTCTCTGACGAGGCCAAGATGATGGTTGAGACCACCGGCACTGAAAACATCGAGGAGTTCGACGAAGAGGTGTTGCACATGCGCCAATTGCTGAAGCGCAAGTTATCCGACTTGAATCTTTCGGTACGGGCACTCAACTGCCTGAAGGCAGCAGAAGTGGAGACCCTTGGCCAATTGGTTATGCACAACAAAAACGATCTGTTGAAGTTCAGAAACTTCGGAAAGAAATCGCTTACTGAATTGGAAGAGCTGCTTGATAATTTAAGCCTGTCGTTCGGTATGGACATCTCGAAATATAAATTAGACAAAGATTAACGAAATGAGACACAATAAGAAAAATAATCATTTAGGACGTAAGGCTGCACATCGTGATGCCATGTTGTCGAACATGGCAACATCGCTTATCATGCACAAGCGTATTTTTACTACTGTGCCCAAAGCCAAGGAATTAAGGAAATTTGTAGAACCCATTATCACCAAATCGAAAGAAGACACTACCAGCTCACGGAGACATGTTTTCAGCATCCTGCAAAATAAATTTGCAGTTACCGAACTGTTCCAGAATATTTCGCAGAAGGTTGCTGACCGTCCCGGTGGCTATACCCGCATCATCAAAACCGGATATCGTCTGGGAGACAATGCGGCAATGTGCTTTATCGAACTGGTCGACTACAACGAGAATATGCTCGGAGATGGGGCTGCCAAGAAAGCAAAAACTCGCCGTTCACGCAGAAAGGGATCAGGTGCCGCAGCTGCAGCAACCGAACCCAAAGCTGCCAAGAGTGCGGCCAAGAAAGCCGACGAGGTAGTCGAAGAGGTACAACAGTCGGAAGCTACTGCTTCTGATACTCCTGTAGCGGAAGAATCCGCTGCACAGGAGTAAACGAAATCGCTGAGGGTGCATCTGTTGAAGGTGAAGAACTAAAAGACTGAGCCCAGATGTAACTACAGCGTAGCTGTGATTTTTAAAATGTTAAACATTAAGGAAGCGCCGCGAGTGATTCGTAGCGCTTTCTGCTTTTTATATATCCCCGGAATCTGCTGAAAGAACTTTTACGTCATCCCGTGCGTTCTAAACAAAAGGTAAAACTCACCGGCACCTCTTGAACAATGAAAAAAATAGTAGTCATAGGATGCGGTTTCGGGGGATTGCAGTTTATACGGCACTTGAAAAAGGAGAGCTTCGATATTCTCATTATCGACAAGATAAATCACCACCAGTTTCCTCCTCTCTTTTATCAGGTTGCTGCATCTCAAATTGAACCGTCAACCGTATCATTTCCCATCCGCAAGATATTTCAGAACAGGAGAGATGTCAGGGTCCGACTGGCAAAGGTGTTGTCTCTTGACGCGGAAGAGAAGAGGATAGAGACATCTATCGGCCCATTTTCATATGATTACCTGGTTATTGCTACCGGATCGCGTACCAACTTCTATGGGAATCGTCAGGTGGAGGAGTACGCATTGGGACTGAAATCGACCTACCAGGCAATCAAGGTGAGAAATTTTATCCTGACCAACTTTGAAAAGCTGCTTTATGAGCCAGACAAGGAGGGATTGTACAATATTGTTATTGTAGGCGCAGGTGCTACTGGTGTAGAGCTGGCAGGAGCGTTTGTTGAGATGAAACGGGAAGTGCTTCCGAAAGATTACCCCAATATTGACTATTCCAAGGTCAACGTCTACCTCCTTGAGGGTGGGTCGAACACCTTGTCGACCATGAGCAGCTTCGCGCAGAACTATTCCGAAAAATATCTCCGAGAGATGGGCGTGATCGTGAAGACCGGAGTTACAGTGACCAATTACGATGGGGCCGAGATCACGTTGAATAATGGAGAGACGATACGTTCCAGATGCGTTGTCTGGTCGGCCGGTGTCATCGCAAACACTCCCGAAGGGATTCCCCGATCGGCCATTGCGCGTGGCGGAAGAATAAAGGTAGACCGTATAAATCGGGTTGAGGGGCTCAATGACGTCTTTGCCATTGGAGATGTGGCCTATATGGAAACCCCCCGTTATCCAGACGGACACCCCCAAGTAGCCAATGTAGCCATCGGACAGGGTAAGAATCTTGCAAAAAATATCCAACGAATCGCTCGAGGAGAGAACAACCTCAGGCTGTACGAGTACCGCAATCTGGGAGCCATGGCCACCGTCAGCAGAAACAAGGCGGTGGTAGACCTTCCTTTCGCCAGGTTCAAAGGCCGTTTTGCCTGGCTGGTATGGATGTTCCTTCATCTGATGCTTATTCTCAGCGTACGTAATAAGATCATCGTTTTTATAAACTGGGCATGGAATTATATCACCCGGAACAATTCACTGCGATTGATCTTGAAAGATCAGGATTAAATCTCTATATTTGTACCAGTGGAGAACATATACTTAGCAACATTGTCAACCAGTATATTTCTCGTGGACAGACGTTTGTGTGCGGCTATTCAGCCCGTTCCCGATTGAGCAATCATGCCGAAATCGTGATCGGGAAAAATCACGGCAGAGTGGTAACTTAACGCTTCGCTACATATTGAAAAATGGCGGAGGGGATATTCCTTGATGGGTAATCAGCATTGGATTATGATGAAATCCTGTTATCTACTGTTGTTCTTCCTGTTTTCGTTGCCACCCTTTTCCCAAACAAGAACCTATACCGCTATCCGTACTCGGCATGCTCCCGATATCGACAGGCAATTGAGAGACGATTGCTGGTCAAATGCCTGTTGGGTAGGCGATTTTGTGCAGTTTGACCCCCATTCGGGCAGTGAGCCGTCTCAACAGATTGTATATCGCCATAGAGCCGTTCGATACCGGGAGACACTCCTCAATATATCCTTTCGTCCATCAACCAGCATACAGTATCGGTGACGGTCCGGATCAACTACGGCATCACTCCCGATATCTCCTTGCAGTGGTACGCGCAGCCTTATCTCTTTTCAGGAGATTGTTATGGTTTTAAAACCGTAACAGAGCCCAAGGCCTCAAGATTTAACGATCGGTTTACGTTCATGAAGGAGTATCCGTACGATAATCCCGATTTTCACTTTCTTCAGTTCCGTTCCAATCTCGTATGCCGATCAATGATTTTGTGACTATTTTTCCCATCTACTCCTCCCACACCAGGTAGGCCGAAACAAGCCAGTGATTGAGTTTGTTCTCCTCTATGCTTCTCGATTCGGGGATGCTTATGGTAAGGGTATGGTTGCCGGCGGCGAGATTGGGAAGTTCCACCACTACAGGTGTGACGTCACTGCCCGGACACCAGTTGCTTCGCGACAGGTCGGATGAGGCCAGCGGCTCTTCTATCTCTTTTTCGGCGCGCTTTCCCTCGGGAGTGATATATGCTACGGTGCGCTTCTGTAGCCATACGCCCGACGTGGGATTGAACCGACGGAACGAAGCGCAGTCGGTACGCCAAGGTACAAAGTTCAACACTTCACTGCCATCTATTTTCAGGATGTTTCGCTGCGGACGGAACTCATCACCGCCGGAATGCCCCCCATGTCCGGTTGCGATATATTTCAACCGGATATTTCTGGCTTTTCGGGGAATGGTGAAAGGTATCTCTACATCTTTTCGCGAGAAAATGTCGGGATGTTGCTGCCCAATGTAATAATTGGTGTTGATCAACGGCACCACATGAAGATCCGGTTTTTTGTCGTTACGCAGGTTGCTTTCGGTAAAGGTGAGCTGAAGATCAATGCGGTACCCCTCTTTTGTCCAGGTGTCGATATAAACGCCAATATAGACTTCGCCCTCAAGCAGGGGGAGCAGATCGGTTATCTCCTGCTTCCATACCACGTTTTCTGCCCATCCGTCCACATAGACCGGACGACGTTTGGTCGAAACCGGATCATCGTTACTGCTGAAATGTCCTACACCGAAGGGTGTCATGAATCGCATCAGTTCCACTGTCGGCAGGTAATCCTTCCCTTGTACAATCCCTTTCAGTTGCTCATACTTTATGGTGTCTTGCTGTGGATATACGGCACTGTTTCGGGCAATGTCAATCATTGTGATCTTCGATGCCCTGGGGATTACGAAGCAGGAGCCCGACTTGTCCCATGGATCGCCGTTTGAAACGAGTGTGACCCCGATCTCGGCTTCCGTATAGTTGTTGAACCGGGGCAGGTTGATTTTTTTCAATACGATCCGTCCATTTCCCAGATAGATCAACCCATTTTTCTCTGTCACTCCGTCGGGATAATCCGACGGATTAAAGAGGATGGGTGTCTGTTGGAATATAGGCAGGTGGACCGGCCCTTTGCTTCTGCTCTGAGCAACAACCGTCAGATCGAGAATCAGCAGGCATATTGCGGTGAATAATAGTTTTTTCATAAGGCTGGAAAAGCAAGTTACTTCTGATATGCTAATTTGTTTGACGCAAAAATACGAAAAATGACCTATATTTGTAGATAAAACCGATAGTTGTTATGCGTATAAAAGAGATTTTGCAAACAATCGAGGCACTGGCCCCCGTTCCACTCCAGGAAGATTTCGACAACTGCGGACTGCAGGTGGGCGACATGAACCGGGAGGCAACTGCTCTCCTGCTCAGCCTTGACGTGACGGAGAGCGTGATTGACGAGGCGATTTCATTGGGATGCAACCTGATCATTTCGCATCATCCGTTAGCCTTTAAACCATTCAAGTCGCTGACGGGCAGGACTTATGTCGAGCGGTGCATGATCAAGGCCATCAGGCACGATATCGCAATTTATGCTGCGCATACCAATCTCGACAATGTTTTGCAGGGGGTAAATTTCAAACTAGCCGAAATGCTTGGGCTGCAACAACTCAGGATATTGAGCCCCAAGAGAGGGTTACTGCTCAAATTGGTAACTTTTGTTCCGGAGTCGCATGCCGAGTATGTCCGCAACGCACTGTTCAATGCCGGTGCAGGCAATATCGGCAATTACGAATCATGCAGTTTCAATCTGCACGGGGAGGGTACTTTCAAGGCCGGAGCGACTGCAAATCCATTTGTAGGAACGGTTGGCAAGCTCCACTTCGAGAAGGAGGTACGGATCGAGACCGTCTTGCCAAGATTCAAACAGCCTGAGGTGCTCAGGGCCCTGCTATCGGTCCACCCCTATGAAGAGCCGGCATACGATTTCTATCCGATTGAAAACGAATGGCATCAGGTCGGGAGCGGTGTGGTGGGCGTTCTGCCTGAAGCAATTCCGGAACAGGAGTTTCTTTATCTGTTGAAAGATGTCTTTAACCTGCCCACTATTCGGCACACCAAGCTTCAGAACAGGGATATTCACGACGTGGCCTTGTGTGGTGGAGCTGGTGCATTCCTCATTCCCCAGGCTATCGCCTACGGGGCCGATGCTTTTGTCACAGGAGAGGCAAAATATAATGACTTCTACGATGTGGACAGCCGTTTATTGCTCGCTGTTGTAGGCCATTATGAATCGGAAGTCTGTACAAAAGAGATCTTTTTTGATGCAATTACGAAAAAATTTCCTACCTTTGCCGTACATAAGTCGGCATTCGATTCGAATCCCGTGAAATACCTGTAAAAGAGAGCGGTCAGACATTGTTCCCGCTATTACAGGCAATGTAGTGACGAAACGGCAAATTGCGTTTGGTTACTGCATTTTTTTATAAAGGATCCAGCTAATCCGGATCTGCCGAGTAGAAGTGTGACATCAAAAAAATGATAATTATGGCAACTAGAAAAAAAGCAACCGTAGAGGATATTGCGGTAGACGAAAAACTGAAATCGTTGTACAAGCTGCAATCCTATCTTTCCGAAATCGACAAGATAAAGACGTTAAGAGGTGAACTTCCTCTCGAAGTGGCTGACCTTGATGATGAGATTGCCGGGTTGGGAACCCGCATCAACAAGTTTGAACTCGACTTGAAAGAGTTGAGCGAGATGACCAAGCAGGAGAAGATCAAGATTGAAAACTGCAAGGCCAAGATCGAGCGTTACAACAAGCAGCTGGAGAATGTGCGCAACAGCAAGGAGTTTGACCATCTCTCGAAAGAGGTGGAGTTTGAAACGTTGGAGATTGAGTTGGCAGAAAAACACATTCGGGAGAATGCGCAGGCCGAAAAACAGATCAAGGAGCAGATTGCTGCAGCTCAGGAGCAGTTGAAGGAGAAGAATCTCGACCTGGAGGCGAAGAAAAAGGAGCTCGATGATATTGTCTCGGAGACCAAGGCGCAGGAGGAGAAGATCAGGGAGAAGGCCAAAAAGACCGAAACCACCATCGAACCGCGCCTGCTTGCAGCTTTCAAGCGGATCCGGAAAAATGCACGCAACGGTCTGGGTATTGTTCCCATTCAGCGTGGAGCCTGTGGCGGCTGCTTCAATAAGATTCCGCCACAGAAACAGATGGACATCAAGATGGGGAAGAAGATCATCGTGTGCGAATATTGCGGACGAATCATGATCGATCCCGAACTGGCCGGATTGGTTACGGAATGATATAGCTTCCGATCATAAAGCGGAGGGTGATCCAGTGAGTGGTTCCGTCGAACATTGATCCCTCTTCTTTATAACTGGGAAATTGGCATTGGTACCGGAATCCGATTTTTCGGATCCGGCCGATGCTTTCACCGGTGGTGTCGTAGTCGAGACCTATTCCCAGATTGAGACCCATCCCGTTGACCTTGAGAGTACCCAGTGCCGGGTTGGAGTTTGCAGTTTCCAGATTGGGTTCGATGAAATTGTATGCAACTCCTGCGAACGGATAGATAATGAATGGGTCTACATCGAAATTCATCCCCAGATTGGTGCCAATAAAAGCATGAATCGATCCCGTGCCGGCCGGCCATCGACTCTCACCCACCGGGATATCTTTTGCAATCTTACTGGTAGAGAATCCCCCGTTGACCATCAGAAACAGGTCGTGGTAATATCCGCCAACTTCGGTATCCAGTGCAAAGCCGGGATTGAAATGTGTAGCCAGGTTACCCTGAGGAACCATCGTTCCCATTCCTACGCCCCATGAATATGCCCAGATGGGTTCACTCTTGAAGCCGTGCTGTGCGTTTGCCATGCCCGAAACAAGCAGCGCAGAGAGCAGCAATAGGGTTATCTTTCTCTTCATATTTTTCTCTCTTTTTGTTTTATCGATTTGAAGATAAGGTATATTGCCGTCAAAAGCATGATGGCCAGCGCGCTGAATGCTATGGTGTCGGTTGTTTTAATGCTTGCCGGCTCAAACCTGAACTCCACGGTATGTTTCCCCTCAGGTATCGGCAAGGCTCGAAGCGTATAGTTGGCACGCAGCATCCGAGCAGGTTCTCCGTCGATGGTAATTCTCCATCCCTTCGGATAATAGACTTCGGAAAAGATGGCCAGCTCCCCTTTCTTGGCATCCACCTCATAGGTGATGTAGTTGGAGTCGTAGTCAGAGAGTGTGATGGTTGATGCCGGGTCGGCAGGCGATAGATCGAACTTTTCCAGCAACGCTTCATATTTTTTGTCGGCAACAGCCTGTCGGCGTAGATCGAGAGTGGCCAGCGCATCGATCTCTTCATCCGCATTATCGACAAAGGCAATGGTGTCTACAAACCAGGCATTCCCCATCGCATACGGGTTTTCCACAGGTGCGGTTCCCCCCTGTGTTGGCATGATGATCCATTTGGCATTCAGCATGTTCAACACCTTGAAACCATCGCTGTTTACTGAATCCATACGGCCTTGTGTACGGATGATCTCCTGTTGCAGGACGCCCATTTCTCTGACCAGATGTATGTCGATCAGGTCTTGGTAGCGCCGCAGCTTGGCGGCATGGTAGCCGCCAATTGATTTGTGGTGATAGGGTGTAATCCCGTCGTCGAACGTATTGGTAGCCATGTTAAGCACCCGGTAGTAGGTGGTGTCCTGCAGAATATACTGATCGGTGGGTGTTTGGGCGAATATCTGCTGTTCGTTTGCTTCAGGCGTGAAATCCTTGTCGCTGAGATAACGTTTGTTTACACTCCACATGTCGGCCAGGCAAAGGAGCAGAATTGCGGTAACCGTCCACTCCGCTTTCAGTTTCCCGGACATGAAGGCCAGCAGTATTGTCATTCCGCCCAGGATAATGTAAAAACTTCGCCAGGCATCGGCCTTGAATATCACTATGCGCATCTCGGTCAGGTTGTTGATGATGGGCCTGATATGTTCTGCCGGCAGCGATTGCAGCTGCTGCATTTCGAAGTTCGAAACGAACGATGGGAAGAATGCTTTGGGCAACAGCCAGAACAGCAGTGCAATACCCCCTGTAAGCGCCCAGCTGGTACCTACCTGCTTCATATTTCTTTTCAGGATTTCCGGTTTCTGTATGATCTCCTTGACTGCCAGGCAAGCAAGCAGCGGGATGCAAAACTCTGCCACCACCAGGATCGAGGAGACTGTCCTGAACTTATTGTACATGGGAATATAGTCGATAAAGAAATCGGTGAGCGGCATGAAATTCTTGCCCCATGAGAGCAGTACCGAGAAGAGGGTTCCAGCCAGCAGTGCCCATTTCACCGGGCCTTTCACGATAAAGAGACCGAGGATGAAGAGCGTCAGCACAAAGGCCCCCACGTAAACGGGTCCGGCTGTCCATGGTTGTTCTCCCCAATATTGCCCGATCTGTTTGTAAAGCTCGCGATATTCGGGACGGGCTTTCTCCATCGCTTTTGCATGATCGGCCATCCGGTGTGAAGAGGATCCCCCTTTGGTGTTCGGGATGAGAAAGGTCCAGGTCTCGTCTACGCCGTAACTCCATGCCGTGATATAGTCGCGCTCCAGGCCGTTGTTCGACTTGTTTTCGGTTCCGTGATGGGAGAGTTCCGATTTGCCGCGCATCGTCTCTTTGGAGTATTCATATGTATGGTAGAGGTTGGAAGCATTTGCCAGAACACCTATCAGTCCAGCAATGACAACAACGGCGGTGGATTTTGCAAATTGAGAAAGCCGCTTCTCCCGGATGGCTTCCACCAAGAAGGCGATGACCAGGAACAACATCATGAAGCCGAAGTAGTAGCTCATCTGGATGTGGTTCGACGAGATCTGGAAGGCGGTGAAGATCATGATCAGCAATGCCCCCGGCAGGTATTTTTTCCTGTAGACATGTATCATTCCGGCAATAGTGGGGGGGATGTATGCCAGCGTTATGAATTTCCAGATATGCCCAGCAGCGATGAGGATGAAAAAGTAGGAGGAGAAGGCCCACACAACCGCTCCCAAGGCACTGACCAGCGGCGATGCCCGGAACGCCCGCATCAGGATGTAGAACCCCAGTAGCATGATGAATAGAAGGTAAACGTAGCTGGGCAAAAAGAGGGAGTAGACCCTCTTCGCCAGATCCTGCGGCTTGCTCGAGTCGTATGTGGGACTCATCTGATACGACGGCATTCCCCCGAACATCGAAAGATTCCACCGTGTACGCTCGCCATCGTGGCGTTTCATGAAATCGCGCTGCTCCTGCCCCTGTCCGATTGCGGCCAGTGAGTCTCCCTGGGTGATTACGCGACCTTCAGTTACAGCCGGTACAAAATAGATAAATGAGATGAGGACAAACGCAACGATTGCGATCAGGTCGGGAAGAGATTTCTTTAGTCGGATGGAATTTTTCATCGTGCTGTTCTGTAAACGTTAATTCTTGAGCAAATTTAAGGAATAAACCCGAATGCATCCCAATCCGGACAAATAAAAATAGCGAAACAGGATTGTTCCGCTATTTTTGTATCACTGTTCGGCAACACTCCCGGTTCGGCTCCGGCCCGGGCGTTCGGGGAGATATGATTTCTCTTTATGAGGACCTGTTTAACAGATCTGACTTCCCGGCAATACTGCTTTTGACGGTTCAATCAGTGACAGTGACCCGTCGGCGTTTTCTGCCGAAAGAATCATCCCCTCGGAGAGAATGCCCCGCAATTTTCTCGGTTCCAGGTTGGCAATAAAGCAGACCTGTTTGCCCACCAGTTCCCCGGGATTGGGGTAATGGGCTGCAATTCCAGAGAGGATGGTGCGTTTGCCGATACCGTCGTCGAGCAGGAACCGCAGCAATTTGTCCGCTTTCGGTACCTTTTCGCACTCCAGTACTGTTCCCACACGGATATCCAGTTTGCTGAAATCGTCGAAAAGAATCTTTTCCTTGATTGGCTTGGCCTGGTATGACTCCTGCTCGTTGGCCTCCCTGGTTGCGTGAAGTTTTTCCACCTGTCTGGCTATGGCCTCATCTTCGATCTTCTCGAAAAGGAGCTCGGCCGTACCTAACTGGTGGCCGGCGGGAAGCAGGTCGAAGCTTCCCAGTTTTTCCCAATCGAACTTCTCGGCAAGGAGGAACGAGTAGATCTTCTTTGCCGAGAATGGGAGAAATGGTTCGCAGACGATGGCCAAATTGGCGACAATCTGCAATGAGAGATTCAGGATGGTGGCTGTACGTGCCATGTCGGTTTTTGCCGTTTTCCACGGTTCTGAGTCGGCCAGGTACTTGTTCCCGATACGTGCCAGGTTCATCGCCTCTTTTTGTGCTTCGCGGAAGTGGTAATTCTCCAGGTTGTATTCCACCGCTTGTTTCACTTGCTGACATTCGGCAATGGTTGCGCGGTCGTAGTCGGTAAGTTGGTCAGAAGCCGGAACCCGGTTGTCGAAGTATTTCTGGGTAAGCACCAGTGCCCGGTTGATGAAGTTGCCCAGTACGGCTACCAGCTCGTTGTTGTTGCGTGCCTGGAAATCCTTCCAGGTGAAGTCGTTGTCTTTAGTCTCGGGCGCATTTGCAGTGAGCACATAGCGCAGCACGTCCTGTTTGCCCGGAAACTCCTCCAGGTACTCATGCAGCCATACCGCCCAGTTTCGGGAGGTAGATATCTTGTCGTTTTCGAGATTGAGGAACTCGTTTGCCGGAACATTTTCAGGCAGTATGTATGAACCTTCGGCTTTGAGCATCGCCGGAAAAACGATGCAGTGGAACACGATGTTATCTTTTCCGATAAAGTGAACCAGCTTGGTCTCCTTCTCCTTCCACCACTTTTCCCAATCGTCTGGCAGCAATTCTTTCGTGTTGGAGATATAGCCGATGGGGGCGTCGAACCAGACGTAAAGCACCTTTCCTTCAGCACCTTTCAGCGGAACAGGTATTCCCCAGTCGAGGTCCCGACTGACAGCCCGTGGCTGCAGGCCCAAGTCGAGCCACGATTTACACTGTCCGTATACGTTCGATTTCCACTCTTTATGATCCTCCAGGATCCACTGACGTAGCCATGCTTCATGTTCATTCAACGGCAGATACCAATGTTTGGTCTTTCTCATCACCGGAACACTGCCGCTCAGTGCCGATTTGGGATCAATCAGTTCGTTGGGGCTGAGGGAGGTGCCGCACTGTTCACACTGGTCGCCATAGGCGCGTTGGTTACTGCAATGGGGACATGTACCGGTAATATAGCGGTCGGCCAGGAACTGTCCTGCCTCCTCGTCGTAATACTGTTCGCTCTCAATCTCTTGAAATCCACCATTCTCGTAGATCTTCAGAAACATTTCCGAAGCTGTCTTTCTGTGAATATCAGATGTTGTCCGCGAATAGATATCGAATGATATTCCAAACTCCTCGAACGATTTTTTTATCAGCTCGTGGTAGCGGTCTACGATATCCTGGGGCGTAACACCCTCTTTCCGGGCACGAATGGTAATGGGTATCCCGTGTTCGTCCGAACCGCCTACAAAAAGAGTCTCTTCCCCTTTCAGGCGTAAATACCTGGCATAAATATCTGCCGGAACATAGACCCCCGCCAGGTGTCCGATGTGAACCGGTCCGTTTGCATACGGCAATGCCGATGTGATCAGCGTACGTTTGAATTGTTTTGACATATCTGGGTTACGGGTTACTGGTTTCGGATCCCGGGTGTTGCGGTCCGATGATGCCGAAACGGTTGTAATTATCCTTTTTTTGAGGTGCAAAGATACGAAAAATAGCTGTTTTTTGTTTATTGAACCTGAAATATAAAACAAGATTGATGCTTCTGCGTTATTAAGAAAAAAAAGCGTATGGAGTTTGACATTAGAGGTAAGGTGGCCATAGTTGGCGGAAGCAGTAAAGGATTGGGCAAGGCGTGCGCCGTAGCGTTGGCAAAAGAGGGTGTGAATATTGTCTTGTGTGCCCGTCAGGAGGAGGCATTGCAGGGAGCCAAAACAGAGATAGAGGCGTTGGGTGTTGAAGTGTTGGCCCTGTCGGTCGATATGGCATCGGAGGATGACAACCAACGGATTATTGATGAGACTCTCCGTAGGTTCGGGCGTATCGATATATTGATCAACAATTCCGGAGGACCCAAACCGGGTACTTTCAGGGAGATTACCCTGAGCGATCTGGACGAAGCCTACCAATCGGTCTTGAAGTACAATATCCGGATGATTCAGGGTTGCCTCACCTACATGGAGAGGAACGGGTGGGGCAGAATCGTGAACATCACATCCATCACTGTGAAGGAGCCTGCTCCCAATATGGTCCTTTCGAATATTTTCCGCTCGGCAGTGGTCAGTTACGCCAAGACAATCAGCAAGGAGATAATATCCAAGGGAATCACCATCAATAATGTGTCGCCGGGTTACTTCAAGACCGACCGGGTTACGCAGTTGATGAAAGTGCGTGCCGAGGCCGAGGGTATCTCCATGGCCGATTATGAGCAGATGGCCATTCTCGATTTTCCTCACAAGCGTTATATGGATCCGCAGGAGCTGGGCAGTTTGGTCTGTTTCCTCTGTTCGGAACAGGGCCGATCAATCAATGGAACTACCATCCAGGTCGACGGGGGGTTGCTAAGCGGATTATTTTAGGAGAATAAAATCTGGCCTCCAGCCGTTTGAGGGACATGCAGGCCGAGGTTGAGCCTTTGGTTCAGTTTTTTTATGAGGTATGCGGAGAGAAGGGGAGAGGAGACCTCTACGTTTTGATGCACAAAAAAGTTGAGCTGCCGTAACCCTTTCCCGTACCACTTTTCAATGCGATCGACCCACCCGTCGATCCGCTTAAGATCAATCTCATCCACGTTGCATCCCACAAAACGGATAAAGGCATTGGGGGTGGTCAACCGCATGTGCAACATATCGCGCCGTCCGGCCGTGTCCACAATGACATTGGATATCTTCCGCCCTTCCAGGAAATTGCAGTAGTCGTTCCAGACGGCCTTGTCTGAAAACCACTCCCGGCCACGCACCTCCACTGCCAGCGGAATAACTTCCGGAAAACTTGCGATAAAAGCTTTCAGTTTGTCATATCTTTTGGGTCCGAAATTTTCATGCAGCTGAAGGAAGCAACAGCCCAACTTCTCCTCGAAGTGTGCAATGGCATCGCAGTAAGCTGTTGTCAGATCCTCAACATTTTCCAGTCGTCTCGTGTGACTGATGACCTGGTTGATTTTCGGGAAGAATCTGAACCCGTCGGGCGTCCTGTTTTTCCACTTCACCACCTGGTCGGCTTTAGGCATGTTATAAAAGAGGGAGTTCATCTCGATGGAGTTGAATTGTTGTGAATAATAGGTCAATTCATCTTTGGTCCCTCTCGGATAAAACCCTTTCAGGTCGTTCCTGCCCCATTTGGCACAACCAACAAAAGCAGTGAATCCGCCTCCCGATGCATTGGCCAGGATTCTCCCGGTACCCGTATCATCGGCGGGAATTCCAAAATCGATGCCATCCGTATCGTCTACTCTTCCATATTTCATACTGCCGGTCGTAGTGCCTTTCTACACTCCCAAGGTTATTTTCCAGATCGCCTCGATCCAATCATCCGAGTAGTTCAGCGAGGGCACGAAGACAAACTTCTCGCCCCCCGCTTTCATGAAGATTTCACGGGCCTGGATGTCGATGTCGAACAACGTTTCCAGATTATCCACAGGAAAGCCTGGAGCGATTACCGCCACTCTCTTCCAACCTAGTCGCGGCAAATCGGCGATATCCGTAACCAGGAAAGGCTTCAGCCAATTGTTGCCGCGTTGTGATGCATAAAGGAGCAGCGTGTATTGCAACGGGATCTTGATCTTCTCGCAAAACAACCGGTTGGTCTCTTTCACCTGATAGACATAATCGAACTCTTTCCCCTTTTTCCACGCTGCCTCTACCTGATCGACCGGTAAACTGTGGTAGCTGAATACCAGCTTGTCGATATCTTCCAGGTAAGGCGCGGCGTTTTTGACAAGCGCATTTATAAACGCGGGGTGATTGAAATAGGGCTCCACCAGCTTTAACCGGTATGAGTGTGCCCGTTTGTAGAAAATACGTCCGATTTCGTCGATGGTTGTTTGTGTTGTGGACTGAGCATAATGCGGATAGAGAGGAAATATTATCACTTCGTGGATGAGCGGGCACCTCTTTTCAAGTCTCTTCAATCCCTGTTCAATCGTCGGTTCACCATACCTCATGGCAATCTCTACAGGAATATTCTTTTTCTCCTCCAACGATTGTGCGAGCTTTTGCATATTGTAGATCAGGGGCGAAATCAGAGGCTCCTCCTTCCGCCAGATTTGACGGTATTTATTTAACGATTTGCCTGACGAAAAAGGAGCAATAATTTTTCTCGCCAGAAAACGGGAGATCCACTCCGGCATACCGGTGATGAGCGGATCACTGAGCATGTCGCCCATAAATTTTCCTACAGCCGTTTTGCTGCAGACCGCGGGTGTTCCAATATTTACCAACAGAATCCCTTTCATTCAGCTCGGGGGTTACATGTTTCGGGTGTTGAATATCACTCTACAAATGTTTCTAACAATTTTGAGTTCTTGCCGGGGATAATATGGAGCGATCCGGTGTCGGCCGGGATCAGGACACTCTCACCCTGTTCAACGGTAAGCGAGTTTCCCTTGTTATCTTTCAACATGCAGTCTCCCTGTATGCATATATAGATCACAAATGAGTCGATCTCCTCGTAGTTCCGTTCTATCGGGCGATCTATCTCCAGCAGGGTAGTCGTGAAATATTCACATGATGCCAGTTGTACCGGCTGGTTCGGAGCTGCCGTGTATTGGGTCCGGTAATCATTGAAAAGACGGTAGTCGATGGCATCCTTTGCCAGTTCAGTGTGCAGTTCCCGGGTGTTACCCTCTGCATCTTTTCTGTTATAGTCGTAGATGCGGTATGTAATATTCGATGTTTGCTGAATCTCGGCAATGAAACATCCTGCACCGATGGCATGGACCCTGCCAGCAGGCAGGAAAAAGACATCTCCCGGTTTTACTTCATATTTCTGTAGCTTATCGGTAAAGGTGTTGTTCGCTACGGTTTCCACATACTCGTCTGGTGTGATCCGGGAGGAAAAACCGGAATAGAGATATGCGTCGGATGTTGCATTGATCACGTACCACATTTCGGTTTTCCCGAAGGAGTTGTGCCGTTTCATTGCAAGCTCATCGTTCGGATGAACCTGAATGGAGAGGTCGTCACGTGCGTCGATAAACTTGATCAGGAGCGGGAAGGTATCGCCAAATCTGTCGTATACCTTTTTTCCTACCAGCTGCTCCTTGAAGATCCGCAGCACTTCGTCGATCGGTTTTCCTGCCAGTTCTCCGTTATCGATAACTGAAATGTTACCCTCAACACCCGATATTTCCCAGCTTTCACCGATACCTTCCTGTACCGGGCTGATCTTTTTAAATTTGCAGATATCTGATCCGCCCCAGATCAACGACTTGAGAATGGGTTTGAACTTCAACGGATATAGGGAGCACCCCTCTTTCCCCTTCAGGGATTGGCTGTTGTGTGGTTTATGTTCGGTAGTATTCATATTTTTTTTATAACAGTTTGCAATTTCAAGTTTCGCCGGGAAGAGGCTAAAGCCTCTTCAGTACAAGAGCAGAACGGGCTGGCAGGTATATCCTGATCCACCCTTTGCCCTCATTGGCATATAACGGATCGCGGTGGGTAAAATGATGAACGGTGTCATCGTTCAGCCCGAAACCGCCAAATTCAGGATTGTCGGTGTTGAGCACGATGCCATATTCGCCCTCGGGCACCAACATGCCGTAGTCGCTAAACGATTTTATCGGATTAAAGTTGAAGACAAACAACAATTTTTCCCGCATATAGGCCAAGACGTTGTCGCTCTCTTTTTCCCAGATCTTCACTACGGGAGTAAGCTGGAAATCTGGAACTGATTTGATGAGACCGATCATTGCTCTGTCGAAGTCGCTCAGATAGTGATACTTGAGATTTTGGTCGTCAGCCAGCTGCCACTGGCGGCGGGCATATTTATGCGACCAGTTATTCCCTTCACGCGGAAAGTCGATCCATTCTGGATGACCGAACTCGTTCCCCATAAAATTGAGGTACCCGCCGTTAATGGTTGTAGCTGTAACCAGCCGTATCATCTTATGCAGTGCCATGCCGCGGTCTACCCGGTATGAACTCTCCATCAGTTTCGACATGTACCAGTACATGTCGGAATCAATCAGTCTGAATATGATTGTCTTGTCTCCAACCAATGCCTGATCGTGGCTCTCCACGTAAGATATTGTCTTCTCATCTAAGCGGCGGTTGGTCATTTCCCACCAGATGGCCGCAGGCGACCACTCCTCATCTTTTCGTTCCTTGATGGTCTTTATCCAGAAGTCGGGGATATTCATTGCCATCCGGTAATCAAAACCGAATCCTCCCGATTCAATTTTTAGTCCCAGTCCCGGCATGCCGCTTACCTCCTCGGCTATGGTGATGGCATTGGGGTTTACCTGGTGGATAAGTTTGTTGGCCAGTGTCAGGTAGCAGATGGCGTCGGAATCCTGGCCACCGTCGTAATAATCGTCATACTTGGTGAAACTCTCACCCAGTCCGTGACTATAGTACAGCATGGAGGTTACTCCGTCGAAGCGGAATCCGTCGAAGCGGTACTCCTCCATCCAGTATTTACAGTTGGAGAGCAGGAAGTGGACAACCTCGTTCTTGCCGTAATCGAAGCAGAATGAGTCCCATAGCGGATGATTCCGGCGGGTGGGATCACTCGGGAAATATTGGTCGTATGTCCCGTCGAAGCGGGCTAACCCCTCACATTCGTTCTTGACCGCATGAGAGTGTACGATATCCATAATCACCGCTATCCCCATTTCGTGTGCCGCATCAATCAATTGACGAAGTTCGTCGGGCGTACCGCAGCGAGACGTAGGTGCGAAGAAGTTGGATACATGATAACCGAATGATCCATAGTAGGGGTGCTCCTGGATAGCCATCAACTGGATTGCGTTGTAGCCGGCCTCCCTGATCCGGGGGAGAACGTTCTCCCTGAACTCATTATAGGTGCCTACTTTCTCCTCAGCTGTAGCCATTCCTACATGACATTCGTAGATAAGCAACGGTGAAGTGTCAGGTTTAAAGTCGGTTATCCTGAAAACATACGGATTGTCGGGCTCCCAGACCTGTGCGCTGAATATGTGTGTCTGTGCATCCTGCACAACCCTCCGGCACCAGGCAGGAATCCGTTCTCCTGATCCCCCTTCCCAGCAGACGAAGAGCTTGTAGAGATCGAGGTGGCGGATGGAATCGAGCGGAATCCTTATCTCCCAGACACCGTTTTCCACTCTTGTCAACCGATAAGCCTCCTCACGCTGCCAGTTGTTGAATGTGCCGATCAGGTAAATCTCGGTAGCGTTGGGCGCCCATTCGCGAAAAACCCAACCCGCATCTGTCTTGTGCAGCCCGAAGTATAGATATCCGGTGGCGAAGTCAGACAACCCGATCTTCCCGTTCTGTGTCAACTCCTGCTCTTTTCTTAGAAAGTGGTTGCGCCGCTCTTCAATGCGTTGTCGAAAGGGGCTGAGCCAAGGATCTTTTTTTATGATATCCAACATATGTAGCTGACAGTTATGAAATTATTGGACGGATACCTTCAGAATAACCTTCCGGGTATTACCTTCACCTATTAGCGGTGCATGTGCATCTTCAGGGAAGAAGATAATGAATTGCCCCGGATTGACACGGATATAGGCCGACGGTTCATCATCAAACAGTTGAAAGTCGTTCTGGCTGTCAAACTCCCCCATCGGATCATTCAAGGTCTTCAAGGATCTCCAGCCGAAAATCTCTTCCTTGGCAACAGGAATCTGAATATCGATAAACCTTCTGTGAATTTCCAGTCGCGCTTCGGTTCTGCTCTTCAGGTCGGCCGATACAACCGAGCCTTTCAGGCTGTCGCCCTCGATTTCGAAACTGCCATCCGGCAGATTGCTTGCATCCAGCTGTTTGATAAATTGAAACGCCTTTTCAAACAAGGGGTTCAGGCCTACATAACGGGTCGCATTTTCGATACTATCCAATACCATCTCTATCTCTTGTTTCTTATTGTACAAAGATAGCGGAAATTATGGAGAGTTGATTTCATTTTGTCTCAAAATAAGGTGCCGGCGGTTTCCAATCGAAAAAAAAAACGTATCTTTGTTGTTCGATAAAACAATATTGCAATGAAACGAAGAGTACCAGCATTCATTACACTATTAATACTATCCGTTGCCCTCTATTCTCAAAACGACCAGGTTGTCTGTAACCTGGGATTCACCTTTAAAATAAGCAATAATCCCAATTGGGGTAACAACGAGCCGGTAGTGACCGACATTACCCCCGGTTCACCCGCCGACAAAGCCGGTCTGAAGGTGAATGACATCATACTCGAAGTGAACGGCAACGGCACCTATCTGAAGCCTGCACACACCATCATGTCGTGGTTCATGGAGAGACCTTCGGAGATGTCGATCGCCATACGTAACTTCGAGGCATCTTTCAAACCGATGCAGATTGCCAAGGATTGCCGGTTGAAAAACGCATTGAACGAGACGCAGCTGGCTCCGGTATTTGCCTTTTACAGCCTGGAAGATGTTCAGGAGAGAAAATTTACCATTCCGGTAAGAACAGTAATCAACCCGGATGCCGATTTCTTCAATTACCGTACTTACGACTTTGTCCCTTCCGATGACTCCTCACAGGAGTTGGACGAACGTATCAACTCAATCTTCGTAAGGGCTTTGTCCAAACTTGGGCTCAAACGTGACAGCAACGATCCCGACTTCCTCATTCAGACCTTCTACAGTTTTCAAGGCAATCCGATGTACAAAGCAGACTCCCCGACACGTGGCACCTATTCAGGAACATGGCGGTACGATCTCCGAAACAACCGGATGGTAAAGATTCCCGTGTTCGACCCTGTTCAACCGGTAAGAATTGAGGATGTGATGTTCGACCTGGAGTTCGGATACCGTTTTTATGACAGGAAGTTTACAGAACCAGGCAAGCCGATGCTGGTATGGGAGAGCGAGGTTAAGGAGAAACTGAGCGATACATACGGTCTATTGGATTACCTGGAGATGAATCTGCCCCTGATATTGCTGAAGTTCCCCAATCCAGGCAGTCCGGATAAGGCTACTTACCGTGTAAACCATCTGCGATATAACTATACGGGAATCAGTTACGATCTGAATGATCTGAAGACGGTGGTTTCTGTCGATGCCGGATCTCCTGCCGCCCGTGCCGGAATCAGGCCGGGGGATGTTGTCTTGAGAATTCAGGGTCACAGTTTCAACCATGATGCAGCATCGCTCACTGCCAGCTATCGGCGCTTTATTGCCGAGACGATGAAATATCGCGATCCTGCTACAAAATATACCGACTCTAACGGGTTTCAGAACGCCATGTATTGGGATATTCTCCATTATAATAATGTATCGCGCGAGTTAAACGACAAGAAGAGATACAAGGCGGGCTTCTCTTATCTGTTCAATTTCAATCAGTATATCGATTGGAGTACTCCGGACATGCTGGATATCGAGATTGAAAGAAGCGGCGAGAAGCTCTCGTTTCAGGTTAAGCCGGTTTTAACCCGACACTCCCGGGTATTGGTGGAATAGCTCTGTTTTTAGGCATCTTAGCTATTTGAGGGGTAAAAAAATCGAGAAAAAATCGAGAAAAATTTTGGCGATAAGAAAATATGCACTATCTTTGTAGCCCTTTCGCAATAGTCGAAGGGGTTTGTTATCGAGTTAACAAACAAAATTGAAATTGTGAGGTTGTAGAAGCAGCTGAAAATTGGTTGAAAAAATATTTTTCAAAAAAAAATTCAGATTTTGTTTTGCTAATTCAAAAATAGTTTCTACCTTTGCATCCGCTTTCCGAAAGCAACGAGTAATCGGGAGCGACACAGA
>ENA-UOYA01000938-UOYA01000938.1-activated-sludge-metagenome-genome-assembly--contig:-NODE-938-length-34055-cov-8.334824_pt1 | contig 34055 bp, 32 predicted proteins | sample MGYA00238163_ERZ764804 | MGnify/ENA primary metagenome ERZ764804 (study PRJEB28919, sample SAMN05720223) | activated sludge metagenome | isolation source: Anaerobic digester | place: Hong Kong... | reverse complement strand
CCCCCCTTGCATGACTCCTGTCCGGATCTGGTAGAATCGTGCCGATGCGCTTCTTCGACAGGCTCTGTGGGATTGACCCGAGCCCAGTCTGCCGTCTGGGGATGGACAGAAGATTGCAACCCGTGAACAGTAGGGGCTGACACGCTAATCTTGCCGCCACGAATGACACGTTACGGGGATGGAAGAATCCATACAGCGGCCACCATGTTTCAACCTTTGCAGGTGCGCATACAACTCAGAGAAACGAGTCGATGATTCCAGGTAGACATATTCATTTCCGACGCCCGAGAATCCGGGAAAACGTCAATGAGGCCATTCGGGCACGCGAGGTGCGTGCCGTCTTCCCCGACGGGACGGTCGAGATCATGCCCACGCCGGCCGCGGTCCGGCGCGCGCAGGAGATGGGGCTCGATCTGATCCTGATTGCGCCCACCGCCGAACCGCCCGTGGCCAAGGCCATGGATTACGGCCAGTGGCAATACGAGCAGAAGAAGAAACAGCACGAGGCCAAGAAGAAGCAGCACGTGATCCAGGTGAAGGAGCTGAAGTTCCGCCCCAACACCAAAGAGCACGACTACGACTTCAAGAAGAATCACGCCATCCGCTTCCTGCAGGAAGGCAATCGCGTGAAGGCCGTGGTGCAGTTCCGCGGGCGCGAGATCGCCCACGTGGACTTGGGCAAGAAACTCCTGTTGCGATTCGCTGGAGACCTGGCGGGTTACGGGGCCATCGAAGGACAACCGCGGCTGGAAGGGCGCAACGTCCACGTCATCATCAGCCCGGTGAAGCCGACCAAGGAAAAGGGCAAGCCGCCCGCCGCTCCGAGTTCTGCCCCGCAGGCGACGCCGCCCCCGGCTCCTCCAACTCCGCCGGCGGTTTCCTGAAGCCCGGGAGTTCAGACCGGCTTCAGAAACGCGGCCACGTAGTAGCCGAGTTGCGCCACCACCGGCAAGTCGATCAGCGCGACCGGTAACAAGCCTGCCCACTTGCGGAGCCGGGCCGATTCGAGCGCTATCAACAGCCAGAAGGGCGTTAGAGTTCTTCCGTAAGCGAATGGTTCGCTCCACACGCCGGCATTGTTGACGAACAGCACGGGCAGCAAGAAGCACCAGGCTGCGGTTCCTTGCAGGCATTTCAAACTGGGGCGGCAGCGCAGCATGAGCAGCACACCCAGCAGCGCTCCGGACAGGGCCAGGTATTCAAGAAGAATGTGCAATTCGCGCAGCGGCATGTCCGGGGCGAACTGGCTCGCGCGCAGAAAGCGGCGCAGCAAGCCTTCCAGCGGAACCCAACCGAGGCAGTTCTCCACCGTCCGCGGCGTGTTTAGGCGTACATACCAGAACCACGCGGCGGCCGGCGCAAGCGACGAGGCCAAGCGCGCCGCGAACGAGAATTGCCGTCTTACCAACGCACGCGCCGCCAGAGCGGCTGCAAGCAGAGTTCCGGTTTCGCGGCAGAGCGCCGCGCCGGCCGACAGAAGCCACAACCGCCTTTCCGAGCCGTCTTCACCCACGCAGAGCGCGCCCAGCAGGATTGCGGCGAGGGCGACATCGACGGTCATACGGTCGAGCGCAGCCAGCGTTGCGGGCAACAGCAGAAATCCGCCGCCCATCCAGGCCGGATAGCCCATCCTGCGGGCGAGTCTTGCTCCCCAGAAGCTTCCGGCAAACACCCATCCGAGGATGACGGCGATGTAGGCTCCGTCCACCCATCCGCTCCGGCCCATGGCGAGCGTCCAGGCTAGAGCCGGAACCAGGATCCGCTGCCAGCGCATCTCCGGCGAGTCCACGTAGCGCGCATAGCCTCGGGTGAGGAACGGATCGCGCGCGACAAGGCGGTAGAACTGCCCGTCATAGCCGGTGTCGCCGCGAAGCGTGGACGGTGTCCCGCCAGCCTCCGGCGGTGGAGAGAAGCCGCCGCCAATGTGGAACAGGCCGATCCAATCGCCCTTATAGCGGATCTGGACAGCCAGCAGCATCCACACGATCGCGACCGCCAAAGAGGCGCTCGCCACCATCATGGGGGTGTAATTTCCGCTCAGTCGGCGCAAGCAGCCTAGTGTAGCAGCCCCATTCCGGACGCGCGACTCCGGCGGCCATCGTGATCGAAATAGTAAGATTGATTTATATGCGCGGTTGCGCGCGGTATCTCGTCTGTTGTCTCCTTCTGCTCTCGACACTATGGCCGGCTCAGCCAGTGCGCGTGCGGCACGCCATGGTGGTGAGCCGCGAAGGACACGCGACCGATGTCGGCGTGGCCGTCTTGCGAGCGGGCGGCAACGCGGTGGACGCCGCGGTGGCCGTGGGCTTCGCGCTGGCGGTGACGCACCCGCAAGCCGGCAACATAGGTGGCGGCGGATTCATGCTGATCCGCTTCGCCGATGGACGCACCACGTTTCTCGACTTCCGCGAGCGCGCACCGCTGGCGGCCTCGGCCGATATGTACCTGGATGCAGCCGGCAAAGCCACGGACGCAAGCCAATTCGGCTACCGCGCCCCGGGTGTGCCCGGGTCGGTGCGTGGGTTTGAACTGGCGCATCGGCGTTACGGCCGCCTGAAATGGACGCGGTTGCTCGCGCCTGCAATCAGGCTCGCACGGGAGGGCTTCTCGGTATCTTACGATTTAGCGCGGAGCCTGGCTTCGAGTAAGGCTTTGGCGCGGGACGCCGAGTCGAGGCGGGTATTTCAACGCGATGGACGATTCTATGAGGCCGGCGAGGTGATGCGGCAGCCGGAACTCGCCGCCACACTGGCCCGAATTGCCTCTGTGGGAGCGCGCGATTTCTATGCGGGCGAAACAGCTCGCCTGCTCGTGAAGGCGCAGAAGGAACACAGCGGTTTAATCACGCGGGAGGATCTTGCTAGCTACCAGGCCGTGGAACGCAAGCCTCTGGTGGGAACATACAAAAGCTACCGGCTGATCACCGCGCCGCCGCCCAGTTCGGGCGGCGTGGGACTGCTTGAAATGCTGGGTGTGCTGGACGGCTCCGGCTACGAACGCCAAGGCGCTGGGTCTGCCGCGTCGATTCATTTTGTGGCCGAAACCATGCGGCGCTTCTATGCCGACCGCGCCCGTTACTTGGGAGATCCTGACTTCGCGCACATGCCCGTGGCCGGTCTGATCAGCGAACGCTACACCGCCGGGCTGCGCCGCTTGATCGACCCGGAACGAGCCACGCCCAGCGATCAGGTCACTGCGGGGCGTCCCGAATTGAGTGAGAGCGATCAGACCACGCACTACTCGATCGTCGATGCCGAAGGCAATGCCGTGGCCGTCACTTACACCCTGAACGGGAGCTACGGTTCGGGTGTCACCGTGCCGGGCGCGGGCTTCCTGCTCAACAATGAAATGGACGACTTCACCGTGGCCCCCGGCGTTCCTAACATGTTCGGCCTGGTGCAAGGCGAGGTCAACCGGATAGCGCCGCGCAAGCGTCCGCTATCATCCATGACTCCCACGATCGTGCTGCGGGAAGGAAAGCTTTACGCCGTACTTGGGTCTCCGGGAGGGGCGCGCATCATCACCACGGTTTTGCAGGTGTTCCTGAACATGGCGGACTTCTCCATGGGCCTGCAGGACGCCGTGAATTGGCCGCGCTTCCACCATCAGTGGAAGCCGGATGTGTTGCGCATGGAACCGGGCTTCTCTCCGGACACGATCAGACTGTTACGCGCTCGTGGGCACGAGGTCGAAACCGTGAGCGCCATCGGCGAAGTGAGCGCCATCGCGCGCGAAGGCGAATGGCTCGCGGGGGCGGCTGACCCGCGCGCCGCGGGAAAGGCTTCCGGGTATTGAAACGAATGAACCACATTCTGTCTACGCATTTGATTGCTGATCACCGGCTCACCACCGTGTGGCTCGAACGGGTGTGGGAGGCCGGTATTCCGGCGATCGAGTTGTTCTGCATCAAACCGCACGTTGATTACAACGACCGCGCACAGATCTCCGATTTGGGCCATTTTTTCAACGACTCGGAGCTGAAGGTGGCATCCATGCACGGGCCGTTGTTTACCGACGATGTCTGGGGCCGCTCCGGCCCCAACTCGCTGATCGTGATCACCGAGACGGACAAGAGCAGACGCGTCAAGATGCTGGACGAGATCAAGCGCGCACTCGAAATCGCCGAGACGATCCCGTTCCGCTATTTCATCCAACACATCGGTCTGCCTGGGGACGAATACGACGAACGCAAGCTGGAAGCAGCCTTCACGTCTCTGGAAGAGCTGACGCTGTTCGCCCGCCAGAGAGGCGTCGAGATCCTGCTCGAAAACATCCCCAACCGCATGTCCACGGGGGAGCGGTTGGCCGCTTTCGTCGCCGCGACGCACCTCAACGTAGGCTTCTGTTTCGATGTGGGCCACGCCCATCTCGGCGAAGGGGTGGAAACGGCGTTCCGGTTTATGAAGGACCGCATCCGCTCGACGCACCTGCACGACAACGACGGCGTCACGGACCTTCATCAATTCCCCTTCCTCGCTCCGCGCGGAACCGTCGATTGGGGCAAGACTATCCCGCTGCTCCGGGCCAAAGAGCTTCCTTTGCTGCTTGAATTGAAGGCGAGCGCGTCGATCCCGCAGCCCATCGAGGCCGTCAAGCAGGTCTTTCAACGAATGGAGGAGATTGAATAATATGGCGGATTCGCCCGTCATCATACGTGTTTCGGATGCCGGCAAGCACGTCGGCGAAAGCGTTGTTATTCGCGGGTGGCTTTATAACTTGCGCCGCTCCGGGAAGATCGCGTTCCCGCTGGTTCGCGACGGCAGCGGCATCATTCAGTGCGTGGCCGTGAAGAGCAGCCTGCCCGAGCAGGTCTTCGCACAGATCAAGGATCTTACGCAGGAATCTTCGCTCACCGTCACGGGCAAGGTGCGAGCGGAACCGCGCGCCCCGGGCGGCTACGAAGTGGACGTGGAGGACTGCAAGGTTCTGCAGCGCGTACCCGAGTCCGAGCCCTATCCCATCACGCCCAAGGACCACGGCATCGACTTCCTGATGGACCACCGCCACTTGTGGCTGCGCAGCCGCCGCCAGCACGCCATCATCCGTGTACGGCACCAGGTGATCCGCGCTGTTCGCGACTACTTCGACTCGAACGGCTTCACGCTGGTCGACACGCCCATCTTCACGCCCGCCGCTTGCGAGGGCACCACGACGTTGTTCGAGGTGGACTATTTCGAAGGCGAGAAAGTCTACCTGACGCAGTCCGGCCAGCTGTACAACGAGGCCACTGCGCTGGCCTTCGGCAAAACATATTGCTTCGGGCCGACGTTCCGCGCCGAAAAATCCAAGACGCGCCGCCACCTGACCGAATTCTGGATGGTGGAACCGGAAATGGCTTACGCCACGATCGAAGACGTCAAGGACGTGGCCGAGGAGATGATCTGCTTCGTCGTTTCGCGTGTGCTCGAAAACTGCCGCGCCGAGTTGGCCGTGCTGGAGCGCGACGTAACCAAACTCGAGTGCATCAAGGCGCCTTTCCCGCGCATTACTTACGACGACGCCGTGAAGATCCTGCAGAAGAAAGGCAGCGAGATCCAGTGGGGCGGCGATTTCGGCGGCACCGACGAAACCTTGATCTGCGAGGAGTTCGACCGCCCTGTCATGGTGGATCGCTACCCGACCGCCGTCAAGGCCTTTTACATGCAACCCGATCCGGAACGGCCTGAAGTGGCGCTCGGCGTGGATATCCTGGCGCCCGAGGGACACGGAGAGATCGTCGGCGGCGGCCAGCGCATCCACGATCTGGATCTTCTGCTGAGCCGCATCAAGGAGAACAACCTGCCGCCGGAGGCCTTCAACTGGTACATCGATTTGCGCCGGTACGGCAGCGTGCCGCACGGCGGATTCGGCATGGGCATTGAGCGCTGCGTCGGCTGGCTGTGCGGCCTGGAGCACGTGCGCGAAACCATTGCTTTCCCGCGCATGATTTACCGGACGCGGCCGTAAGCGTCCGTAGCGCGATTATGCATCATTCGACTATCGCCATTCTCGGAGTGCCGCTGGATCTCGGCGCAGGGCGCCGGGGTGTCGACATGGGGCCTTCCGCGCTCCGCCTGGCTGGCTTGAACACGCGTCTGGCATCGCTGGGCTACCGGGTGGAAGACCTGGGCAACGTGGAGGTCGAGCAGCCCGAGAGTAGCCCGGAGGGCGCCGGTAATGCGCGCTACTTGGCCCAGATCGTGCGCTCGGCCGCGCGCGTCATGCGTACGGTGGAACGCGCGGCCGTTGCCGGCAAGGTTCCTCTGGTCGTGGGCGGAGATCATTCCGTGGCCGTAGGCACCGTATCCGGGATGGTGCGCGCTTGGCGCAAACGGAAGAAGCCGCTTGGCCTGATCTGGATCGATGCGCATCCCGACATGAACACGCCCGAAACCAGCCCCAGCGGCAACGTGCACGGCATGCCGCTGGCGTGCCTGCTCGGCATGGGGCCGCCGGAACTGGCACGGTTGGGCGGTTTCGTCCCAAAGATCGATCCGCGCCGCACCGTGCTCATCGGCATTCGCGACGTGGATGCGCTCGAAAGGCCGCACGTGCGCTCGTCCGGTGTGCGCGCGTTCACCATGCGCGACCTTGACGAGCGCGGGCTGCGCTCCGTGGCCAAGGAGGCCATCGAGATCGCCTCCGCCGGCGCGGACGGTTTTCACGTTTCGCTCGATATGGATGCCGTGGATCCCCGCGAAGCGCCCGGCGTCGGCACGCCCGTGCGCGGCGGCGTGACCTATCGCGAGGCCCACCTGGCCATGGAACTCATCTGCGATAGCGGCCTCATGCGAAGCATGGAAGTCGTGGAAGTGAATCCGATTTTGGACGAGGGCAACCGCACGGCCGCGCTGGCCGTCGAACTCGTGATGTCCGCTTTTGGAAAGGCAATTTTGTGAAGCTGCGTGTAGCTGTCGTTTACGGCGGTCGTAGCGGCGAGCATGAAGTCTCGCTGCGCTCAGCCGAATCCATTATCGCCGCATTGGACCCGGCGCGTTACGAGGTCCAACGGTTCTTTATCGGAAAGGAAGGCCGGTGGTCGCCGCACCCCATTCTTCCGGAGCCTGGAGCGAATCCCGGCATCGACGTCGCGTTCCCCGTGCTGCACGGCACGTTTGGGGAGGACGGCACCGTGCAGGGTCTTTTCGAACTCGCCGATTTGCCTTACGTGGGCGCCGGTGTGCTCGGTTCCTCCGCCGCCATGGACAAGGAAATCACCAAGCGGTTGTGTCACGAGCGCGGGCTGCCAGTGGTCGAGTATCTGGTCCAGTGGCGCGGCGCACTGGACGCCGATGAGGTGGAGCGCAATTTCCAGTATCCGGTTTTCGTTAAGCCCGCCAACCTCGGATCTTCGGTCGGCATCTCCAAGGCGCACAACCGCGAGGAACTGGAATCCGCATTGGAATCTGCCGCGGCTTACGACCGCAAAGTCGTCATCGAGCGCGCCATCCTTGGCAAGGAACTGGAATGCGCGGTGCTCGGCAACGAGAAACCGCGCGCGTCCATGCCGTGCGAAATCCTTCCGTCGCGTGAGTTCTACGATTACGACGACAAGTATCTTTTGGGCGCCTCCCGCTTTCTGTTGCCGGCTCCACTCACCCCGGAGACGACTGCCGAAGTACGGCGCCTGGCCGTGGAATGTATGCTCGCCGTGGAATGTGCGGGCATGGCGCGGGTGGATTTCCTCCTGGAGGAACCCAGCGGCCGCGTATACATCAACGAGATCAACACCATTCCGGGTTTCACCTCCATCAGCATGTACCCGAAAATGTGGGAGCATTCCGGCGTCTCGTATTCCGAGTTGGTCGATGAGTTGATCCGGCTCGCGCTCGAGCGGCACACTGCAAGCCGGGCCACGCGCTACAGTAAAGACTGACTCCCCCGTTACCGTGACATTCCCATTCGCAGCCGCGTTCCTGTTGCTTCAGGCGCCAGCCTCCGCGCCGGACGTCCAGGAGGTGTTGCGACGTTTCACATCCGTTTATGCCGCCGTCGAACGCGAGGCGGCGGACCCGGTCGATCCGTCCCGCGCCATTTATGAAGGTGCGATTCCGGGTATGCTACGCCGCCTGGATCCGCACTCCGTGTTCATGGACGCGGGGCAGTTCCAGCAGCTCAAGCAACTGCAGCAGTCCACCAGCAAGGGCTTCGGAAGCGTGGTGTCGGTAGTGCCCGGCCGGGTGATATTCTTGCAGACGCTGCCCGGCACGCCGTCCGGCCGCGCTGGCCTCGGGCCCGGCGACGAGATCGTGGCCATCAACGGGATTCGCCTGGATCGGCTCGAAATAGAGCAGCTCATCGGACTGCTCGGCGAGGCGCGCCGGGAACAGGTGCGGCTGGACGTGCGCAGGCCCGGTAACGCGCGCCTGCTCCAGTTTGTGTTGACGCCGGAAGACATGCAGGCGCCCAGTGTGGACCGCACCTTCCTCTTGCGGCCCGGCATCGGCTACATCCGCGTGGCGAGCTTCGACGTCGAAACCGGCAAGGAGGTTCGCGAGGCCATCTCCAAACTCGGCGGCGACAACCTTAAGGGATTGGTGCTCGATCTGCGCAATAATCCCGGCGGCGTCCTGCCCGCGGCCCTCGAAGTGGCATCCCTGTTTCTGGATCCCGGGCAGACCATCCTCAGCGTGCAAGGCCGGGCCGTCGCCGGTAAGCAGGAGAAAGCCACCGCGCAAGGGCGAGCATACAAGTTTCCGCTGGCCGTGCTGGTGAATGGCAAGAGCGCCAGCGCTAGTGAAATCGTGGCCGGCGCGTTACAGGATCACGACCGCGCCAGGATCGTCGGCGAGCCCAGCTTCGGCAAAGGATTGGTGGAAAGCGTGTACTCGCTTTCGCAGGATACCGGACTGGCGCTGACCACCGCATTTTACTTCACCCCCAGCGGCCGCTCCATTCAACGCCCGCTCGACTTCGGCCAGTTGGCGCACCGGGACAGCGCCGGCAAGTTGTATCGCACCGATTCCGGCAGAGAAGTCAGGGGCGGAGGCGGCATTCATCCGGACCGCGTGGTGTCGCCTGAACCGGTGTCGCGGCTGCGCGCCGTGCTGGAAGGCAGCGCCTCCTTTACCAGTTTCGCCGTCGAATTCGTGCGGAAGAACGGTAAGCCGGCGGCGGATTTCGAGGTGAGCGGCGCGCTGCTGGACGAGTTTCAGGTGTACTTGTCGCAGCGCAGCATCCGCCCCTCGGTGGGCGAATGGAGCGTAGACCGCGAATGGATCCGCAGCCGGCTGAGGGAAGAGATCATCACCCAGGCGCTCGGCGTCGAAAAAGGGGACGAGATCTCCATCGCCCGCGATCCCCAGGTCCAGGAAGCCCTCCGCGCGCTTCCTTGAGCCGCGCGTGATTCCGGTTACAGATTCGTGCGCATCTTGGCGGGAGAATAGGGGCATGGCTGACAACTACATCTACTCGAAGGACTTGCGCGAGCAGGCCAAGGTCCCCGCGGACGGCATCCTGAGCCAGACGCTACAAAACGATGAGCGCACCAAGGTGGTGCTGTTCGGCTTCGCTGCCGGGCAGGAGCTTTCAGCGCACACCGCGCCCTTCCCCGCCATTCTCACTTTCCTCAAAGGAGAGGCCACCCTGCGCCTGGGCGCGGATGAGATGGAGGCCGCCGAGGGCACCTTCGCCTACATGACGCCCCTGCTCGAGCACGGCATCAAGGCCAGGACCGAAGTGGTCCTGCTGTTGACCATGATCAAGAATCCGCCGCCGAAATAGAGTGTCCGCCGCCCCGCCGGAACCTGGTAAGGCGAATCATTCCCCATTCCCAGTCCGTCGCGCATGCAATAGACTCAATCGGCATGAAGCGCCTCTTCATCGTGCTCTTTGCTCCGCTGGCGGCCGTCCTGCTAGCCCAGGCGCCAGTCAACGACGGCCGTGACGCGTTCCGCCAGGAATTTCTGAAACTTAAGTTCGGCCTCTTCCTGCACTTCAACATGGCGACTTTCGCCGACCGGGAATGGGCCACCGGCTACGAAGATCCCGGTATCTGCCGGCCGGCTAAATTAAATTGCCGCCAATGGGCCGGCGCCGCGCAGGCTTGACGCATGCTATCACCGCCGAGAGGCCGCAGCCGGCGAGTGAACCAACTCGCCTCTTGCTAAGTAGTCTGCGGGATCATACTTAGCAAGCGACTGGCCTCACAATCCCCAGAGTCACGCCTCCGCTATCTTTCGATCTGTGAGGGTGAACCCTCCGTACTTCGGCCCAGCCTCAAGCAGTAGCCCGCGCATCGTTGTCCTCACTTACCGCCGCAAGGTTTCTCAAGAAAGCCAGCGTTTCGAGTCCATGCTTCTCCAGAGTTGGTGTTGGAGGGCGAACACAGGGACAGGATATGATGCCTTCGGCTGCAAGGTTGTGCTTGACGGCGGAGGCGCCCATTCCGCCCTGAAGTTGAAAGCGTATCAGCGGCAGGAGGTGACTGAATCGCGCCCACGTCCGATCCCATTGCTTTTGTCGGCAGGCGTGCCAAATAGATACATAATGTGTTGTAAAATCACTTCCCACCATCGAACCGACGGCGCCGGCTTCGCTCTCCTCGATCATGAATAGGCCGTTCTGACCGCCGAACAATTGCCAGTGTCCTGCCACGGCAGCACAGATCTTGCGGAGGCGCAGTGGAGTCCACGGCACCTCCGCCTTCGCATAGTGTATTCTTTCCACCATTTTGCTCAAGGTGCGGTACATTGCAGTCGGGAGAACCACCTCTCCCTGTATTAGCCGATCCTGCAAGATCACTACTGATGTTACTTTAAGCGATAGTTGTAAGTAGTACGGCAGTACAATTCGTGGGTCCTCCCTTGGCACAGTGGCAGGAGGTCTGAGCATGATGGCGGCAATACCATGGTCCTCCGCAGCGCGGATTTGGTTGACCGCAGTTCTCAGATCAGCACCCACGAAGTGTTGTATCACTTAGTGGACGGAGAACGGGGTCACGTCATGGCCAAGAGTATTGTCCTCCTGAGGGTCTGATCATGTCACTGTTGGAACGAACTGGCGCGCCTCAAGCAGAAACGCCTTGGTTACCCATGCTCGCTTGTCTTTTCGTTAGCACCCTTACCGCGATTATGGTATGTCCAGAACCCGTTGTAGGGTCGTCGGCTGCGCCTGTAGCTGCGCTTCGGTCCACTCTCTCAGTATGCTTGGTCGGCGTGGCCACGGCCATTGTGACACGAGTCTCATTAACGGCGTTCTTCCCCGCCGTTGGGGAACACATAGCTGTAGTTACATTAGAATGGGTCGGAATGACCGTATGGCTAGTGCCGCTCTCGGTTCTTGTTTCACAAGAACTATCCTCGTCGATTCCGGCCGCGGCACTTCTGGGATTGGTGGTGGCGCGACAATTTCGGCGATCTGCTGACCGTTTCAGACAGGAAGGACAACTGGAACCGCTTCCTGACGACGCTCAGGTATTCGCCAGCTTAGAGCCACCCAACTCGCTCTTCCAGCTACTGCCCACGTTCGGTGCCGTAGTCGCAATAGAGGCTTCATTGATTGCTCACGTACTACGGCAGACAGCGGCAGCCGCGATCTTGGCCGGCGCGGGTTGCTTTGTCATCTTCGCCTCGGTCTCTAGTGTTGTGCAACGGGCATCTGAGTTTCAACCCGGGAAGGCACGGAGATACTTCGCCATCCAGTTGTTGCTAGCAATGGCACTCACTACAATTGGGCTGCTCCATACTCCACGGCCTTCCGAAACACTCGCCCGCTTCAGCCGGAAAGGTGCCGCGCCCTCATTCCACGGCGGCTTCAGTGACAGGAATCTACATTCCGGGATTATCCTCACAACCCTCTTCGCGCACAAAGTACGTTTAGTTGCTCCACCACCGCCTGGGGGTGCGGCCGTGTCGCTACAGGCGGCCCTTTCGCCAACTAACATTGAGTTTTCGGGCGAGTACTGGATCTTCCCGAATTCACTGATGCGCCCCCCACAGAGCTCGATGATCGAAAGTGGCAATCCACTCAATTACACGTTTACATGCGTCGATCGGACGCCGCTTGTCATGCAGGCGCGGCAGCGACTCCCATCGCCGATCAAAACCAATTGCTGCTCGTCTATGGAGGTCGTCCTGCGGAACAGCGACCGGCAACCGGAGGCAATCGAGGTTCGACCGTCTCTTGCATCTTTCGGCCTCCTTGGGAGACGATACCAAGCGCTTGGCGCACAGAAACTTCCTCGGAGGGAGTTAGCTATCCTGAGTTTTCCTATGCCCACGAGCTCAGCGGTTCCTGAGTTCAACGAGATAGTGGTGGAATTCGACCTTGGGAGTCCGCGCATGTACCGTAGCGCAAATGTTTCCGTTGTGCGCTTCGTACTCGTGCCACGTTTCCGCTGACCGTACCATTCAGCCGCCCTCACGATGCGCATTATCGCACCAGCTTGATTCTGGCACGGCGCTTGAGACCAAAGTAAAGGGAGATCGGCCGCCTGCTCGCCGCGATGCCGCGCTAAGCCTGCATGACCGCCGGGTAGACCTTGCGAATGGCGGCCACGACGTCGTCGCAATCTTTCTTGGTGTACTTGGGATCCATCAACACGCCGCCGAAACGACCGATGATGTCGATGGTCTTCGGGCAGCAGGCGGCGCCGTACTGGATGGCCTTGCCTCGCGGCGTATTGAAGCTCGGCCAGTCGGGATGCGCGGTAACCTTGCTCTCGATGAGCTTGTCGATCGGCAGGATCACCGATCCGCTTGGGCCGTTGCCGGGAACGTTTTCCGCCTTCATCATTTCCAGGAACTTCATCTTCCGCTCCTTGGTCTTGAAGTCGATGTAGACGCCCGTGCCAAGTTCTCCCGCCGGATCCGGCAACTTACGCAGTGTGAGCCCTGGCAGACCGGCAATCCCCTTGTACACCCGCTGGGCGTTGGTGCGAACATCGCCGACGATGCGGTCCAGTTTCCGCAACTGCGACAACAGCACGCCGCCCGTGAATTCGCTCATGCGGAAATTCGTGCCGATGAACGCCGCCGTACGTGGTTCGCCCAGGTTCTTGAGGAAAGGCTCGCGCAGCGTGCCGATGTCGTGGAACCGCGCGGCGCGCTCAAACAAAACCGGATCATTGGTGTAGACCGCGCCGCCCTCGCCCGCCGTGATTGTCTTGTTGGCCTGCATGCTGCAAATGGCCAGGTCGCCTATCGAGCCGAGTGGACGGCCCTTGTAGCTGGCGCCGACGCTTTGTGAGCAATCCTCCAGTACGCGAATGCGGTGCTTGCGGGCGATGGCCAAGATGCCGTCCATGTCGGCCGGATTGCCCTGCAGGTGCACGGCCATGATGAGCTTGGTGGCCGGAGTGATGTGGCGCTCGATGTCCGATGGATCGAGATTGAAGCTCTCGTCGATCTCGGCGCATACGGGCAGCGCCCCGGCCAGCACCACGGCATTGAAGCAGGAGTACCAGGTCCAGCTCGGCAGGATCACTTCGTCGCCCGGGCCGATCCCGAATGCGGCCATGGCGCACTGCAGCGCCGCGGTGCCGCTCGTGACCGCCAGCGCGTACTTGGTCTGCATGCGCGCGGCAAATTCCTTCTCGAGCGCCGCCACCTTGTCCGGGGGCTTGCCGGGCCCGTACCACCGGAACGGCCGGCCGGTTTCGAGAACATCAAGCACCATCTGGCGCTCGTTTGCATCGTAATATTGAACGCCCCAAAAATTCCCGCGCAGCGGGGTGCTGCGCACCGGCGCGCCGCCTTGAGCGGCCAGGCGCGGCGCGGTTTCCCCTGCCGCGGCTGCGGCCGCCGAAGCGGCAATGAAATCCCTGCGATTCATTGTGAACCTCCCTTTCGGTATTCCTAGCCTTCCTCTACTATGCGGAAGCCGGCGAGAGCGGCGAAGTCCGCCACCTGCCGCCGGTAGTCTCCGTAAAACGTCACGCGATGCCAGCCCCAGCGGTCCCATTCGCCGAGCAGTTTGTCGATGTCCTTCACCTCGGCGGCGATCTTGGTTCGGCACGCCTTGTCTTCGTCGATATTGGCCACCGTCCTGGCCGTGTGGATCACGATTTCCTGTGTGACGGGATTGGTCTCGATGCTGGTGACGATCTCGCCGACCGGCAGTAAGGAGCGCACGGCGGCGCCCTTGCGGTCTTCGGAGTGATCGCGGATGTGGTACGGGTTGCTCTTGCCGTTGGGACCGTATACCTTGCTCGGCGCCACGCAGTGCGCGTAAATGATCTGGTTCTTCGAGGTGTCGATGACCGGGTCGGAGATGTATCCGGGCCGCCCCACCAGGTGTCCCATCGCCAGCATTGAGATAGTCGAGCGCAGATCTGCCTCGCAAGCTCCCACCTTGCCTTCATTGTTCAAGTGGAAAAAGCCGAGGCACGGATAGGCCTCGAGCTTGCCGGCATAGAACAGCCCCAGGCAGTCCACGGTGATAGCCCTCGACTTGTACCGCTCCATGAGGTTGTTCATGGCCACGTACATCCGCCCGGACTTCTCAATTTCCTCCACCTTGGGCTCGACGACCTTCTGCGCGCCCTTGATCCAGAGCTGCGCCATCTTCTTGCCTTCGGCCGCATCGGCTTTCTGGTAGGCTTCGTTGATCTCGTCGCCCGTGACCTGCCGGACCTTCGCGCCGAAGACGTCCTCTATGGCCCTCGCCGTCGCACCCGGATCGCGGTTGATAACGTCGAGAATGATGTCGGAGCGCAGCGCACGAATGGTTTCAAAGATCCGTACGGCCCGCGCCACGTCCTCGAAACGAGTCGAAGACACTCCCACTACCTTCTGCCCCCTGCGGCGCGCCGCGGCGTAGCAACCCAGAAACTCGCCTGAACCGCCGTAAAGATCGTCCACGAAAATGCAACGCTTCCCTGCGTCCGCCAGGATGCGGCCAACGCCGGTCCACAGACCCAGCATGTAGACCAGGTAGCCATCCACCTCGGAGTCCTGGTCGAGAAGTTTCCTGCCCTCCTCCGCGTTCATCGCCGTCGCGGGCAGGAACTCCACGTTCGGACAAGCCTGGCGCAGTTTCTCGGTAAGGACCTTCTTGCGCCCTTCGTAGTCGTACCCCACGTTCGGCCACGTGGGTTTCTCGGGTGGAATATGAGTGAAGACCAAGCGCAGCTTGACCTTGCCGCCATCGGCGGCGGGGAGGGACGGAACCACGCCGGCGGCGCAGGTCGCGGCAGCGGCGCAAGCTGAACAGCGGGACAGGAAAGTACGCCGCGAAAAGTTATCGACTACTTTCAGCTCCGGATTGCCGGGATACTTTGGCATCATGAACCTCCTACCATATCCACGTTCACCGGGCGGTCCGCGTTCAGCCCACTGGCCTGCCGGACAGCCGAGTCCGTGTTCCGACCAATCATATCCCCGAACTCCAGCCCCGGGCAAGGAACAGGCATGCTAGGATCGGCTCGGGCCGGTATGCAGGAGGATAAAACGCCGCTGCCGGATTTCTTGAGGCGGGACATGTGCGACGGCCGATTTGCTCACCTGTATCCAACGTTGCGAAAATAAAAGGGATCCAATGGTCGCGGATGGGATTTATTACGCGCTGGCCTTCGCCGCCGGCGGTGGCTTTGTCTCTTATATGACAAAGCCGGTGTTCGGGGTGCCGTTGTTCGTCCTGGCGGCCTTCTGCCTGTATTTCTTTCGAGATCCGGACCGCGAGATTCCTTCCGGCCCCGTGGCCGTTTCTCCGGCCGACGGCAAAGTGGTCTCCATCGTCCGGTTGAGTGACACCGAAACGCGCATCAGCATCTTCCTGAGCGTGTTCGACGTGCATGTGAACCGTACTCCGGTGGCCGGCACTGTGTCGAGCGTGGTTTACCAGCCTGGCCGCTTTCTGGTAGCCAGCCGCGAGCAGGCATCCACGGTAAATGAAATGAACACGATTACCGTGGATGGCGAGGGCACGCGAGTCGTCTTCAAGCAGATCGCCGGCCTGATCGCGCGCCGCGTAGTCTGCTGGAAGAAGCCAGGCGACAAGGTTGCGCTCGGCGAACGCATAGGCCTGATCAAGTTTGGATCACGTACGGACGTGGTCTTCGGCCCCGAATGGGACATTGTGGTTCGGATGGGCGAGCGAGTGGCGGGCGGTTCGAGCATCATCGCCCGGAGGCGCAACGGATGAGGGCCTTCAACATTTCCGAACGGCTGATCGATCCGCGCTCGCCGGACCGCCGTCCGCGCCGCGCGGCATACGCTCTGCCCACCATCTTCACCGCGGGTAACATCTTTCTAGGCTTCCTTTCCATCATGAAAGCCTTCCAGGGCGCGATGATGGCGTCCAGCGGCGCGTACGGCTATAACCCTCACTTTGAGGCTGCGGCCATCATGATCGGCGTTGCCGTCTTTCTGGATGGCCTCGACGGACGCATCGCCCGCATGACCAACACAACCTCCGACTTCGGCCGTGAGATGGATTCGCTTGCCGACTCCGTCAGTTTTGGCCTCGCCCCGGCCGTGCTCGCTTTCGTCTGGGGCTTCCAGTTCGTCGACGGCAACTGGCAGGGATTGCTGGAAGAACACATTCATCGCGCAGGGTACTTCTTCACGTTCCTGTTCCTCCTTTGCGGCGCGGCACGACTGGCCCGGTTCAACGTGCAGAAGAATCCCATTCCGAAGAATCCCGGGCGGCCGGACCGGAAGTATTTTGTCGGCTTGCCGATTCCCGCTGCGGCGGGCCTCGTTGCCGCGGTCGTGTATGCCGCCGGGTCCGCGCCTCTGCGATTGTGGCCGTTGTCGATCTGCTGGCTGGCGACGCTTGCGCTGCTGAGTTACTTGATGGTCAGCACGTGGCGCTACCGCAGCTTCAAGGACCTGAACCTCGCCAGCCCGCGTTCTCCGCTCACGGTAATCCTTTACGGCGCGTTCATTTATCTGATTTGGAATTACTCGCACCCGGTGCTGCTCGCCATGGCCATCACCTATGTTGGGAGCGGTATCGTGATTCGAATCGGCGGCATTGTGCGACGCCGGTTCCGTCACGGCTCCGTCGAGCCGCGGCACGCTTGAGGAGTGGGGAAGGGATGTCGAAAACCTATCTGGCAATTGTGGGCGGACAGTCGCTGGCGGGGCGCGAAATACGGAACTTGCTAAGCGAGCAACGCTTTCCGGCGCAGGTGCGTCTGATCGGTGCGGACGCCGAAGAGATCGGCGCCATTACGGAGCAGAACGGCGAACCGGTCGTCGTCAGCTCGCTCGATCAAGACAATCTGACTGGCGCGCGGGTGGTGTTTCTGGCCGGCTCCCACAAGGCGAGCCGCAAGGCCTTTGACCTAATCTCGCGCACAGCGCCCGCTCCGGTCGTGATCGATGTTACTGGCGGTCTCGAAGATGCCCCAAACGCGCGGCTTCGGGCTCCGTTCGCCGAGCCGGCAGGCTACGCGGTGCCCTCCGGCGCCATCCATGTCGTCGCGCAGCCGGCCGCTATCGCGCTGGCCATGGTGTTCACGCGCCTGCACGCCACTCACCCCATCCGATCGTCGGTGGTGCAACTGTTCGAGCCCGCCAGCGAGCGCGGCCAGCGCGGCATCGACGAACTCCATCAGCAGACCGTCAACCTGCTCTCTTTTAAGGCGCTGCCCAAGGAAGTCTACGACGCGCAGCTCGGATTTAATATACTGGCCCGTTTCGGCGAAGAGGCGCCGCAATCGCTCGAAGACGCCGAACTCCGCATTGAGCGCCACCTCGCCAGCTTACTGGCCATCGAAGGAAAAGTGCCGCCGCCCTCGCTGCGGTTGATTCAGGCCCCCGTATTCCACGGTTACAGCGCCAGTATCCGTGTGGAGTTCGAAACCAATCCCGGCGCGGAGACGATCGAGAAAACGCTGGCCTCGGAACACATCGACGTGCGAGGCGCGGGCTTCGATCCGCCTTCGAACGTTGGAATGGCGGGAGTGAGCGGCATCAGCGTCGGCGCCATCTCAACGGACCGCAATCAACCACGTGCAGCCTGGCTGTTCATGGCCGCCGACAACTACACGCTGGTGGCCGAAAACGCGATCGGCATCGCGCGCTCTCTCATCGCGGAGGCCGAATGAGCGGGCTCCTGGCAAAGGCCGCCGCCGGTTGGCTCGTTCTGGCCGCACTTTGCGGCTGTGGCTATCACACCTCCGGCCATGCGGACCTGCTGCCGAAGCGGATCAAAACCATCGCCGTACCGGCTTTTGGCAACAACACCATGCGATACCGGCTCAGCGGGAGCCTGCCGCAGGCGATCGGGCGCGAGTTCATCGGACGCACGCGTTACAACGTGGTGGCGGACCCTGCCGAGGCCGACGCCGTTCTCCATGGCGCGCTGCTCACTTACGCTTACTACACGACCACTCTCCAGGGTGGACGCGCCAGCGGCATCGAGATGGTGGTCACTCTCCAGGTCTCTCTCACGGACCGATCGACAGGGCGGGTCCTGTTCTCGCGCCCCAACATGGAAGTGCGCGAGCGTTACGAAGTGGCCGCGGATCAGCGCGCCTACTTCGAGGAGAGTGACATCGCGCTCGATCGCCTGAGCCGCAGCGTGGCGCGCTCGGTGGTCAGCGCCGTACTGGAGAATTTTTAGCCCTCATGACGGCCGACCAATTCATTAGCGGCGTGCGCGGCGGACGCGTCCCCCAGGTCTGCCTGTTTCTAGGCCCCGAACCTTACCAGCGGGAACGCGCCCGGCGTGCCCTCGTCGAGAGCGTGCTCACGGTTGAGGAGCGCGAAGAAGGCTTGGTGCATCATGATCTGGAGGAAACCGCGCTGGCGGCCGTGCTCGACGATGCGCGGGCGTTGTCCCTGTTCAGCCCGAAACGCCTGATCCTCGTTTCGCGCGCCGAGGCCGCCCTGCCACGCGGGAAAGCTGCTACGAGCGATGAGGGCTCAGTTGCGGGCGGTTCTGCGGCCGAACTGCTGGCCGCTTACATTGCCAACCCCACCCCCGGCGTCACGTTGGTGCTCGATGTTGCGCGATACGAGTTCGAGGGTGAGGACAAGACCAAGGTCGAGCGCGTCCGCAAGTTTTTCGCTGCCGTTCCGGCGATAGTCGAGTTCCCGCGTCTGGACGCGCGCGCGGCCACGGCGATCGCACAGGATCTGGCCAAGCAAGCCGCGCTGCCGATCGGACGCGACGCGCTGCAGTTCCTGGTGGAAGCTCTCGGCGCGGATGCCTCGCGCATCTCCGCGGAAATCGAGAAACTGCGCCTGTTTGCCGCCGGCCGCGAGAAGATCACGGTGGAGGACATCCTCGAATTGGTGCCGGATGCCCGCGCCTCGAACATCTTCGCGCTGGTGAACGCCTTGGCTGTGGGAGATCGCGCCCGTTCGCTGGACGTGCTCGATACGCTCGTGCGCCAGGGCGAATACCTGCCCCTGGCGCTGGCCTTCCTGGCCACACAGTTCCGGCTGGCACTGGTGGCCCGGGAAGCCGGGTTGCGCACCACGCAACAGATTCAGTCTCACTTCTCGTCGAGCGGCACCCCGATGTGGCGCTCCCGCGCCGAGCAGGTTCAGCAGACCGTAGCGGCGTTTTCCAGGAAGCAACTGGAAGCCGGCCTGCGCGCCATTTTTGAAACCGACAAGAACTTGCGCGATGCGCGTCCGGACGATCGCGTGATCGTCGAGGACTTCATTTTCCGGCTGACGGCGCGTAAACGTACTTCCGCCCCTTCTCGACGGGTTTGAACTCGCGCCAACCCGGCTTGGCCGGCGAGACCTCCACCTTGCCTAGGCTCTTCCCGTCCGCATCGTATGCGGTGAGAACGCCATCTTTGGCGGACCGGAACGCGAGACGCTCATTGCCGTACAGATCAATGAGTTCCAGGACTCCTTCGCCACGGCGCCGCATGACCACACTCCCGGTGGAAGCTAGGCTGCCGTGTTCGGTCCAGGCGCCGCGTCCGTCCAGGAACTCGTATTCAGGCGCCAGCACATAGTCGATGCGGCGTCCTCCGGCAAGAGCCGAGAATTCTTGCAACTTCGCCGTGCGGTTGAATACGAGCCAGCCGGAAACCGGCAATTGAATGTCGTCCCCGTTCTCGTCCTTCACCGTCCACGGTTTCGCCGGGTTGCGGTTGACGTACACTTCCGTTCCGTTCTCGTAGACCACGTGTAACCGGCCTTCGGCGATGGCGCCCGAGGCGTGCGCCACGCTCGGCGTCATCCAGCGCCCGCGCTCGTCCGCGTATTCAATTATGCGTGGCCTCTGGAAGGCGTACTGCTGCTGCGCCTGCTGCATCATGTAGTAAGACCGGGCCAGCGCTTCAATACCGAATAAGTCCTCGCCGAATTCCCGCACCAGCCACCCCATATTCCCGTATGCGATCGAAGTGGCCAGGAACAGGTCCACGTACTCGCGGCGGCGCGGCGACTTGGCCCACTCCTTATCGATCTGCTCGAGGTAGTAGAACGTGTAGCCCATGCCGTAGCCGGCCTCGAGCGGCAACATCTTCATCAGCTTGAAAGCGACGTCCACTGGATGCGTAAGCAGGTTCACGTCCGTGTACACCCATCCGTAGCTGCCCGATTCAAGTCCGGCGTAAAGCCACTGGTAGGTGGCTTCGCTCTGCGTGGGCCCGTAAACCCGCTGGTCGTTGAGAAGCAACTGGCCGTATGCGTAAAAAGTGGCGGCCATGGTTCCCGCGCCCGGCACGCGCGAGTCGTAGTCGCAGTATTGCCATGGTCCCACGGCAGTGTGCACATCCGTATAGGACATTTTGGTCCCATACTTGGCCTTGATGCGCTGCGCGTAGTAATCATCGAACTCCACGGCTTTGGAGGGCTTGAGGGCGTAATTGCGCGCCCAAGCGCGGCGCCATTCGCCGTCGGAGAGCCGCTGCACGTGGTCCGGGGTCCAGTTGCTGTTCACGGTGGCAAAGTCCGTGTAGTTGGTGTAAGTTCCCTGCAGCCAGCCCAAGGCATTCTGCTGCGCTACGTACCATTTCAGTTTCGCGTCGCCACCTTTCTGCGGTGCGGCCTTCAGGCGCAGCGTGAAGCTGTCGCCTTCATCTCGCCATGTCACCTCGTGGCTGTGCTGCATGACGTGGTCGATCCCATAACTCGCGATCCGTCGTGTAATCTCATGGTCCTTGTCCCAGGACGCCGGCGCGGTGACCGTCCAGAGCACCTCGCGCCCCTCTTTCTGGCGCAACGAAGGCGGGTTGGCGATGGTCGGCAGTGTCTCCTCGTAGACCGGCGAAACGGTCACGAACAGCCGCTCGTAGAGCGGATTGCGCGTGCCGTCGGTTTTCGGCAGGTAACGCACCCCGCCGTTCACGTCGACACCATCCTCTGTTGCCCGCGGTTCCTTCGGAGAATAAGGTTCGGAACCGTTCGTGCGGTACCAGTCGAACCACACGGAAGCGAACAACGGTCGCGGGCCTGCCGACATCGCCACGCCGGGATTCTGCTTGCGTCCGAACGTGATGTAAGGGACGGTGATGCGCTTGGCGTTCTTCATGCCCGCCACGCTGCCGAATTTCAGTTCTACGGCTTCGCCACCCTCGCACCACGCGTCGACCACTAGCGATTTCTGCCAGATCCGCAACTCGTAATCCACTGTGCGTGCCCCGAAGCGGAAGCGGGCATGGACGGCGCCATCCTTCACGCCCGCCGACACGAGTTCGCCCTCGGCCACGGCCGTTTCCGCGGTGTCGGCGAAGCGTATGCCGCCGCCGGCAAGCGGCGTGATCGCCGCGTGGCCGCCCGCCATGGCGATGATCTCGCCCAGGGTGCCCTTGGCCGGCGCATAGACGTAACGCAGTTTGGCGTCGCGCCCCTGGTAGCGTAATTCGAAACGGTTGCGCCCCATCGAGGTTACCTCCGTTTTGAAGCTCTTCTCGAAATTTGCGGGCAGGATGGTCTCTTCGCGCGTAGGGAAGGGGAGTACCCCTTCACCAGTGTTGAGTCCGGCGATCTGGCCGCGATAGGGTTTGAGGTTCCGTCTCGGCTGGGATTTGAACGCGAGCGGTTTTAGCTCCTCTTTGAACACCGCGAGCGAGTCGCAGTAAAAGTAGCGCGGCTCGGTATTTGCGATTCTTGAGATCTCAATACCGGAGATGCTCGCCGGTGCCACCAGGTCCTGTAGGATCTTCGCTGGGATTCGGCGATGGATGAGCCACCACTGCTTCCAGTTGATGTCGGCCATGGCGATGCGGTGCTCCTTGCCCCGGGCGTCGAGAATGAGCGCCGCAACGGAGAGCGCTGGCGTCGCTTTGTCCGTTTGCCAGCCCCAGCGGTTACCGTAGCCCCACATCTCCACCGAGTCGAACTCGCCCGGAATGGGGATGGGTTTCGCGGGACGCGCCACTACGCGGCTTTGGAGGCCCACGCCTTTTACGACGAATTTCCCAGTGTGCGCGCCCCACATCTGCTGTTCGCGGCTGCGCCGGAATTCGCCGCTGGCTCCGCCGTAGCACTCGAGTTTCCAGCCCGCGAGGTCCTCAAAGTCCACGAGCGTGGCAGGATTCTCGGCGCGCGCCGTCCAGGTCATTTCGTAAGGCTGCTGGCCGACCTGCTCCCACTGAGCCACATCGTTGATGGCGTCCGTGACCTTATCTGGCGTCTGGGCCAATGAGAGCGAGGCAAGCAACAAAAGAAATCCGGCTGTGGTCCGCATACTCTCGATCATATGCGGGACCGCGGCCGGAGAGAAAGGAGGTGCTGAGAAACTCGATTACGCGGCGGCGAGAGTCTTCAATCGCAGAGTCAATCGGCTCTTGTAACGGGCTGCGGTGTTCTTCTTGATGATGCCCCACTTCGCGGCGCGATCGATCATGGAGAAAGTCTTCGGAATCTCGTTTTCGGCGCCCTTAGCGTCCTTCTGCTCGAGCAAGCGGCGGAAAGCCCGCATCTGGTGGCGTAGGCGGCTCTTACGCATCCGGTTTACATCGGCGCGGCGCTCTTCCTGGCGGGCCCGCTTCATTGCGGAGAATGTATTGGCCATCTAACTGAAATCCAATCCTTCGAAAGTGTTCTTAATGTTCAGGATAGCCTAGGCAGGCCGGGCGGGTCAAACGGTTCCGGCCACCAACACGGCCGCGAGGCCCGCGCCGAACATGATGGCGAAACCCGCTGCTACCCTCCAACCGAAGCGGGCGCCGCCCGTGAAGAATGCGATCCCGGTCTTCAGAACCGCGTTCATGACCAGAGCAATCATCACGGCCGCGAATGCTACCGTGATGGGGGCCTTGCCTCCCGATACCAAGTCCGCCACCGACACCGCAACTGAATCCGCATCCAGAGATCCGCCGACTGCGCTGGTCCAATAGACCGCTCCCGCGCCCACCTCGACCGCGGCGGCCTTGGTCGCGAATAGAATCGCGGTGAAAATGGCTCCGAACTTCAGCGCAGGCCATAGCCGGAAGGGGTTGCCAATTCGTAAGGTGCCCGTCGCCGGCTCCTGCACTGCGGTGCGTCCTATCAGGAGCCCGGAGGCCAGTCCCGCGACAGTCATCACCGCCAGGGGCGCGACGCTCGTCGCCGCCAGCGCCGGATTCACTACGTAGAGCAGCGCGAGGACGCGGGGAAACTGGATCGCATTGGCGATCACGGTCGCCCGGGAGTAGAGCACGGTCTTCGACGGCTCGTCGGCCACGTTGTGCGCGAACGCGACCGTCGCAGCCGTCGTGGATGCCAACCCGCCCATGATGCTGGTGAATTTCAGGCTCTTGCTGGTGCCCAGGAACTTCTCGAGGAAATACCCGACGTAGGAGATCGAACTCACCAGGATCACAAACAACCAGATCTTGCGCGGCTCGATGAATCCGTAGGGGCCGAACTGTCCTTCGGGCAGTACCGGATAGATGACCAATACCAAGGCCAGAAAGATCAGCGTGTCGTTGAACTCGCGCTCGGTGATAGTCTCGCGCACCAGTTTGTGCAGCCATGCCTTGGCTTCGAGAAACGCGACCACCACGATGGTGGCGCCGATCGAGAGCGGCGCGCCCCACTTCAGGCCCGGCGTCGCAGTCAGGCAGCCCAGCGCGAACGCCGCCACTGCGGCCATTTCCGTGGTGATTCCCGTGCGCACTTTCGCCTGATAGTGGAAGACTGCCAGCAACAGCGTGATCGAGATCAGCGCGGAAGCTATCAACCAGGCTTGCCCCAAAACGCCACACACGCCTCCGGTGAGAGCCACCAGGACGAAGTCACGGACGCCGGCTTGCGGCTCGTCGGAATGGGCCTCGCGCTGCGCCCCGATCAGCAATCCGATCAGTAGCGCCTCCCCCAGCGAAGTGAACGCTTCGGGAAGCTGGATGGTGGACAGTGGCATGTGGTTAGCGAATGGGCGAGAATCGCATGGGCCGCAGGATCACGTTACTGACGTTGGAGACGATCTCCGCGTCGGTGTATCCCGGCATAACTCGCAGTTTCTTCCACTCCGGGTCGCTACCGAACGTGCGCCATGCCTTTTCACGTGCGGCCAGGTCATCGAAGGCGACCATGTAGGTCAGGTTCGGCATATTCCGGCCAATAAGCGTTTCACCGAAAAACACAGGTAGTATCCCACAACGGCGGAAGATGGCGATCTCGCTATCATTGAACATCTTTATTTTTCGGCGCAGCGTCTTGCTGTTGTGGGATTCGTAGGTCCGTAGCTCGAAGATGCGCGGTGGACGCTTGCCGTCCTGCTTTGGAACCTCGATGTTCGGGATGGAATCGAAAGCGTGCAGCAGGACGCCTTCCATGCGCACGAAGCTCTGGCCGGGGAGTGAATTGAAAGCTGCCAGCTCTTTCTGGTACTCACGATCGGCGCGGAGTTTGTCGTAGGCGACTTCCATGGCGCTTAACGAGGGGTAACTGAAAACAGCCAGTAAGAAGGGACTGTCGGGGCCGATCATGGACATGAAAAAGCCCATTGGTCCGATGCCCGCGCGCTGGAGGGCTGGCAGTAGGTGCTTGCCGGTGAATTCGGTATTACGATGCACCTGGTTGTCGGAGCTGTTGCGCATGCGCACATAACGCATCTCAATGATGGCGTTTCTGTCCAAGGCGGAAAGAGTTGGCGCGGCTAAGGCTGTCGCAGCCGTTGTTCTCAGGAAATTGCGGCGGTTCATACCATCCGTAATGTACCGCACCTGCGGGCGCGATGTTGAGGGAACTTGCAATGGAAACGCTACCGCTCGCGCATGGCGCGGATCAGCGCTTCCATGTGGTCCAGGTACTTATGGAGCGCTCGCCGCCCCGAAGCCGTGAGACGATAGGTCGTCCTCGGCACGCGGCCCGCGAAAGACTTGGTGGACGCGATGTAGCCTGCTTCCTCCAGTTTCCTGGCATGCACGCTCAGATTGCCGTCCGAAGAGCTGAGCGCCTTCTTCAATTCGCTGAAGGTCAGCGACGGATTCGCCGCCAGCGCGCTCACGATTCCCAGGCGGGTGCGCTCGTGAATCACGCGGTCGAAGTCCTCGGGGTGGGCCCCCATTTCTTTGCCTTGGATCACCATGAGGCCGTCCCCGGTGGAGGGTGCCTCCTTCTGTTCCTGCCTGCGCGATAAGGAAGGTTTAGCCACCATGCCTCCGTGCGATGAAGTAGCCGAACACTAAGTGTGTCCCTCCGAAGCCGGCCGCGAGCCACGCGTCTCCCCACTGCGGAGCGATCAACGCGGCCACTCCGAACACCCAGAGGCACGCGCCGAGAGCCGGCACGATCCGGACTGAAAACGCGCCGCCCGCCACCACCGCGGTTCCGTAAAGCAGAAGCCACACGGCCGGCAACAGAGCCGGCTCCCCGGTTCGCCACAGCCCCGCCGTCAACAGCGCGCCCGTCATCAGGGCGGGCAGGAATGCCGAGGCGAACTTTCTGCCCGGCCCCGCCCAGATCTGCGATTCCTCGCGCCGCGCCTTTCTCGCCATGGTGACGCCGCCGATCGCGGCGGCCACGGCAGCCTCCAGAAGCCAGACGGCCAGCCACCGTTCGGGCGCCGTCTGCCGTGAGGCGATCACGGCGGCGATCACTGCCGTGGCGCCCATCGCCACGCCGCCCCTTCCCGGCACGGCGGTGAACGCGCCGGCGCGCTCCATGGCGCCGCGAATGTACCGGAGATCGGCCATGGCGTGGTCGTGCATTCCCATCAACGAGCCGCGCTGCCCGGAACCGGTATCCGCCATGGCTTCATTCTGTGTCCGGGCTGGCTGATTCGTCAAGCACTTTTCAAACCAAAGCACACAGGCTTCGCCCGGCTCCGTTACGATATACTTTGCAGCGGTGACCAGTACGATGACTCCTCGCGAACGGGTGCGAACGGCGGTGGATCACAAGGCGCCGGATCGGGTCCCTGTGAACTACCTGGGTACGCCCGAGATTGATGAACGGCTGCGGCGTCGCCTGAACCTGCCCGACCCTCCGAAAGCCGCACCCGGCTACATGGTGGACTACGATTGGGACATCGTAGAGCGGCTCGGCGTGGACCTTCGAACGCTGCGGCTGCGCTACACCGGCCCCGCCCTGCCGGTTTTCGACGACGGCCGGTTGCAGAACTACTGGGGCGTCATCTACAAGCCCGTCAGCAACCAGGTGGGCACGTACATGGAGAGCCACTACCTGCCGTACGCCAGGTTCGAAACGCTGGAGGACCTCGCCAATTACCCCTGGCCGGATCCCAGTTGGTTCGCTTATGACGAGCTCCCCGAACAGTGCAGGCAATTGGGCGATTGCGCCATCGTCTACGGCTGGCCGGGCAACATGGACCTTATCAATGGTACGGCTTTCGGACGGGGATTCGAACAGACCATCTTCGACCTGGCCACCGAGAATCCCGTCGGGCTCGGCGTGATCGAGAAGCGTTTCGAGTTCCACATGGAGCAGACCCGCCGCGCGCTGGAAGCCTGTCAGGGACGCATCGACATCGTCTGGATCGGAGACGATTACGGCACCCAGCGCGGCTTGCTGTTGAGGCCCGAGAAGTGGCGCAGGCTGTTCAAGGGCAAGCTGCGCGCGTTCGCGGACCTTTCCCACAAGCACGGAGCCAAGCTCATGCTGCACTCCTGCGGCTCTACACGGCCCATCTGGCCGGATTTCGTGGATGCCGGTCTGGACATTTACGATACGATCCAGCCCGAAGCGGCGGGTATGATCCCGAACGAACTGGCGGCTGAATTTGGCAAAGATATTTGCTTGCACGGCACCATCAGCACACAGCGATTGATGCCGTTCTCGACGCCCGAAGAAGTCGCACGCGTGGTGCGCGACCGCATCGAAACCATCGGCGCCCGCGGCGGGCTGATCCTGGCACCCTCGCACAACTTTCAGCCCGACACCCCGATCGACAACATCCTGGCCATGTACAAGGCTGCGGGCAGCATGGAGTAGGCCGGCGCCCGGTTTGTTCTAGAATAGTAGGTTTCAGAATCCATCGAGGCGGTGCCTGTGTCCGAACAATCGAAGTTTCTTCTGAATGAGAAGCAGATCCCGAGCGCGTGGGTAAACATCATCCCGCATCTCAAGGAGCCCTTGGAGTTGCCGGTGCATCCGCAGACGCACAAGCCGCTCCAGGCGGCGGATCTCGCTCCCATTTTCCCGATGTCCCTTATCGAGCAGGAGTTCTCTCCGCAACCTGAGATCAACATCCCCGGCGAGGTGCTCGACATTTACAAGTTGTGGCGCCCCACGCCGCTGTGTCGCGCCCGCCGCCTCGAAAAGGCGTTGGACACGCCCGCACACATTTATTACAAGTACGAGGGCACCAGCCCGGCGGGCAGCCATAAGCCCAACACGGCGGTCGCGCAGGCCTATTACAACAAGAAGGCCGGCATCAAACGCCTTTCCACCGAGACCGGCGCGGGCCAATGGGGCAGCGCGCTAGCGCTTTCCTGCCGCATGTTCGGCATGGAATGCACCGTGTACATGGTAAAAGTCAGCTACGAACAAAAGCCATACCGGCGCATGATGATGCACGCCTGGGGCGCGGAGGTCTTCGCCAGCCCCAGCAATCTCACCGAGAGCGGCCGCCGCGTACTGGCCGAACACCCGGACAGCCCCGGCAGCCTCGGCATCGCCATCAGTGAGGCTGTCGAGGACGCCGCCATCCACGGCGACACGAATTACTCGCTGGGCAGCGTACTCAATCATGTATGCCTGCACCAGACGGTAATCGGGCTCGAAGCGAAGCAGCAGATGGCGCTGGCGGGTGAGGAACCCGACGTCGTTATCGGGTGCTTCGGTGGCGGCAGCAATTATGCCGGCATTGCCATCCCTTACTTGATGGACAAGATCGAAAAGGGTTCCAAGGTGCGATGCATGGCGGTTGAACCCGCAGCTTGCCCCACGCTGACCAAAGGTGTCTTCGCATACGATTTCGGCGACATCGCCAAGCTCACGCCGATGCTGAAAATGTTTACGCTGGGCCACGATTTCGTGCCGCCCGGCATCCACGCAGGCGGCTTGCGCTACCACGGCGCCTCGCCGTTGATGAGCCACCTGCTCAAGCACGGCTGGGCGGAAGCGCGCTCCGTCATGCAGTTGCCCGTTTTCGAAGCGGCGCTGCAGTTCGCGCGGACCGAAGGCATCTTGCCGGCGCCCGAATCCTCCCACGCCATCCGCGCGGCCATCGACGAAGCGCTCGCGGCGAAGGAAGAAGGCAAGCCGCGCGTGATCCTGTTCAACCTGAGCGGACACGGCCACTTCGACCTGGCTTCTTACGAGGCTTACATGTCCGGGAAATTGAGCGATTACGAGTATCCCAGCGAGGAAATCGCCCGCTCAATGGAAACATTGCCCAAGGTTTAAAGAGAGTTTCCAGGAGGTGTTTATGATCCGAGGTTTAGCCGCTCTTAGTGTCTGTGCAGCGCTCTCGCTGTCCGCCGCGGCAGCCGGCAAGGACGCTCTTCGGAAGATCCCTCGCGAGGTGCTGCGCGACAAAATCGAAGGCGGCTGGGCAGGGCAGATGATCGGGGTCAGCTACGGCGCGCCCACCGAGTTCCGCTCCAACGCGAAGATCCTGGAGGGCGAACTACCCAAATGGACGCCGGGCCGCGTAAGCAACGCGCTTGGCCAGGACGATCTCTACGTGGACATGACCTTCGCCAAGGTGCTCGACGACAAGGGACTCGACGCGTCTTCGGATGATTTCGGCGCTATGTTCCGGGACGCCAAGTATGGCCTGTGGCACGCGAATCTCGCCGCCCGCCGCGCGCTCAAGCGCGGCGTTCCCGGCTCGCTCTCCGGCACGCCCAAATACAACGCGCACGCTAACGATATCGACTTCCAGATTGAGGCGGATTTCATCGGCCTTATGGCGCCTGGCATGCCGCGCGCCGCCAACCGCATCGCCGACCGCGCGGGCCGCGTCATGAATTACGGCGATGGCCTGTACGGCGGCATGTTTGTCTCCGGGATGTACGCGGCGGCATTTTTCGAAAGCGATCCGCGCAAGGTGGTTGAAGCGGGTCTGGCTTCCATTCCTGCGCGAAGCCCTTACGGGCTGCTGATCGCGGACCTGCTCGCCTGGTCCAAGCAGAATCCCTCGGATTGGAAAAAGGTCTGGCAATTGATCGAGGACAAATACGACAAGTGCGAGCCGTGTCCGTCCGGCGCCCTGAAGCCATTCAACATCGACGCAAAGTTGAACGGGGCCTACATCGCGCTGGGGCTGCTTTATGGCGGGCGCGACTTCGGGAAGACCATCGACATTTCGACGCGCGCCGGCCAGGATTCGGACTGCAACCCGGCCAGCGCGGGCGGAATCCTTGGGGTGATGCTCGGCTACGGTCGTATTCCGGATGAATGGAAAGGGGGCATCACTGCCATTGCCGACAAGAAGTTCTCGTACACAGACTTCTCGTTCCGCTCGATCGTCGCCAGCACCGAGGCGCGCGCCCTGGCCCTGATCAAGCGCGAGGGAGGCCGCGTCGAGGGCGAGACAGTCTTCGTGAAGACCCAGGCGCCCATCGAGCCGAAGCTTGAGGTTTGGAACGATTACGGTTGTCCATTTGAACGCGTTCCGCACAACGACGCGCGCTGGCAATTCACCGGTGCATGGCGCGTCCAGAAGCAGGGCCGCGTTGCCTCGGACAAGGGCTCCGAGGCGGCCATCCGCTTCAACGGCACGGGCGCCATCGTGACGGGTACCTATCTCGTCAGCGGAGGCAAGGCGGACGTCTATCTGGATGGGAAGCTGGACCGCACCGTGGACGTCTACCCCGACGAGCCGCACAACAAGGGCGGCGAGGCCGTTTGGCACGTCTTCGGATTGAGGCCCGGTGAGCATACCGTGCGCCTGGTCGTGAAGGGTGAGCCCTATCCGGGCTCGAGCGGCGCCGACATCTCGATCGAGGAGTTTGTGGTCTTTCGTCAGTAGCTATCTTGCATGCACGCGCCCGGCGAGTTTCTGCGCCTGGAAACGATGGTCGTTTACGGATGAAGAAGATCCTGGTACGCGGCGCGCGGCAGCTAATCACCCTGCGCGGCCCCTGGGGGCCGCGGCGGGGCATGGACGCCCGGGAACTCGGCTTGATTCAGGACGGCTCGATCCTGGTGTCGGATGGCGTGGTTGCTTGCGCCGGACCCACCCGCCGGATCGAAAACCTTGCGGAAGCGCGGTCCGCCTTACAGATCGACGCTACCGGCCGGGTGGTCCTTCCCGGCTTTGTGGATTGCCACACGCACCTGGTTGGCGGGGCATCGCGACTGGCCGACTATGAAACACGCATCGCGGGTGCGGATTATCGCCAGGTTTGCGAAGCCGGCGGCGGGATACTGTCCAGTGTCCACCCCGTGCGCGAACTTTCCAGCAAACACCTCGAAAAGCGCGCGAGGCATGCCGTCGGAACCATGCTGCGCCACGGCACAACCACCATCGAGGCAAAGAGCGGCTATGGGCTGGACGAAACTGGAGAACTGAAATCGCTGCGAGTGGCTGCCACCCTGGACGCCCGCCCGCTGGACATCGTTTCCACATATCTTGGCGCGCACGCCGTACCGCCCGAATACGCCGGGCGTCCCGACGACTACATCGAATGGATGCGCGCCCACATGCTGCCGCTCATCCGCCGCCGCAGGCTCGCCCGGTTTGTCGACGTCGCTTGCGATCGCGCAGCGTTCAACGCGCGGCAGGCCCGGCGCTACCTGGAAGCGGCCAAAGTGCTCGGCTTTGGCTTGCGCGTTCACGCCGAACAGTTCTCGAACTGCGGCGGGGCTCGCCTGGCCGTCGAACTCGGTGCGGCCAGCGCGGATCATCTGGTGTTCGCCGATACGGCCGACATCGATCTCCTGGCGCAGTCGGGAACCATTGCCACACTCATCCCCGGGGCGGTCCTGCATCTCGGCCTGGATCGTTATCCACCGGCCCGTGCGCTGCTGGACCGGGGCGCGGCCGTGGCCCTGGCCACGGGCTTCAATCCTGGCACCAGCCCCACGTTGAGCATGCCGATGGTCCTGTCGCTTGCCTGCGCCCACATGCGCATGACGCCGGCCGAAGCGCTTACTGCGGCGACCATCAACGCCGCGCACGCCGTGGGCCTGGAAGACCGTGCCGGCTCACTCGAACCCGGCAAGCAGGCGGACCTCGTGATTTATGATGTTCCAGACTATCGTGAAATCCCGTATCATTTCGGCGTGAACCTGGTTCATACGGTTGTGAAGCGCGGAGAGATCGTTTACCAACGGGCGGATATCAAATGGACGGACCAATCGTAGAGTGCGTACCGAACTTTTCCGAGGGCCGCAATGCCGCGGTCGTGGAGGCGATCGCCGGCGCCATAGGGTCTATTCCAGGCGCGATCCTCCTCGATCGTGAGACCGACGCCGACCACAATCGCAGCGTGATCACCTTCGCGGGCGCGCCCCAAGCGGTGCTGGAAGGCGCGCTCGCCGGGGTGGCCAAGGCTGTCGAGTTGATCGATCTCACGAAGCACCGTGGCGCGCACCCTCGAATCGGCGCGGCCGACGTCATGCCGTTCGTCCCCATCGAAGGCGTCACCATGGAGGAGTGCGTGCGGCTCGCCTGGCGCGCCGGAGAGGAAATCTGGCGGCGTTTTCACGTGCCTGTTTACTTTTATGAGGCGGCCGCGCGGCGCGGCGGCCGCGAGAGGCTGGAGAACATCCGCCGCGGCCAGTTCGAAGGCCTGCGCGATGCGGTTCGCACGGATCCCGAACGCCGTCCGGACGTGGGAGATGCCGAACTGCACCCCACGGCCGGCGCAACCGTCGTGGGCGCCAGGAAGTTTCTCATCGCGTACAACATCAACCTCACGACCGCCGATGTCGGGATCGCCAAGCGCATTGCTCGCACCATCCGGGCTTCCTCGGGCGGATTCCCATGCGTCAAAGCCATGGGCGTAATGCTCGCCTCGCGGAATCTCGCGCAAGTATCCATGAACCTGACCGACTTCGAGACCACGCCCATCCATGTCGTCTTCGAGGCCGTGAAACGCGAAGCCGCCGGCTACGGTACGGGCGTGGCGGGAAGCGAACTGATCGGGCTGATCCCGCGCAAGGCGCTGGAGATGGCCGCCGGCGTGGATCTGAAGTGGGAGAATCTGCGGCCCGGCTCGGTGCTCGAACAGCGGCTCGCGGACGCAATGGCCCGCGGCGATAGAATGAAATGAGTGCTGGTATCGATCACTCCCGTCGCGCCGAAGCGCCCCGAGTGGTTGCGCGCGCCGGCTCCGGCGGGCGCCAACTACCGTGATCTGAAATCGTTGGTTGAGCGGCTGCGCCTGCATACGGTGTGCGAGAGCGCGGCATGCCCGAATGTGGGCGAGTGCTGGAACCACCGGACCGCGACGTTCATGATTCTGGGCAACGTCTGTACCCGGCGGTGCGGCTTCTGTGCAGTGGGCAAAGGCGCGCCGCTCCCGGTGGACTACGACGAGCCGAACCGTGTGGCCGAGGCGGTCGAGTCGCTGGGCCTGCGCTACGCCGTCATCACCAGCGTGAATCGAGACGACCGCAAGGACGGCGGCGCCGAGTTGTTCGCGCTCACCATCGCGGCCATTCGCGAGCGTACGCCGGACTGCAAAGTCGAGATCCTGATACCGGACTTCCAGGGCTCGCACGCGGCCATGGACACGGTGCTTGCCGCGCGCCCCGACGTTCTGAACCACAACATCGAGACCGTGCCGCGGCTGTACCGGCAGGTGCGTTTGGGCGCGCGATTCGAACGCTCGCTCGATATACTGCTTTATGCGAAGCGCGGCGCGCCCGGCATCCCCACCAAGAGCGGCATGATGCTGGGACTCGGCGAAACCGAGTCCGAAGTCCTGGAGTCCATGCGGGAACTGCGCGCGCACGAAGTGGACATCCTGACGCTGGGGCAGTACCTGCGCCCGTCGCCGAAGCATCTGCCCATCCTGCGCTACGTGCCCAAGGAAGATTTCGACCGCCTGCGAGATGCGGGAATCGAAATGGGTTTTCGCCATGTGGAGGCCGGTCCTTTGGTGCGCAGCAGCTACCACGCGAGCGAGGCGTTCTAGAATGTCTTCGAAAACCAACGCCGTCCGCCTGTTGGAGACGCTGAAGATTCCTTTCGAACTCCGCGAGTACGAGATCGATCCCGATGACCTGTCCGCCGAGTCCGTCGCCGCCAAGATCGGGTTGCCTCCGGAGCAGACCTTCAAAACACTGGTCACGCGCGGGGATACCAACGGCGTTTGGCTGGCGGTGATTCCGGGCAGCTACACGCTGGATTTGAAAGCCCTGGCGCGAGCCAGCGGGAACCGCAAGATCGATACGGTCCCGCTCAAGGACGTGCAGCCGCTCACCGGCTACATTCGGGGCGGCGTCACCGCGCTGGCGTGCAAGAAAGAGTATCCGGTCCTGGTGGATGAAATCGCGCAGATCTTCGACGTGATCTCGGTTTCCGCGGGCGTGCGGGGCATGCAGATTCTGCTGGCGCCGGATGACTATCTGCGCGCCACGGGCGGCACCTACGCCCCCATCTCGCGCGAGAAGTGAACGGCGCTAATCGCTGAACAGGCCGTCGAACAGCACCGTCGAAAGGTAGCGTTCACCCGAGTCCGGCAGAATGACCACGATCATTTTGCCGGCGAATTCGGGATCGAACGCCAGCCGCAGGGCCGCCGCCACGGCCGCGCCGGAGGAGATGCCCGACAGGATGCCTTCTTCGGCGGTAAGTCTCCGCGCGGCTTCCACGGCTTCCTCATTGGTGACCGTTTCGACGCGGTCAACCACGGAAAGGTCCAATGTCTC
>ENA-UOYA01000937-UOYA01000937.1-activated-sludge-metagenome-genome-assembly--contig:-NODE-937-length-34065-cov-4.978153_pt1 | contig 34065 bp, 32 predicted proteins | sample MGYA00238163_ERZ764804 | MGnify/ENA primary metagenome ERZ764804 (study PRJEB28919, sample SAMN05720223) | activated sludge metagenome | isolation source: Anaerobic digester | place: Hong Kong... | reverse complement strand
CCTGTTTCGACAGCGGAAACTCGACGGAGGCGTAATGGCATTTGTCATTTTCGATCCGGTCCAGGGATCGTCTGGACCACTGGAGGTAAGATACCAGCCTGCCGCCGATTCTTGTTTTCCCTTCCTTCTCCATATAGTGATCAATGTTGTTTTCTATGAAACGATTGGAGTAATTCACATAGCTTTCAATGCCGGAACCCGTCGTGTCACCGGTTTCCTGGCGGTAAATCTCGATCTTGAGAGTATCGTTCTCCAGGACCGCCCTGATATTGGAAAACCGCATATCAGCCTGCATATCCCGCGGAATCTGAATCGAGTATCCGTCAACTTTATTGGTAAACAAAGCGGTCTCGCCGCCGGCCGGCGTGAGCGTGAATGTTTCCCTCATCCTCAGTTCATCCTCACGCGGTTTCAGCGGATCCGGCAGCCTCTCCTCCGCCGGTTTCGATTTGCCGGCTTTAACGACCGAAGGCTTTTCTTCATGATCCGTGATAATCACTGCCATTGTGAGAACGACGACAATGACAGCGCTGAAAACCCTCAGTAAGGCTCCCTTCATCGGTTTCTGCTCCTTTTTGTGATGAATATCCTGGTTTCAATGGGATCGGGTTTGTAACAAAGTCTTAATGATATCTTAACCATTAAACCATAGAAAACCATTTCTGTATAGTATATAATGGATGAAAATACAGAACTTATGAGAAGATTTGACCATACCGGAAGGGGTATTATTTATGAAGAAAAGGTTGATTTCAATACTGATTGTTTTATGCTTGCTGATCACGGGGATCAACAGCGGTCTTTTGCTCTTGCTCCCGGCGTTCGGAGCCGACGACGACTCTTATACCGTATATTACAACAATAAGCGAATAAGCCAGAGAGGCTATTTCATAAATAATACGCCTTACCTGCCGGTTTCCGTCATCGGAACCTATGCTAAAAACCCGGGGATAACAGTAGACCGGGCGGGGAAAAGACTGATCATCGATCTGTCGATACAGAACATCATGATGGCTGACGACGCCACCACCAATTTTGTGAAAACCTACGCCGGTAATGTCTATATTCCGCTGCGGCAAATCGATCAGGAGCTTTATTTTCCGCTGAATACGACGGAGCAGTTCTTTAAGCTCAGTTATACCGTTTCCGGAGATTCCATCAAGATGCGTGCTTATTCAGGTACGGATAAGATTGCGAAAATCAACCAAAACGGCGTGGAAGGCGTTACTTCCCTGCTGGAAAGCGGAGGGGAAACGGTCGGCTTGAGCCCCGGAGAGACCGTATTTATTACCGGGGAAACGGATAACTATTTTAAAATCTCAGCCGAAGACGGCGGCACAGTATATGTAATGAAGGATTACGTCACCATATCGGAAATCGACCTGTCCACGATCGACTTTTATGCGCCGAAGAAAACTAAGTTTAAAAGGGGAAATGAAAAAATCAGTCTTGCGTGGGAATACGTCGGCGCCATAACGCCAAGCGCGCCGGCGGTCAAGCATAACGGTCTGGATATCCTGTCTCCCACCTGGTTCGATCTGATCATTGACAGCGACGGAAGCGTTGAAAACAACGGAGATAAGGGGTATACGGATTCCGCCCACGCGAAAGGCTATATGGTTTGGGCGACCATAACAAATAATATGTCAACTAAAGGTTCTACGGCCTTTACGACCAAAACCTTCAACAACAGCGGACTTCTGAACAAATCGGTGGCGCAGTATATCTTTTATTCCTGTCTCTACGACGTTGACGGGATCAATATCGACTATGAGGATGTTGCGGACAGCGATGCGGCCGGACTGGTCGCCTTCACCGCGCTGATGCGGAATTATACGGAAAGGCAGGGACTGGTCTTGTCCATCGATACCCTGATCCCCCGGCCGTGGACTGTTGAATACGACCGTGCAGCCCTCTCAAAATACGTTGACTACCTGGCGGTCATGACCTATGACGAGCACTATTCGGGAAGCCCCGCAGCCGGCTCAATTGCCTCTCTTCCCTGGGTCGAGGACGCGGTGAAAGCCACCCTTAGGGACGTGCCGGCATCCAAGCTGCTGCTCGGGATTCCGCTCTATACAAGGGTTTGGACGGTAGACAGCGCCGGCAGGATCATTTCTAATCCTTCCGCCAAGATGCCTGCCGTTCGGAGCACCGTCGAATCGCTCAATTTGACGCCCAAGTGGCTTGACAGGGAAAAACAATATTATGTGGAATACCCGAACGGTTCCAATACCAGCAAGATCTGGATCGAGGACTCCCGTTCCATCGCCAACCGTCTTGATCTTGTCCGGAAGTATCAGCTCGCGGGTTCCGCCTGCTGGCAGATCAGTCAGGGAGAAGACAGGATCTGGGATGTATTCGACGGGATGCTCAAGAAAAACAAATCGCTGAACAATTACGAGAATCCTTACTAAACAGTCTGAGGCTGCCAATTTACTATTGGCAGCCTCAAAATCATTAGTAGAATTATATTAAATTTTAGCGACAGTGAAAGTTTAAGGAGGGTGCTCAGGCTGCTTGCAGCCGTTGAAGGGAACCATAGCCTTTTTGCCCCAAGCTTGCTTGGCTAGGCAAAACGGACAGCAGCGAGCGAAGCGAGTCGGAGGCCAAAGGCCGTTGGGTTCCCTAGCGAAAGTGGCGTAGCCACTTTTTTATGCAATTTTTTTGTAAATCAGGTAGGAATAGATCGTCGTTATGACCATCGGGATCAGGAGGCCTGCCATCAGAATAACGAAGCTTACAGTTCCGTCCGTCAGGATGGCGCCGCATAAAGCGGCGAATCCGCCGGCCACCATCAGCTTTGCGCCGAATTGATGGGTCCTTTTCCAGACCTCTTCGTTGGCCAGAGTCCATGGGTATTTGAAGCCCACAAAATAATTGTGCCGGACTCTTCCCATCACATTGCCCATTACGATAACTAAGACAGCGGCGCCGATCTTGATCCATCTGTCGACGCTGACCGGATACCCCAGCGAAGCGGCCGCGGTCGCAGCGAAAAGCCCCATAAAGAAAAGATGGAACGCGTACCGGATCGTGAGATAAGAGCTGGTGAATTTCTCATAATTCGCCCGCTTCGGATCCAGTTTAGGCAGCACAAGAAAGAGAGCATACATGGCGATATTCAGAAGCGGCAGGAAAAAGGTCCCGAACGCTCTGGATCCGTAGCCGTCCGCAACACCCTGCACATTCCAGTGGATTGGAACCTGCTCGGGCATTTTGGGATATACCAGGATCGCCGCGATGAGCGGCAGGGCGACGATCAAAAGCAGCGGCCATTCTTTTTTTAGTTTGAAATTCATTGCTTCTCAGCCTCCTCTTTGTCAATAAAATTCAGAAAAAAACCCATCAGTTCATGAAACACCGTCGTATTCAGAGAATAATAAATATTTTGCCCCTGACGTTCGTCGATCACCAGATCAGCCTGCTTTAAAAGATTTAAATGATGACTGATGCTCGGTTTCGATATCTGGAAGGAATCCGCGATCTCCCCCGCGGTCAGGTCTTTCTCCTTCAGCATCTGGAGGATCTTTCTGCGCGTGGGATCGGATAGAGCTTTAAAAGCGCTGTTTTGACTGGACATCGTTTTCACCTCTTTTGCCGGCGCTAACCCTATTTATATATTTAGATAATTTTCTAATTATATAATATATATCATATCAATCTTTAAATGTAAAGCCCCGGAAAAAATTACTAACAAATTATTGCAATTGCAATAAAATCGGTATATTATTATTGCAAATGCAATAATTTGCAGGAGGTTCCGACATGGATATCAAGGAAATCCTGCGGGAAGTCGGCATGATCGAAAGATGCTTTGAATCGATAGCAAATATTGAATTCAAGGAATACCATCTGTCAAAAAATCAATATATCTATCTTGTAAGGATCTGTGAAAATCCGGGCATCATACAGGAGCGTGTCGCGGATATGCTCAAGGTTGACAGATCCACCGCTTCCAGAGCGATCGAAAAGCTGAAGCGAGCCGGATTCGTGAAAAAGATCGCCGGGGAAGAAAACAGAAAAAACGTCCGGTTATACGCAACTGAAAAAGGCATGGAGATTTTCAAAATGCTGCAGAAAGAGGAGGAATACTCGGACTCGGTCGCCTTAAACGGCATTACGCAGGAGGAAAGAGAAATTCTGCTGAGGCTTTTACAAAAAGTCAGAAAAAATGTGGAACCCGAATGGGAATTGGTCAAAAACGGCGGAAAGCGCGCATATCTGTCCGATTGACCGTCTGATTACCGTTTCGCCGGGGAGGAGGGATGATTCTTTGAAAACTTATCTGAAAGCGGACCTCATGCTGCTGCTGGTCACACTGTTCTGGGGAACTTCCTGTTTATTGACCAAGGTCGGCCTCGGCGGCATTCAGGAATTCAATCTGATTGCGCTGCGCTTCATCATCGCCTTCTCGCTGTCTGCCGTCGTCTTCCGAAAAAACATCAGACAGGCGGACCGAAAGACCGTGAAATATGCCGCCGTGCTTTCGCTGATTCTTTTTGCTGTTTTTGTCTTTTTTACCTTCGGCGTCAATATGACAACCGTTTCCAACGCCGGATTCCTCACTTGTCTGGCCGGCGTATTCATACCGATTATTTCTTTGACCGTATTGAAGCAAAAGCAGGAAGCGAAGGTTCTGATCAGCATTTGCATTGCGTTTCTCGGCATCGTCCTTCTGACCGTCAACGAACGCCTTACGTTTAATTTGGGGGACTTCCTGTGTACGCTCTGCTCCCTTGCCTTCGCGGTTCACATCATCGTTATGGGAAAACTGACTCTGGAAGTGGATTCCGTTGCGCTCGGTGTGATCCAGCTTGGTTTCGTCGGCATATACGGTCTTTTGTTTTCCTTCCTGTTTGAGGATCCCATGCTTCCCGCCACAGGGCAATCCTGGCTGATTGTGGCCGCCCTCAGCATATTCTGCACGGGAATCGCATTCATCGCGCAGACGATAGCGCAACGATACACGACGCCGGTCCACACCGGTTTGATCTTTTCCCTGGAACCGGTTTTCACCGCGGTCTCCGCATATCTGTTTGCCGACGAACAGCTTCCGCTGAAAGGTTATATCGGCGGACTGCTGATGATCGTCAGCGTCATACTGATCGAGGTCGATTTCAAGTCGCTGATAAAAAGAGACCGGATCAATCCCATCCCTCCGAATTAGTGTAGACGTGACCCCTTTTTCCTCCTTTATACCAGTTCCTTATATAGAGCTTCATCCGTTTCCCCGAAAGCGACCAGGACGACGTCCATGTCATTCTCCTTTAAAAATTCTTTGATGACGCCTACGGCGATGGAAGCCGCCTTCTCCTTGGGATAGCCGTAAACCCCGGTAGAGATCGCAGGAAACGCTATGGATTTCAGCCCGTTTTCCTTCGCAAGACGCAGGCTGTTACGATAGCAGTTCGCCAGCAGCTCCGGTTCTCCTTGGCCACCGCCGTGCCAGACGGGCCCGACGGTATGAATCACGTGTTTGGCCGGTAGCCGATACCCTTTAGTTATTTTGGCCTCGCCGGTTCTGCATCCTTGCAGCGTCCTGCATTCCTCCAGCAGTTCCCTTCCCGCAGCCCGGTGGATTGCTCCGTCCACTCCTCCTCCCCCAAGCAGCGTCTCATTGGCGGCGTTGACGATGGCGTCCACCGCAAGCTTTGTGATATCTCCCCGTACGATACGAATCCCCATTGGATAACCTCCTTATTTAAAAAGATTTCAACCTATTTCAAATCCTTGCCGTAAATCTCGTAGTAAACGAGCTTGCCGCCGATTCTTTCCGATTTCATCAGGCTGATCCTGGATACGTTCATCGTCCTGCCTTCCGCTGGCATAGCCCGATATGGATCTGCGGCAGGGTCCGACAGACGGACTTCGCGTCCCAGTGTCAGATGCGGAGAGTATTCCCGCTCTTCCAGGGAAAAGCCCGCGTCGGCCAGTTCGGCAGCCAGCTGCTTCTGCAGGGAAAACAGTGCTTCGCTTCTTTCTACGCCGGCCCAATGGATATCTCCGCCTCGCCTCTTGAATTTTCCGTAGCCCGAGAATGTAAGCCGGAACGGTTCTGCTTTGACCCTGTTCATCGCCGCCTTGACGTCGGCGACCTTTTCAGGGTTCAGTTCCCCGAGAAAAGACAGCGTAAGGTGCAGATTATCCCTGCTGGTAAAATTACCGCCGGAAGCCTCTTTTTTCAGTTCCCGGATCGCTTCCGACAGGAAATCCTTTATCTCATCGTTCAGATTGATTGCGATAAACAGTCTCATATCATAGCCTTTCTACTGGTTCAGCCGCAGTATCCTTGCCGGCTGATCCTTCATCTGCTCGGGGATGTCTCCGATTCCCCAGCCGGTCGACGTCGTTTCCACGTAATAGTAACGGGTGCCATCCACTTCAAAATAGCTGCCGGGAATGGTATCTTCCCCTTTCACGCCAACCGCCATGTGGTCCTGGAATTGGATGAGCACGGTTCCGTAGCCCAGTTCTCTCAGAAGAGAAGCCAGCAGGATTGCGCTGTCTTCACAGTCGCCCCCCTCATCAGCCAACGTTTCCAGCGGAAATTTCGGATACTCGTCGTAGCCGGTTCCCACCTTATCGTCCACATAGTTGAGATTCTGGACAAAGAAGATGATATTTTTCACCATATCAAGATCGGAATGGTTCTCCTTTTCCGCAGCCTCTTTAAACCGATCGGCCAATCCCGCAAGATACTCATCGTCGGTAGGGTCGGTGACATAATAACCATAATTCTTAATTTTTTTACGATCTACGGTTTTGTAGTATTCATAGGCGGATCTGGGAATCTTCAGGTCATAGGTCCATGTGCCGTCCCCGTAATTCCAGACATACTGTACTTCAATGGGATCCTCCGTATCATTGCCTTCCTCCCGGTAAACCGTTTCAGCCGGAGGCTCGGAAGGCTCTTCTTCCAAATAAGGCAGCAGAATCATCACGCAGACCGCCATCAGAAGGATCACAAGAAACGGAAAGAGCAGACCGCTTCGCTTCTTTTCCTTTTTGACTTCCTTTTCTTTTGCATGAGGTTTGATAAACTCTTCCTTCGGAACCCCGGAATGGATCAGTTCGCCGTTTGCATAAACCATGCAATCCGCTGTCTCAATTCCTCCAAGAATCACTTCGATGACTTCCTTTTGGTTGTTTTCATCGAAGATATGGCCGACCAGCCGGCCGTTATGGGGGCCAAAGTTCTGATCCTGCAGAACTCCGTTGACGAACAGGCTTTCCCCTTCCGGCCCGTCATTCCTGATCAGGATTCTGTTTCCTTTATACATCAGTTTAAAATCTGTATCATAATAGTCCGAATTCAACTGCATTTTCTTTCTCCGTCTCTGATAATCAATCAGATTATACCAGAACTATTCCGGCAGGGAAAGATATTTCCCGTATCCTTCATCCTTCATCCTCTCTTGGCTGCCTCAAAATGCCGCGGGTCGATATGGCAATAGCCTCCCGGATTCTTGCCGAGGTACTTCTGATGGTATTCCTCCGCAGGATAATAATTCTCAAGACGCTTCGTTTCAATGGCGATGGGTTTTTGAAACCGTTCCTGCAGCTGTTCGATGGATCGATTGATGAACCGGATCATAGCTCAGGCAAACCGTCTCGGCGTGATCGGTACCGCGCCGGCATACATCCTCGTAGGTCGGATCCGCCGTCCTCCCGTTGGCATATCCCACCTCCGTATTCAGTACCCCGGGGATATTTCCGAGATATTTCTCAAGGCCCCAGAAGCAGCCCCCTGCCAGATAAATATCTTTTTTCCCGTTTGTCATGATGATGCAACTCCCTGAAATATGCAGTTTTATGTATGATAACACTAATTTACCCCGAAATTCCGAAATGAATCTCAGTGTGTAACACAAACATTTGGCACTGAATATACTGACCTTGAAAAGAAATAATGAAAGACCGGTTAAAGGAGGGAAATATATGAGTTGTTTCGGTGGCAACATATCGCCGGACCTCTTTCAAAAATGCTGCAATGCTAATCAACTCTGTGGTGAATTCAAGGGAAACTTAAAGGATTTGACAACGGAACCGATTTTTGTTCAGAAAGTATACGACGCAGTACTTCTTAATCTCCAGGGGTTGAAAACTGTTACCAATCAGCCTTTCTCGCCTGCCATCCCAAGAGGTCACAGGCTGAAGCGAGTCATAGACATTCGCTGCAAGAGGTTCTTTAACCCGCTGAATGTGGAAGACCCGTCAAACCTCACGCTGGATATCAACACAACGGTTTCGGGGGCGACATTTATTCAGGATGCGCAATGTAATCCGATCCGCGTGGTTGGTCCTGACGGCACATTTTCTGAAAGAGTACTTTTTGCCGATACGGAAGAATGTGATGAAAAATGCAAAGGCACCCCCATTTTCGGAACGCAGAACATCGCCATCACCGGTGACGTACTGGTTACGCTCGATCTGTTGCTGAGCGACAGAAATGACCATGACGTCGTATTCAGCGTCACCGCAAACGTCAATATCGCAGAATGCCGGAATCCTCTGGTATTGACAAACTTCTTCGAGTTATGCATTCCATCGACCCAGAGCACCGCGTTCCTGCCGCGATTCAGCGAATTCTGTAATCCGGCTTGCGAAACCAGACTGGCAACAAACAACATAGGAAGAGACATCATGATAAGTCCTGACGGAACCGTAAAGGCAAACCTGATCATCGCCTTATGTGTAACATGGGAAACACAATCCTGTCATAGTTTCTTCCATGATCCGATCTCCCCGTTCGGATGCCGGCTTTAGGACCGGCATCCGTCCATCGGTTCACTCTGCATATGTCCTTAACAAACGCAGGTAATGATTTGCTTCCCGCAGCACATGATCTCCGAGCAACGGTAAAATGATCGATTTGATCTTACATTCCAGGATCCCCTGCGTACCTTGCGCTTTAAAATCTCTGATCTCCCTCACAGCTCTGAGACTTTCCTCCGTTACCCTGGCAAGCGGAAGCGTCCGGTCTGTCGCCTCTTTGGAAGCTTCATACAGCTGATTGAATTCATTGCCAAAGTTATTTGCGAGTATGATCAATTCATTTTCCGTCGGATCCAGCAAGCCGCGGATAAAAAGGGCATGCTCCGCCATGATCCTGTTCCAGAACAGCTCCTGCTCGTATGCTTCCTGATTGATATCCAGCTCCTCGTTATCCTGAAGCCTTTGCAGCAGCCGGTAATACAGTTTCGCCTCGCGCATGATATGGTCGATCAGGAGCGGATAATTCAACGTAAACATCCTGCAGTTCAGTACATTCCTCAGGATCCTGGATTTGAACTGGATCAGCTTCTCCAGAAGATCCATCACGCGGTGGTTGAGCGCATAGACTTTTTGAACCATTCCGTTTTCAAAATCCATCGACCGGCCTGCCGGTGATAAATCCTCTTCCATTTTTGTCAGCTGCGTAGCGAGCCTTACCCCGGTAAAGAAGATGGTCGCCTCTTCTGCTTTCAGCGTGAATGGAGTGATCACCTCGCCTGATTCGAGGACTGCCGGACTGACGGTATTGTCGGACAGAGCAATGACGTCCTTTAAAACATCATCGAATACCCGCCTGAATTCATCAGCGGTCGAAGTAAAGTCCGCATCCTTTGGCGTGAAGCCGACTTCCAGAAAGAAAGAGTGTTCTTTCATGATTCTGGCAAAGAACAAATGCAGCCCCAGCGATTGTCGTACGTAATCCATTGGTGATAACATAACTACCTCCAGTATATTATTTTTGCTATATAATATTTTTCTATCTGCCGGAATGTTACCATTGCCGGAATGTTACCATGACCCCCTCTGTCATCTTTCGGTTTTTTACAGCATAGAATTTATTACTGACCGTTTCATGGAGAGGAATCCGTTATGAAATCAGATTATCGGATTATCGAAATTTATAAAAGCGCGCAGCAGGACAGGAAGATCTGTTTTCTGAACAAGCTGGCCGCAATCATCCGGGCCGACAGCGGGAATCAGGGTGACAGCAAAGGAGGTGGTATCGGGAGTGAAAGCCTGCATTACCGCGATTTACTGCCGTTTGAGCAAGGAGGACATGGACAAGGACAATGAGAAAGCAGTGAGCGAAAGCATCAAAAACCAGATAGCCATGCTGGAAGACTATGCCCGTGAACGCCAGTGGGATATTTACGATTACTATATCGATGAAGATTTCAGCGGTTCCGATCGGGACCGCCCCGCATTCAACCGGCTGATCGCCGACTCCCTGCTTGGCCGCTTCCAGATCGTACTTTGCAAAAAACAAGCCCGTTTTGCCCGTGACATCGAATTCGTGGAGAAATATATCCATGGCCTGTTTACTGAGCGCCGGATCCGTTTTGTCGCGGTTTTGGACAACATCGATACCGGCGCCGCAAGCCGTTCGGTGCGGAAAGCCTCCCAGATCAATTCTCTTGTGGATGAGTGGTATCTTTCCGATCTGTCCGAGAATATCATCGCAGCCCTGACAACGAAAAGAAAAAATGCCGAATTTATCGGTTCCTGGGCCCCGTACGGCTACCGGAAGGACCAACTCAACAAGAACAAGCTGGCGATCGATCCGGAGGCGGCGAAAATCGTCAAACAAATTTTCGACTGGTATCAGGCCGGCAGCGGCGTCCATAAAATAGCCGGCGAGCTGAATGCGCGCCGCATACCGAATCCGCTTCTTTATAAACAGCTGCAGGGGGAAAAAATCAATCCAAACCCGGATAGGCACAGCGCCATGAGATATCTTTGGACTCCGTCCACCGTATCCGCTATCTTACATAATCGAACGTATACCGGCTGCCTGGTGCAGGGAAAATATAAAAAAGCCAGCTATAAGAGCAAAAAATTGCTGCGCATTCCCAGAGACGATTGGATCATCATCCCGAATTGTCACGAAGGGATCATCGATGAGGAAACCTGGAATGATGTACAGAAAAGGCTGGAATCAAAATGTCGTACGTCCTCCCATCGGCAGAAGCATCATCTGCTTGCCGGCAGAGTCTACTGCGGGGAATGCGGTTCGAAGCTTGTCTCCTCCGGGGGAAAGTCCGGGAATCGGCGCATTACCTATTTGTGCTGCTCCAGACATAACATTGAAAAGGATGCCTGCGCCGGGGCGAGAATCGAATCAGACAGACTGGAAAAATTGCTGCTGGATCAAATCAACGCGCTGACAGCAGAATTCTTTGACGCTGTTTATTTGGCCGGGCACATTGACGTCAGCCAAATCCGCCCAGCATCCCGATTGGCCCGGCTGAAATCGGAGCTCCGATATCTGCAGGATCAATCCGCCGCCGCAGATCGAAAGAAAGAAATCCTTTACGCTGACAGGCTGGACGGAATCATTACCCCCGGGCAATATGCGGAATATGCCAAAAAACTGGACGCGGAAGCGGAAGCGCTCCGCCTTCGGGCGAACTCCGTTTCGGCAAAAATTTTATCGCTGGAGAACCAGGAAGCGGCACAATCCATTGGGATTGATCCCCTGGAACGGTATCAGGCGGCTGACGCCCTCTCCCGGAATATGGTGATTCAGCTGATCGATTCCGTTTACGTCAGGAAACGCAGAAAGGGAGAGCCGCAGGAAATTACGATCAACTGGAACTTTTAGACCGTATTAATAAAAATCATTTGATTGTGTCTCCTGTGAAAAGAAGATTGTCGTACCGGTACAGATTTGCGTCTTGTCAACAGGCTTCGTTCAGCTGTCTCCTCAGGTATCCGCTATCTGCGGCACTTTCCCATCACTCTTCCCGAATCAGATCAAAGAGAGTGACACACTGGAAAACTGCGGAGATACGTCCTGCACGAGCGATACCGACGATATCTGTGACGATGTCAGCGATATCTTTGACGGAGACAGACCGCACAGGCCAAGACGGCGTTAAAAAAAATAGTGTCGCATGCGACACTATTTTTTTATCTTTGGGTCCTTCCTTTCTGCTTTTTATCCCTTGAATTCCTTGATGAGATTGCGGATCATATGCTCCGCATTCAGTAAAAATGCATCTCTTGGCTGCTCTTTTGAAACCATGTCTTGATAGAACTCTTTTGTATATTCTTCCAGAATCTCTTGAAGCAATGCACCCTGTCTGACCCTGGCCAGGATAAATTCTCTGTTGCCTTCAACGGACTCCATGGCAAGATCCCAGTAAACTCCCCTGTCGCATTCCGGTACCCGTCCGAAATGAGGCGCTATGATAACTTTCGCATCGATTTTTCTGCATTTTTCAATGGATTCGATCGTCTCCCGGCAGCTTTTCACCATCCCGGCCTGCATCCGGCCCTTCCCCGTATAGACGCCGGTGGTTTCACTGGAAAACAGGATACCGTCAGGCTCAAGCAGGAAGGACAGTGAACAGGTTGTGTGACCGGGCGTTTCATAAATATGCAGCACCCTGTCGCCTAAGGATATGATATCGTTTTCGTAGAGTACCCTATCAATTTTCAAGCCTTCCATCAGCACTTCCGGCTCCCTGTCCGTTTTGGAATAGAGTTTGTACGCCGTTTCAGCCATGGTCCGGATCTGATTCAGCGCCGAATCCTTCTCCAGCACTTTTTTCCCGTGTGCCGCACCGAAGGAGATCAATCCGGGCCAGGCTCTTCTCAGGTACGGCAATCCGCCGATGTGATCGTAATGGGTGTGGGATAGAATAACATAATCTAGGGGACGGTCTCCCAGTTCGGCCTTGATATTGTCCGCCAAGGCCTCTCCGCAGTAGGCCATGCCGCAGTCGATGATCGCCGTCTTCTCCGAACCAGCGATCAGCAAGGCTTCCCCGCCGGGTCCCGCCGTCACTCTTTTGATTCCATCCGGAAACCGGAATCGATCCTGTGTTCCGCTTCTTCCGGTTCTTTCGGTCATGATTCTGATATAATGGATCGTCATGGCGAAAAGCAGCGCTATGCCAAAATAACCCTCAAGAGGAAAAACGAAAGCGATGATTTCCGCAAAGCCGAACAGGCTCAGCAGAAAGCCAAAAACGGCGGCTGAAATCAGGATCGCCTTTTTATTCCGGCCTTCTCTGATCTTTGTCGTGAACCCGTAGAAGTTACTGGTCGCCGACGAATATACGGAAAACAGCAGCAGAACGGCGTAGATCCACCGGATCTCTTCGGAAAGCTTCCCGGAAAGAGCCAGAACAGGCAGCACGCTGACCGAGGCCAACCCTTCATCTGTCATCATGGCAAGATTCATGATCAAAGCCGCAAGACCGAGAAGCAGTCCTCCCAGCAAAGCGCCGGCCAAAGCCGTCAAATAAGATTTTGCCCTGTTTGTACTGGCGGCCAGGATGGGAATCCCGCCGAGCATGTTATAAGAGATATAAATGATTGCGGAAACATACCAGTGCGGCGCCAGGGGACTTGCCTTCCTGTCCGCAGGAATTCCCGAGGACGGCAAATCCCGGAAGATGATGCCCAGGCAAACGAAAAAGACGATGGCGAGCAAAACCGGTATGATATATTTGAAGTTCTTTGAAATCCTCTCAAAACCGCCCAGTATCGTGACGACGACCATCAGCATCAGGATGGCTCCTCCGAATGCCCGGTGAATGCCGAATTGTTCCTGAAACAGCGCTCCGCCTGCGGCCGCCATCACGATATATGCGATGAACAGGATCGAAGCGGTCACATATCCGAAGAAATTCTTCAGATACTTATTATCAAAGGGCACGACAATTTTTCCGATATCGGTTGTGTCCAGCATGCTGCTGATTTTCACCGTCATCGTACCAAAAAGAATAAAGAAAACGGTCACCGCCAATACGGAAATAAAACTCTTCGGACCGAAAACGCCGAAAAACTGCCAGATCTCCCGTCCGGACGCAAAACCGGCACCCATCAAGGTGCCGACATATAGAAATGCAATATTTACGGCAGAAAGCTTATATCTGCTCATCGGTTTCGACCCCTCTTTCTTTGACGACCGGCTCGCTTTCCGCAGCCTTGCTTTCGTTGATGATCGGCTCGCTGCCCGCAGCCTTGCTTTCCCTGATCTCTCCTATGGTAAATATGACAAGCCCGATCCAGATCATTCCGAAGGTGATCAGCCGAACCAGCTCGAAGGGCTCCTTGAACAGAAAAATCCCAAGGAGCAGCGTAATGGACGGAGAGATATACTCGATGATCCCCAGCGTGATCATGGGAATCCGGTTTGCAGCCATGGCAAACAGCATCAGCGGCGTACCCGTCAAAATCCCCGCCAATGCCAGCAGTCCCCACTGGAACAGTCCGGCTCCCGCCGCCGCTCCCTTTCCCGCCAAGTATAGGGTGGCGATCAGAGCGACAGGCACCAGCATCATGGTCTCGTACAGCAGTGACAGTACCGCATCCAGTTTTACCTTTTTCTTGATGGCGGTATAGACCGCAAAGCTGAGACCCAGGCTCAGCGCGATGACCGGGATTTCATGATAATAGATCAAAATGACGAAAACCCCTGCGCATGCCAGCAGGAATGCGGCCAGCTTATATCGGCTCATGCGCTCTTTAAAAAATAGAATCCCGAAAATGCAGACAAATAAAGGTTCGATATAGTATCCGATACAGGTCTGGATGACATGGCCGTTTGCGATCGCCCAGATATAGGTCCCCCAATTGAATGAGATCAGAATGCCGGCAAAAAAGAAGGTCGGAATGATCCCCTTTTCCTTCAGCGGTCTGACGATTCCGTCCCAGCGATAAAAATAGAGGGCAAGAACCAGTGCAAACAGGAAAGACAGCACGATTCTGCAAAACAAAATCAAAAGCGGATCGATGGGCTCGAGTCTTTTCCAATAGATAGGTAAAAACCCCCACAACACAGCGCAAAGGATTGCACATGCAACCCCTTGCTCGTATTCTTTTTTATTTTTTAATTTTATCTGTTCCAATGATTACACCAGCGTTTCTGTCAGCAACTGGTTATTGATCGCTTCGCCCGGCGGTACGATCGGCGTCACATTCTCGTCAATGTGGATCTCGCAGGCGATTACCGTACCGGTTTTGGAGTCTTTCGCTTTCTCCAGCGCCTTTTTCAGTTCGGCGCGGTCCTTAACCAGGCATCCGGTCAGTCCGAACGCTGATGCCAGTTTATCATATTCTATGACGTCTGGCAAATCCGTTGCTGAATATCTTTGATTAAAAAACAATTTCTGCCACTGCCGTACCATTCCCAGCGTATTGTTCTTAATAATAACGGAAATAATGGGCAGCTGATAAGCGGACACGGTCGCAAGCTCGTTCATGTTCATCCGGAAGCTGCCGTCGCCGCTGATATGGAGCACCCTTTTGTCCGGATTGCCTATTTGGGCTCCGATGGCCGCCCCGAGTCCGAAGCCCATGGTTCCGAGACCGCCCGAGCTTAAAAAGGTCCTCGGCTTTCTGAAGGGCCATTTCTGCGCAGTCCACATCTGATGCTGCCCAACGTCGGTGGTGACGATGACGTCGTCGCCCAGAACCTCGTTGACGGTCTCAAGCAGATTATCGGAGTTCAGCTTGTTTCCGCTGTCCCGCTTCTTCTTTTTCCAGGATGCGATCCGTGCGTTCCATTCCGTCCTCTTGACTTCGTCAATCAGCGGGAGCAGTTCGTTCAGCGCATTTTTCACGTCACATCTGACACAATAGTCATACCTCATGTTCTTTCCGAATTCAGCTTTATCGATATCGATATGGATGATCTTTGCGCCTTTTGCAAACCGTGCCGTATCGCCGGTCACACGGTCGCTGAACCTGGCGCCGACAGCGATGATCAGGTCGCTGTGATGGACCGCCATATTGGCTTCCTTCTGCCCGTGCATTCCGACCATCCCAAGAGACAGCGGTTTTCTTCTGTCGTAGGAACCCATGCTCATTAATGTCGTTATGACCGGAATATCGGCTTTTTCAGCAAGAGCGGTGAGTTCGTCAGCCGCATCCCCGCTGATCACTCCGCCGCCGGCATAAATGACCGGTTTTTCCGAAGCATTGATCTCATCAGCAATCGTCCGGATGACTTCCCGATCCGGCTCAGGACAGCAGTAGCTTCGGCCCTGGGGTTCGCACGGCTCATAATCACCCATCTCGACCGTCAGATTCTTCGGCACGTCGATCAGCACCGGCCCGGGTCTGCCGCTGGCGGCGATCCGAAATGCATCTCTGACTGCAGGCGCCAGATCATCCACCGTTCTGCAGAAAAAACTGTGCTTCGTGATGGGCAAGGTGATTCCGACGATATCGACTTCCTGGAAAGAGTCCTTTCCAATGGAGCTGATAGGGACCTGTCCTGTGATCACCACCATGGGAGTGGAGTCCATGTACGCGGTCGCAATGCCGGTCACCGTGTTGGTCGCGCCGGGACCACTGGTGGCAAAACATACTCCGACCCTGCCGGTGGAACGGGCATAGCCGTCCGCCGCATGGGTGGCGCCCTGCTCATGGCTGGTCAATATATGGTTGATTCTGTCGCGGTAGTCATACAGCGCATCGTATATCGGCATGATCTGACCGCCGGGAAATCCAAATATGGTGTCTACCTTCTGCTCCAGCAGACATTCCATAATGATTTGAGATCCCTTTAACTGCATAATATCACCTGTTTCTATTTCTCGTCATTCCAAGAGTACATCTTTCTCAGTTCTCTTCCTACTTTTTCCAGGTCATGCTCCGCCTTGATCCTTCTGGTCGCCAGGAAGTGAGCACGTCCCATCTTATTCTCCGTGATCCAGTTTCTTGCAAAGGTTCCGTCCTGTATCTCCGCAAGAACCTTTCTCATTTCCTTCTTGGTTTCCTCTGTAATGATCCGCTTTCCTACTTCGTAATCGCCGAATTCAGCGGTATCGGAAACCGAATATCTCATTCTGGAGAAGCCGCCCTGATAGATCAGGTCAACGATGAGCTTCATCTCATGAATACACTCAAAATAAGCGTTTGCCGGGTCATACCCCGCCTCTACGAGAACCTCGTAACCGGCCTGCATCAAAGCGGTCACGCCGCCGCAGAGCACGGTCTGTTCCCCGAACAGGTCGGTTTCGGTCTCCTCTCTGAACGTGGTTTCCAGTACGCCCGCTCTCGATCCGCCGATCCCTGCCGCATAGGCGAGACCGATGTCCTTCGCTTTCCCGGAAGCATCCTGATGGACCGCGATCAGACAGGGAACGCCCTTCCCTGCCAGGTACTCGCTTCTAACCGTATGTCCCGGGCCTTTCGGCGCGATCATGATCACATCGACATCGGCGGGAGGCGTGATCTGCCGGAAGTGAATATTAAATCCATGGGCGAAAGCCAGAACTTTGCCTTCCTTCAGATGCGGCTTAATGCCGTTTGCATAGATATCGGCCTGCTTTTCATCCGGCACCAGGATCATAATGATGTCGGCTGCCTTTGCGGCGTCTGCCGCCGTTGCGACCTTCAATCCTGCGGCTTCCGCCTGCGCCCAGGATTTGCTTCCTTCATACAATCCGACGACAACCTTGACGCCGCTTTCCTGAAGATTCAGCGCATGCGCGTGTCCCTGGCTTCCATACCCTATAATTGCAACGGTCTTACCGTCTAATAATGAAAGATTGCAATCGCTCTGATAATAAATTTTAGCCATTTTTTCATTCACTCCTTTGTATCTTAAAGATAATATGTAACGAATTTTATTGTTATAAAAACACAAGTTTTTGCATGGAAAATAAATATTAATCTATTGTACTACTTGAATTTACTACAGTCAAGATGATAATGGACATTTCATAGGGAAAGGTTGGTTTTTCCATTCTCATATGTTAAAATGAAAATACCGGATTACATAAAACAGTTCCAGGGGGGGGAGAATTTCATTAACGGGAAGGTATTTATCGAGCTCTTGAAAGAGAATCCAGTGATCGCGGCTGTCAAAGATATGGAAGGCCTCGAGAAGAGCCTGCAAAGCGATTGTCAGATCATTTTTATATTATTCGGCGACCTGGTCAATATCGCGGAGATCGTTGCCAGGATAAAAAATGCCGGAAAGCTTGCCATGGTTCATATCGACCTGATTGACGGTTTGGCGTCCAGGGACGTTGCGGTTGATTTTATCGCAAAAAACACCTGCGCAGACGGAATTCTATCTACCCGTCCGAATATGGTGCATCGGGCGAAAGTTTGCGGCCTGCTGGCAGTTCAACGTTTTTTCCTGCTTGATTCGATCGCTTTAAGCAATATAGGCAGACAGCCTTCGCTAAAGGACGCCGACGCAATTGAAATACTTCCGGGGCTGATGCCCAAAGTCATAAAGAGACTTGTCGCAAGTGTGGGAAAACCGGTTATTGCAGGCGGACTGATCACGGACAAGGAAGATATCGTGCATGCGCTCAACGCCGGCGCCATCGCCATTTCTTCCACGAATCACGACACCTGGTTTATGTAAATTCCGATTGACTGCCATGGCTAAATAGATTAAAATATAACAAATGAAATAAAAGATATGTTTCTGAGTTTGAGAGTGAAACAGATATGACGTTGCCGTTTTATTTGTTTTGCTCTTTTTTATCGTAATCGACGGAGGATTTTATCATGAGTTTGAAAGAAGAAGCGATGAGTAAGCATTACGAATGGGCCGGAAAAATAGAAGTGACGGCGCGAGCCGAAGTTGACACGCGGGATAAGCTATCCATCGCTTATACCCCTGGCGTCGCCGAGCCGTGCCTTGCGATACGCGATGATGTGCATCTGTCCTACGAACTGACGCGGCGGTGGAATCTGGTGGCTGTTGTTACAGACGGCTCTGCCGTGCTCGGACTCGGAGATATCGGCCCGGAAGCGGGAATGCCGGTGATGGAAGGCAAGTGCGTTCTGTTTAAAGAATTCGGAGGGGTAGACGCCTTTCCCCTCTGCATCAGGTCAAAAGACGTCGATGTGATCGTCGAGACGGTGTATCAGATTTCCGGATCATTCGGCGGTATCAACCTGGAGGATATCGCCGCTCCCCGCTGCTTTGAAATTGAGAACCGCCTGAAACAGCGCTGCGATATCCCGATCTTTCATGACGACCAGCACGGCACGGCCATTGTTGTTTCGGCAGCGATGCTCAATGCCATGAAGCTGACCGGACGTGCCCTGGGCGAACAGAAAGTCGTCGTCAGCGGTGCGGGCGCCGCCGGCATTTCGGTAACGCGCCTTTTGCTCCGGATGGGACTTCGAAATGTCATCCTATGCGACCGTCAGGGTGCGATCTTTGCCGGACGGGAAGATCTGAACGCAGTAAAGGAGGAAATGGCTGCCATATCCAACCCGGAACGGAGAAAAGGACCGCTGAGCGACGTCCTAAAGGGCGCCGATATTTTCATCGGCGTATCCGGCCCCGGTATTGTGACGGAAGATATGATCCGTTCCATGAATCGTGATCCGATTATTTTTGCGCTGTCAAATCCGGTTCCGGAAATCATGCCTGAAATCGCTAAAAAGGCCGGGGCTTCCGTGATCGGCACGGGACGCTCCGACTATCCGAATCAGATCAATAACGTACTGGCCTTTCCGGGCGTTTTTCGCGGCGCTCTGGATGTTCGCGCAAGCGATATCAACGATGAAATGAAAATTGCGGCGGCATACGCCCTGGCCTCCATCATCCCGGATCAGGAACTGTGTCCCGAATATATCATTCCCAACGCATTTGACGGGCGTGTCGGGGATATCGTGGCGGCCGCAGTGGCAAAAGCCGCTCGGGAAAGCGGAGTGGCCAGGAAATAGGCATATCATACCGCGATGTAAAAAAGGAACTGCAAGCTTTAAAGCATTGCAATTCCTTTTCCGCGCAGGTTCGCCCACGGATATCCTCCATGAACCCTACTCGATGCAAAGGATTTCATGAGCGTCTTTCGCGTTTATACGCTTTTCGGCGTCCTCAAAAAAGTCCGCCCAAAAAGCCCTTTCCGTCTCTCTGAGTTCCAAGGAACAGGAATATCAGGATCAGGATAAGTAACCAGCTGCCGCCAAAACCGTTGTTATCACAACAATCGTCATGAAACCCGCCGAATATGTTCGTTCCGCCGCAGAGCAGAAATACGATGATAATGATCGGAAGCCAGTCTCCGAGGCTCCAGTCGTCCGAATGATCATGGCAGCTGCTAAAATCATCGTGTTTGCAATCCTTATCAAATCTGTCAAAACGGTCTTTATCCAGGCATTGTTTGAATTCGTCGCCCACCTTATACACCTCCAAGCATCTACAATTCGTATATAATATGAGCCGGACCTGGATTGTGTGCCATACTTTACCTTATCTTTTGCAGCAGGGACAGCATATCGTCAGGCAGCGGAGCCTCCAACTCCATAAAATGACCGGTGACAGGATGGCGGAAGGATAAATATCCCGCATGCAGCGCCTGCCGTTCAATGAGCCACACCGACGCTTCTCCGTAAAGCACGTCGCCGACGATGGGATGACCGATGTGGGACATGTGTACCCTGATCTGATGCGTCCTTCCGGTCTCCAGGATAAGCTCGACAAGCGTATACCCCTTTTCAAACCGCTCCAGAACCTTATAGTGGGTCACTGACGGATACCCGTTTTCAAGCACGGCACGCTTTACACGGTCATCCTGCTCACGGTCGATCGGAAGATCGACCGTACCCTCGTCTTCCTTTATGACGCCTCTGACGATCGCAGTATATTTTTTGGTCACGCCGTTTTCGTTCATCTGTTTTGACAGGTCGTCCTGGCAATGGGAATTCTTCGCAACCGCCAGCAGCCCGGAGGTATCCATGTCAAGCCGGTTGATGAATCTGATTTTATATTGTTTCTGCTGCTGCTGCATATAGTTCATAATGCCGTTGGCTATGGTGCGGCAGGGGTGCCCTTTTGTGGGATGCACCACATAACCGGGCTGTTTGTCGATGATCAGAAGGTCGTCATCCTCATATACGACGGCGATCGGTATCTTTTCCGGTTCAAAATTGCTTTTTTCATCGGGCATAAAAACCGTGATCCTGTCGCCGGGCTCACCCTTCCGGTACATCTTCACCGGGACGCCGTTGAGCTGTACCAGGTCGTTTGCTTTCAGCTTTGCCATCAGCCGGGATGAAAAACCGAAATGACGTTTTAAGAGCTCCTTAATCGGGAGCTCCTTATCGTTTTCTTTTATGATATATTCAAATTTACTCTGATTCATAGTATGCTTGCCGTTATTGTTCAGCCTTTCTGTTGAATTTATAAAAACTTGCTTTTTACCTTGCTCCAGAAATCATAGTTTTCAAACCGGAGGAGCTTGACGATGGAAGCGGAAAATTCAAGATAGATCTCTTCCACGCCCTGATGAAGATGCTCCATACCGTCCGGAACGATGAGCAGTCCTTGCTCACCCGAGGATTCCGGATTGATCCGTATGGATAAATCGGGGGGCAGGATAATGCTCGATGTGAAAGAACGGTACGCCGTCGTGTTCATGGGCGCTATGGGAGTTACCTGCAGCAGATTCAGCCGCGGATCCACGATGCTCCCGCCGAGGGAATAATTGTAAGCCGTGCTCCCCGCGGGCGTGGAAACCAGGATACCGTCTCCGCTGAACCGCTCGATAAAGCTGTCTCCGATAGAGATGTTAAGATGGATTGCCCTGGACATCTCGCCCTTGATCAGGATTTCGTTCAAACCGGTATACTCAAAGTTGTCTTCCCCGATGGTAATGACCGCTCTTACCGTCTTTAAGTGCTGTATCTCATACTTGCCCTGCTTATACCGGAAGATGAATTCGTCAAGGTTTCCGGGGTGGAGCTCCTGGAAGAATCCCAGATGACCGGTATTGATACCGATAAACGGGATATCCGGGAAATTGTATCTGTGCAGCGTCTCCAGAAAGGAACCGTCTCCCCCGATGCAAATATTCAGTTCCGCTTTGGGATCGAATTCCCTGGGAACAACGAAATCGCTTTTCTCAAGCTTGTTCTTCAGCAGTTTTTTTGTTTCTTTGGATAAATCCGTATCATTGGCAAATACGTTTATGATTCTCATAAGAGCTTGCTCCTTTCCGGCGGCCGGCCGCCTTTCGCCAGCTCTTATATTTTACACCAGCTTTTCAATTTCCACAATAAGGTTTTCAAACGCGTCCATGGCCTGGACGATCGGTTCCGGTTTTCCCATGTCCACGCCTGCGATCTTGAGCAGTTCGATGGGATAATCGCTTTCTCCCGACTTCAGGAATTCGATATAGGCGTCCCTTGCCGCAGGCCCCTCCTTCAGGATCTTCGAAGAGATGGCGGCCGCCGCGGAAAATCCCGTCGCGTATTTATAGACATAGAACGCGCGGTAAAAATGCGGGACCCTTGCCCATTCCATGATAATCCGGTCATCATAGGAGACCTGTTCTCCGTAATACTTCCTGTTCAATTTTCCATATTCCGTGCAAAGCCAGTCGGAGGTGAGAACCTCTCCGTTTTCTACGGCTTCATGAGTCAGCTTTTCAAATTCCGCAAACATGGTCTGGCGGAACAGAGTGGTCCTGAACTCTTCGATATACAGGTTCAGCAGATATTTCTTCTCCTGCGGGTCTTTGCAGTTGGTGATCAGATGGTGCATCAGCAGGGCTTCATTGACCGTAGACGCCACCTCGGCCGTAAAGATGGAATGGCCTCCGTAAACAAAGGGCTGGTTCTTTCTCGTATAATAGGAATGCATGGAATGGCCCATCTCGTGGACAATAGTAAAGACGTCCTTCAGCTTACCGTTGTAGTTGAGCAGAATATACGGCATGCTGTCATAGCTCCCGAAAGAATAAGCGCCGCTGGTCTTCCCTTCGTTTTCGTATACATCGATCCAGCCGGCTTCAATTCCGGCGTTCATTTTGCTCAAATAGTCGCTGCCCAGCGGGGCGAGCCCCTCCCGCATCATGTCAAGCGCTCTTTCATAAGGGATTTCCGTCTTGGGCATTTCCACCAGCGGAACATACATGTCGTACATATGGACCTGATCAACCTTGAGCAGCTTTCGCCGGACCTCCACATAGCGGTGGAGCAGACTCAGTCTGCCGTTCACCGTATCGACAAGATTGTCGTAAACCTCTGTCGGGATATTGTCCCCCGAAAGCGCCGCTTCCCGCGCAGATCCGTATTTTCTGATCCTCGCCGTGATCACGTCGGTTTTCGTATTGTAATTGTAATTGGTTGCCAGGGTGTTTTTCAAGTTTTCGTAAGCCTGATACATATGCTCATAGGCTTCTTTTCTCACTCTTCTGTCGTGAGACTCCATGAAGCCGATATACCTGCCGTGGGTGACCTCCACCTCATCCCCGTCCTCGTCTATAATGGTGCCGAATTTGATGTCCGCATTGTTGATCATGGTGAACACGTCATTGGTCGCGCCGGTGATTTCGCTCATCTGTGCCATGAGATTCTCTTCCGTTTTGGAAAGGACATGGGCCTTTTGTCTCAGGATGTCACTGATCGCATGCTCATAGAGCGCAAGTCCCGCCTCGGCTTTCAAAAAACCCCTCAGCTTATCCTCGGGGATTTCCAGCAGTTCCGGTGTGAAGAAGGACATATAGGACGACACCTTGGCAATCAGCGACCCGGCCTTGTCGCTCATGGCCTGATACCGGTCGACACGGTTATCCTCGTCTTTTTTCATTCTCGCATACGTATAAACCTTTTCCAGGATCAGCCAGATATGATCCTTTTTCTGAAGCGCTTCCAGCAGTATCTGCGGACTTTCCCCCAACCTTCCCGAATAATCCGCAAAGTCCTTAGCCTGCTCCTCGACCGTTTGATAATCGGTTTTCCACTGTTCTTCGTCGGGATACATCTCTTCGATGTTCCATTTGTATTTCGGATCGATCTGATCTCTGGCCTTTGTTTCCTTTCCCATGCCTGGTCTCCTTTTTTCTTTTTTCTATTTACATTTTATCCTCAATTAATTAATATTATTATAGCATACAGTATGGATTTGTGAGTATGCTTCCATGATCCTTACTATATCATAAATCTTATTGCTGAAACAAGGAAAGGACACTTAGTTTTTATGGATAACAGACCGATAGGGTTCTTTGATTCAGGCCTCGGAGGACTTACCTGCATACCCTATTTAATGAAAGCTTTACCAAAGGAGCGCATCATCTATTTCGGGGATACCGCCCGTACTCCATACGGCTCGAAGGCGCCTTCCACCATACGCCTTTTTTCGATGCAGATCGCAGACTTTCTGGTCAAGAAAAATGTTAAAATGATCGTCATCGCGTGCAATACCGTCAGTTCGACCTGTCTTGCGGATCTGCAGCAGAGACACCCCGAAATCCCCATCGTCGGGATCATTGAGCCGACGGCGGAAGTGGTCGCAAGGACCTGCGGTGAAAAAGACCAGATCGGGATCATTGGCACAAAAGTAACCATTCGAAGTAAAGCGTACGAAAACCTGATACATAATCTGAACAGAAAACTGAACCTGTACGCCACCCCGTGCCCGACCTTCGTACCGCTGATTGAAGAAGGCATTATTCATCACGAAATCATGGATTTATCCATACGATATTACCTGGATCATTTTATCTCATATAATAAAATCGATACCTTGATCCTTGGCTGCACTCATTATCCGCTGATCAGAAAGAATATCGAAAAAATATATCCGGGACTGCGGATTATCGATCCGTCCGAAGAAATTGCACAAAGCATCGCATCCCGGCTTACGGAAAGCGGCCTGTTATCCGAAGAGCCGGCCTATGACAACACCTTCTACGCCAGCGACCTGTCTGAGAATTTTGTCAACATGATCAACCGGATCTTCGAAAACTCGGAATTTAAAGTGGCTTTTAAGAGCTTTGATCTGGATACCTGTAAATAAGGCGGTGGTTACATGGATTTTGATGAACTTCTGGAATTGCTTGAGATCGATTCTCCCGATGAGTTTGCATATTTTGAACACTTCGCTGCTCTTGTGGAATGCGACGAAGAGATTCCCTATGAGTTGTTCTATCGAATTCTTGCCGATGTGGAAGCAGAGATTCTGATCGACATGACCGATAATTATTTTGAGGATATCCTTCAGGGGATGCCGGATGACGCCATCGAGGTCTATACGCTGATCTCCACGATCCGGCAAGCTCTTCTCGGCCTTGCAAAGAACTCCTCCTCCAGGGAAGAACGGATCGCCTATGCCGACGAACTCTATAAATTCAGAAACTGGTACATTTTTGACAGCGTCGTACATCTGACACGGCTCAGCGATCATATGGAAAGAGATGTGACGGTCAGCGAGGCACTGTCCCTGTATCGGCTGGAGAAGCTCAATGAAGATTCATACCTCTACGATTTTACCGACTGTCTCGACTATGAAATCGACGAATATTCCATCTCCATCGACGCTGAGCTGGATGAAGTATATGAGGAAATCATAGAGGAAGACGAAGATATCTATGAGGAAGGCCTCATCGACAGGGAATTTCCCGTTATCGACGGAGACTTCAGGGAAGAAGAGGAAGAAGAGTACTGAGTACTGAGTACTGAGTATTGAGGACTGAAGATGGAAAAACACGATTTGATCAGGGCTGCTGAGGACTTTATCAAACAAGCGCCGGACAATTACATATTGCAGAAAACAGCAATTTCAGAACGTGTCGTGGGGCTGAAGCTGTTCGATGCGCCGATTCTTGCATTCGGTGCTGCGGACGACGAATATTTCCGGCTGCTGAAACAGCATTCCGCGGTCGGAGAGCACTTCCTGCTTCCGGAAGAATGGCTGCCCGGCGCAAAGACAGTGATATCCGTTTTTTTACCGTTCACGGAAGAAGTAAGAAAAGGAAACGGGAGAGATATGTCATGGCCCTCCGAGGAGTGGCTCCATGCCCGCATAGAGGGGCAGATCCTGCTCCAAAGCTTATGCGCCTATTTAAAGAAGACGTTAAACGACGAAGGATATCCCAGCATCGTACCGATTATGGAGGAAAGATTCTGGTCCAACACCGGCAGTCAGGATCATGAGGCAAAATTTTCAAGCAACTGGTCCGAACGGCATGTCGCCTTTGTGTGCGGTCATGGAACCTTCGGGCTTTCCAAAGGCTTAATCACCCAAAAGGGGACCGCAGGCCGGTTCGGCAGCATCATCACAACGCTGCGCCTGGAGCCCGATATCAGAGAATATACCGATCTTTACGAATACTGCACCATGTGCGGAAGATGTGCAAAGAACTGTCCCGTAGGCGCCATTTCCAGGGAAAAGGGAAAGGATCACCAGCTATGTTCTGATTTTTTGGATGAAACAAAAGCGGTACACAACCCTCGATATGCCTGCGGCAAATGCCAGGTCCGCGTGCCGTGCGAATCGAAAATTCCACATAAATAAAAAGGCCCGTGAGGGTCCTTTTATTTTTCCAGGTACTTCATGACGTACTCCACATCGGAGGGCGTATCGATATAGTTGGTTCCCCGTTTCTGACGGGTTTCCCTTCCCTTTCCGGTTATGAGAATCACCGTGTTGTCGTCCGCATTGGCGATCGCTTCGCGGATGGCCTCTTCCCGGTCGGGTATGATCGCATAGCAGCAATCCTGCTTTTCCACATGCCGGGCGATTTCCTCACAGATTTTCAGGACCGGCTCTTCTCCCGCATCCTCTTCTGTGATGTAGACCTGATCCGAGTATTTGCCCGCGATCTCACCGAGCTCCTTCCTTCTTCCCAGCGCCTTTTTCCCGGGACATCCGAATACGATGGTGATCTTCTTGTTGGGGTATTCCTTTAAAGTCGATTGGAACAGTGTTTCAAAGCTCATCTTGTTATGGGCATAGTCCACGATGACCTGAAGGTTTCTGCTCTTGCTCGTATATACCTCCATCCTGCCGCTGACCCTTGCTTTTTTCAGACCGGCAGCCACATAGCTCATGGGAATGCCGAGACACCGGGAAATCGCGATGGCGGCCAGCGCATTCTGCACGTTGAAAAGACCGGCCATGGTAATCTTGAATTCCTTGACAAAATCCTTTGTTTTCACCTTAAAGCTGATGCTCTTGCCGGACTTTACGATATCGTAGCCGTAAACGTCAGCCCTTTCGTCCAGACCGAAGGTCACCACATGGGGACACGCCTTGGAAGCCTCCATTACCCGTTCGATCTGGTCGCTGTTGATATTGATGCAGGCATGTCTGCACTGGGCGAAAAGCTTCAGCTTGGATTCCAGATAGTCTTCAAAGCTGCTGTGCTCCACGTCGCTGATATGATCCTCGCCGATATTGAGAAAGCATCCCACTTCAAAGGTGATTCCCAGTGTTCTGTCGTATTTCAAAGCCTGGCTGGAAACCTCCATGCTGAGGTATTCGATGCCGCTGTTGACCGCGTTGCTGAAGTGCTTGTGCAGATCCATGGCCTCCGGCGTTGTCAGGTGGGATTCTTCGTTAATAACGCCGTCGTAATTGTCAATGCCGGAGATGATGGCGCAGGCCGGCTTCTTTCTTTCCTTCAAATATTCGTCCAGGATGAATTTCATGAAATAGGCCGTGGTCGATTTGCCCTTCGTACCGGTAACGCCGACGATCTTCAGATCCTTCCAGATCTGATTGTAGTAATAATCTGCGATCATAGCCATCGCTTTGCGGATGTCGCTGACGATGATCCGGGATATATCGCCGCCTTCTTCACCGAGATCGTAGCATACCTCGCTGACGTAGCATACCGCCCCTTTATCCACTGCCGATTTCAGATATTCGACGGAAAAGTGGCTGCCCTTGCAGACAAACAGAGTATCCTGGTCGACGTCCTTGGAGTTGAAAGAAATATGGCGAATCAGCGTATCCTGCGTTTCAGTCCTGATTTTATAATCGGTTACCAGCTGATGGTTGCTTAAAAGCTTCCAATACTCGTTCAGAGTATGTTTTGTTTTATCCATGGTTACTTCTCTCCCGTTTCTTTGATTTTTCCGCCACAGGCCAGAATCGACCTTTCTGCGAGGATTTCCATAGAGTCTATGTAAAATCCGGGCAGGTTGTACATTTCCTTAAAACAGGACAGTTCGGTGCAGGCTAGGATCGCGGCCCGGCACTCCTTTTCCTGAATTTCCTTCTGAACCGTTAAAAAGTCCGCGAAATCGATCGTTCCTCCGTTTTTTACTCCGTCATAAATGATCTTCATGACCAGCTTCTGCGATTCCGCGGCGGGAACGACGGGAGTGACCCCCGCCTGCTCCAGAGCTTTTTGATATAATCCCGTATTGATGGTCCCGTCGGTGGCAAGAACGGCGATCTGCAGACCCTGCCCCGGATGCGTGCCGGCGATATGCTTCACCGTTTCGCCGACCATGTCGACAATGGGGATGCCTACATTCTCCTGCAGCCTGGAAATCAGCACATGAGAAGTATTGCACGGGATCGCGATGACCCCTGCGCCGCTCCTTTCCAGCATCGCTGCATCTTTCAAAAGCAATTGGAACAGATCCTCAGTGCGGCCTCCGAGAATCTCCTTGGTACGGTCCGGCATGGTCGCATGGCTCAGTATGATCATGTTGAGGTGCTCCTGATCGCATCTGGCGTCCGTTTTGTCGATAATCATCCTGTAAAAAAGCTGTGTCGCCAAGGGGCCCATACCCCCCAGTACGCCCAATGTTTTTCTGTCGTCATTCCACATAAATCCTCTTCTCCGTTCGCCTCGTTATTTCTGCTTCCCTAGATACTTCCAGAATTTGTAATAATGGCCAAGCTGTGATTTATACAGCCGGAGCATTCTCCGGAACCCTCTGTCCTTCTTATAGAAGAGAGAATTCGCATATTTGCCCGCCCGGATCAGCATCCTCATTTCCCTGCGGTATTCCTCAGGTTTGATATAGCGGAAAGCGACGCCTTTCGGGATCATCATCCAAAGCGCTTTTTCCGTGACGGCTTTGTATTCGATCGGATTGTGATAAATATAATCTTCCACAAGATACCGGGCAATATTCTGTCCCGCACAGGTCACGTAAAAATTGCTTCTCCCCTGCCGCGTATTGATTTCAAATACCTTATACTTCCCGTCTCTCTGGTCATACTTGATGTCGAGATTGGAAAAACCCGTAAATCTCAAGTCTTCCAGCAGTTTTTTAATCTTCGCTGTCAATTCCTCATTGTGCTCCGTAATGATGACCGCATGATTTCCCAGGCCGTGTGGCGTATGCTCTTCCAGCAGCACATGGCCGAGGCACATCATCTTCACCTTGCCGTTTCTGTCGGAATAATTGGTCAGCACTCTCATGTACGTATCGTCTCCGGGGATAAAATCCTGAATCACGATGGAATCGTCATAGCCGGAGCCGTAGATATCGTCGAGTATCCGATGCAGTTCCTCTCGACCCGCGGCCTTGTACACCTTTTTCTGAGTCGGATACGGATGTCTCCAGTATTCGATCCCGTTGGACGGTTTCACGATGTAAGGCGCTTCAAAGGGCAGTTCGAAGCTCCGCCCCATTTCCCTCCTGTGAACGAACGTAGCCGGATAATCGATGCCTTCGCGTTGACACAGTAAATAAAACTTTTCTTTATGAATGAGCTCGTTCATCAGATTGACGTCGATATAAGGGGCGATCACATTTTTGGGGAGGTTGTCCCTGTTCCGGCTGAGCAGCTGCACATAGCTGTCCCCGCAGCCGATGGCAAGGATGATCTTGTCCTTGTGCGTTTCCGCAAATCCGCTTAAAACCTCCAAAAAAGCGTCCTGCTCTTCCAGCCTGGGGTTTGCTGAATAATCCAATATCCTGCTGTCGATGCACGGACCGGTTTGATATTTTCCGAAAGCGCGGGACTTGATACCATATCGCTCGTGAAATGCTCTCGCTACGCTGTAAACATTGATATCTCCTCCAAAGAGAAGGGGTATAAAACTCTGACTCATCTGCATCTCCTTCGACATATCCTCTATCGTAAGCGGTTCCGGCCGCTTCAGCACAATTTTTGACCTGTTCACCAAATCCTAATCATTATATAACGTTTCCAGCCTTTTATCAATGTATAAAAACGGACACGGATACCGTTATTCAATATCACCGAAAGGTTCTTATTTTCATATTATGATAGGAAATATGAAAGAAAGGAACATGTGCATGGCTGGAAAAGAAAGACATATGTATCCGGGGAACAACACACCGGAGGGTTTCTTCTCCTATTACCATTACATACTCGGACAAAGAGAAGCGGATAAGATCTTCTGCATCAAAGGAGGTCCCGGAGTCGGGAAGTCGACCTTTATGAAAAAAATCGGCGAAGCGATGCTGCAGGAAGGTTATGATGTGGATTTTATGCACTGCTCTTCCGACAATAACTCCCTCGACGGCATCGTCATACGGGATAAGAAGATTGCGCTGATCGACGGGACGTCGCCGCACATCGTGGATCCCGTCAATCCGGGCGCCGTCGATTCCATTATCCATCTGGGGGACTACTGGAACGAGGAAGGGATCCGCAAGAACCGGGATGCGCTGATCAGCAACAATGAAAGGATCCAAAGCATATTCGAGAGAGTTTATAATTATCTGGCGGCCGCCGGTAAGATGTATGATAACCTGCACAGTATTTATGAAGCCGCGATCAATCACCAGGAGCTTTACCGGATCTCAGCGAAAATCGTCGGCGATGAACTTTCACATCGGGATATCAGCGCAAAACAGGGCAGTATCAAGAAGTACTTCGCAAGCGCGATTACTCCCGGTGGATTTGTGAACCATATCAATACGCTGCTGGATGGATACCGGAAGGTCTATCTGATCCATGCCCCTGTAGGCGTAAGCAGTGAGCGGCTACTGAATTTATTTATGGAGGGCGCTGTCTACCGCGGTTTTTCGGCGGAGGGTTATTATTGTCCGATGAAACCGTCAACCAAGCTGGAGCATCTGCTCATTCCGGATCTGAGCCTGGCATTTGTCACGTCCAACCAATACCATACCGTCGATGATTCGTCGATCAGCGCAGAAATCGTTCCGGTCAATCTGGAGCAGATTATCCGGTACGACGCCGTCCGCTATCTCGAAAACATCCTGGATGACAGTGAAACGAAAATGCGGGAACTGCTAGAAATGGCGGTCTACTGTCTGGGTCAGGCAAAAAAAGAACACGACGATCTGGAGAAATTTTACATTCCTAATATGGACTTTCCGAAAATAGATGCATTGCGAATGGAATTGATCCGCCGTTTCTGCCGTCGATAGTACAATTCATCTCTCCCCTAATGATTCATATAAAAAGCACCGCGCCAATTGCTCTCCCGAGTTCAGGCGTGGTGCTTCATTTTCGGATCGTGCTTCGTTTCAGGAATCCTTTTTTTCAGGATCCTCCTTATAAACCGTGATCGGGTCTTCACCGGCGCCGGTATCCGCCCGGCCGGTTCCGGTCTCTCCCTCGATGGATTTCACCGATCTCAGGCTTCCGTTTGCAATATCATAAAAGGCTATCATCGTAACTTCCATATATGGTGTGAGCCACAGAAATCCGACGCCCAGGGTGAACAGGCACAGGAAGCCCCAGCCGATAAAAGAAAGGTTCAGACAAAAAAATTTCCACTTGTTTCCGCGCATCATCCTTTTGCTTTCATTGATGGCTTCCATGATTCCGATCTCAGGTTTGTCGGCCAGGATGTAAAAACTCATGCTGTAACGGATCGCCGCGATGATGCCCGGTATGATGAGCAGCAGGCTCCACAGAATGATGAATATGGACGTGACGATGAATAATCCGAACGCTTTTCCAAACCGTTCAAATCCATAAAAAACTTCCGCCGGAGAGGTCTCTCTTTTTCTGAAAATGGAGATTGCAAACATCGAGTAGCCCAATGTCATGGGACCTGTGATCAGTAAGCTGTAGATGTTTGAAATTGCGGTGGGAGTTCCGCTGCCGTCCCCGAAAATGCCGTCCAGGATTATGACGGGCACCAGGGTCAGTACGACAAGCAGCAAAGTCCCTAAAACACCAAGCCCCCATTTTCCTGCAAGCGCATTCCTGCCCAGCGCTCTGAGATTGGCGCTGCTTTCCGTAACTATAATGTTATGTTCCATATCTATCTCTCTTCCTTTCCATTCATTGCACACACTTATTAATTATATCCCTTTATTCTGATATTGCAATAATATGTTGGACGATGCCTGTTCGGCGTCAATCACATCCGCGTTCAAAGAGATTTGCTTATTTTTGTCTCTTGGTGTATACTACATATTACTATTATGATTCATGGAAAAAAAGAAGCATAAGCGCGCATTTTTAGTATGACCTCGCAATCAGAATACGGATGAACGACAGGAGGCTTGTATATGAGACATTCGCTGACCATCAACATGAAAAGCAGAAAATACCAGGTGATCATCGAAAGCGGTTTGTTTCAGACGATAGGAAACAAACTGGGTGAACATTTCGCCGGGAAAAAGATCGCGCTGATCACGGATGAAAACATACAGAAGATCTACGGTAGTCTTTTAAAGAAACAGCTGAATGCTTCCCATTGCGAATGGGAAACCATCATTCTGCCTGCGGGCGATACCAGCAAGTCCTTCGACACGCTGACCGTAATCTATAAACGGCTGATCGACTTTCAGATCACCCGTGATGATGTGATCGTTTCTCTTGGCGGCGGCGTGGTCGGAGATATCTCTGGATTTGCGGCCGCTACCTTTCTGAGAGGCGTGGAATTTGTCCAGATTCCGACGACGCTGATCGGCCAGGTGGACAGTAGCATCGGCGGGAAAAACAGTGTCAACCTGCCGGAAGGCAAAAATTTGGTCGGAACCTTTTATCAGCCCACTTTTGTTTATATTGATCCTGACTTTGTCAAAACGCTCTCCGATTATCATATGGCGGACGGAATGGCGGAGATCATCAAATACGCCTGCGTAGCCGATGCGGATCTCTTTTCGGATTTGATCAGGATGAACAACTATCGCGACGCAAAGCTGATCGAGTCGATCATATACCGCTGCTGCCTCATTAAAAAACAGATGATCGAACATGACGAGAAAGACCAGGGAGTCCGGATGCTGACCAATTTCGGGCATACCATCGGTCATGCCATTGAAAACCTGTATGATTACAGGATCTATGGACACGGCCAGGCTGTCGCAATTGGGATGCAGACCATAACGGAACACAGCGAAGCCATGGGGCTGACCAGGATCAACACTTCTGCCATGCTGAAGGAACTGCTGCTTGAATACGGTCTTCCCGCGGAGCTTCCGCCTGGGATCGACAGGGAGCTCCTCGCACAGACGATGATGAAAGACAAAAAGCGCCGCGGAAACAAGATGAATCTCGTATTGCTTGAAAAAATCGGAACCGGTTATATTTACCCGATTGAAAAAGCGGAAATCAGAAAGTTTATCGATTAAACCTGCATTTATATAAAACATAACGGAGGTCGAAGCAAATGATGAAATTGGGTCTTGTAGGTGAAAGGCTGTCCCATAGCCAATCCCCTCAGATACACGGAGAAATCATGAAACAGCGGGGAATCAGCGGCACTTACGAATTATTGGAATTTTCCAAGGAGACTTTCGCCGAGGACTTCCATGCGTTAAAGAATTCGGATTACCGCGGGGTTAATGTAACGATTCCGTACAAGGAATCCGTCATCCCTCTTCTTGACGATATCTCCCAGCAGGCAAAATATATCGGCGCCGTCAATACGGTATTGTTCAAAGACGGCAAAGCAAAGGGCTTTAATACAGATTACAGCGGATTCATTTCGCTTCTCGACCAGAATCATATCACCGTGAAAGGAAAAGAGGCTGTGATCCTGGGTTCCGGAGGAGCTGCAAAGGCTGTCGTAAAGGCACTTTTGGACCTGGGGATATACGATCTCACCATCGTAAGCAGGGGAAAACAGAATTTCCACGGAAATTATACCGTATCCTATGAGTTTTTTAAGGAAAAACGGGTGAAAAGCGACCTGCTGATCAACTGCACTCCCGTCGGCATGTACCCAAACACAAACGCCTCGCCGCTGCCGAAGGAATGCATCCATGCGGACGTTGTCATCGACACGATCTACAATCCTCCGAAAACGCTGCTGCTGAGATATGCGGAGGAGCTTGGGATCAAGGGGATCAACGGCAGCCGAATGCTGGAGGAACAGGCGGCCAAAGCCTACGATATCTGGATCGAAAACAAATCTTTTTAAAAGAGATATAAAAAGAGGCTGTCTCAAAATGATTGAATAAATCATTGAGAGGCGGCCCCTCTTACTG
>ENA-UOYA01000936-UOYA01000936.1-activated-sludge-metagenome-genome-assembly--contig:-NODE-936-length-34082-cov-60.195962_pt1 | contig 34082 bp, 33 predicted proteins | sample MGYA00238163_ERZ764804 | MGnify/ENA primary metagenome ERZ764804 (study PRJEB28919, sample SAMN05720223) | activated sludge metagenome | isolation source: Anaerobic digester | place: Hong Kong... | reverse complement strand
TCAAGAAATTATTAAACAATAAGCAAGCTGATAAACAATAATAAAACTAATAAACGATAAAGATAACTTAAAAAAGGCTACAAATTTTGTTTACCTGTTATACTCGAAATCTCGAGACATAAAATGCAAACTTTTTCTATAGCTTTTGCATCATTAATAAAACTTTCCCTTATCTTATCAGGATTTGTTTCAAGATGATGTAAGAGTATATCAAGTCCATGTACCTTTTCATTTTTGTCATTAACAATTTTCATTTTACCTCTGATGATAAGAGATGAAAATCTATGTGAACAATCACCTTCAACATAACCTTTATCTTCAATAATTGTAGCGCAAACATATGGATTTCTCTTTATATATTCTATTTTTTGACCTTCTGATGCACAGTGAGAATAGATTGTATTTGATTTCTCTTCATATCCATAGCTTAATGTTACAACATAAGGTTCTTCATCAAGGCAAAGTCCGATCGTAATATATTTACCACTTTTTAATATTCTAAGTATCTCGTTTTTATCAATAATTTCCTTATCATCTCTTCTTAAGTGATATTGCATGATCTATCCTTTCAACTGAAGTTAGCATTTTTATAGAAATTATTCTGCCAGGTAGATACATTTATAATCGAGGCATTGATCTGAAGATAGCATAATTTTCGAACCGCACATAACGATGGATTCAAAAAAATGTGATACTTTGTTTCAGGTTTTAGTTTAAATTGTTTTTTTCAGATTATTCTTTGCCCTTTCATATTCACTTTTAAGTTTTTCTATCAAATCGTGCACGGAGACTATCTCTTTAATCCTATAAACATTTGATCCAGCGAAAGCAAAACCATTTTGCAATTTTCCTTTTTTAGCATTAATTAAAGCTTGAGCAATGCAATATGGGCTTTTCTCAACTTCGCAGGTCTGGATACAATGATAAGGGCATTTAAAAATTTTTTTAGCACCATCTATTACATCTTTTATGAATCCATTCATAATAGCTCTACCAGGCATACCAACAGGACTTTTTATTATTGCAACATCTTCTTCTTTTGCATTGATATACGCTTTTTTGAACTCTATATCTGCATCACACTCATGAGTTGCAACAAAGCTGGTAGCCATTTGAACACCTGAAGCACCCATATTAATGAATTTAAGGATATCTTCTCCAGTATAAATCCCACCAGCTGCAATAACAGGAATTTTTTTACCATTTTCAAGTTCAAATTCTCTTGCAACTTCAATGACCCGGGGTACTATTTTTTCAAGTGAATATTCAGGATCATTGATCTGTTCAGGTTTAAATCCTAAATGACCTCCTGCTTTAGGCCCTTCCACGACAATAGCATCAGGAAGATAGTTAAACTTAGATAACCATTTCATACATAATATTTTGGCTGCTTTTGCAGAGGAGACTATGGGGACAAGCTTCGTTTTAGCACCTTCTATTAAATATTTGGGAAGATCAAGAGGTAATCCAGCACCTGAAAAAATAATATCAACTTTTTCTTCAATAGCAGTTTTCACCATATCGCCAAAATCTGTCAATGCAACCATTATATTAACACCAAGAATTCCCTTTGATTTTTCTCTGAATTTATTAATTTCACTTTTAAGAGCATTAACATTGGCTGATAAAACATCAGTTTTATTTTTTATGTTTCCCATTCCGATCATTGCAGCTGCAATAACTCCCACTCCGCCTTCATTTGCAACTGAAGATGCAAGACCTGATAACGAGATTCCCACTCCCATTCCTCCCTGAATGATAGGTAAACTGACAGAAATATCACCTATTCGTAACGGTTTCATAAAAAGCCTCTTTAGTTTATAATTTAATATGTAATTTTTATAATATTTCCAATTTTTGTCAATGTTAATTAATCTTAACTCCAGATATTAAAAAAAGTTAAATATAATATCTACTTTTTAAGAAACATTCTCAATATTTTTTCGCTGACTTCTTCTATTTTTTTGCTATCTGTTAAAACAAATAATATATCACCAGGGAGTATCAATGTTTGCCCTGATGGAGCAATTACCGAATTATCCCGATTAATCATGGTTATTGTAGTTCCTACTGGCAAAGATAGATCTGATATCTTGCATTCTCCCTCATAGATATTTTCGTCAATATAAATTTCAACTAATTCATAATTTAGATCATGTATTGTGACCAGTTCCATTGCCTGTTTAGTTTTTCGCTTTGTTTTGACACTTAAATTTAAAAAATCTGCAAATTTACCGATAGTCGTTCCCTGTACAATTATTGACAGAACAACAGCAAAAAAAATGATATTAAATATTTGATGTTCGCTATCTATGCCAGCAGCAGCAGGATAGGTTGCCAGTACAATTGGTACAGCTCCTCGTAACCCACTCCAGCTTATAAAAATCTTTTCTTTAAAAGATAATTTTGTGAAAAATGTGCACAAAAAAACTGTTATTGGTCTGCTAATAAAGGTAATTACAAAAAATAAGATAACACCAAGTTCCCAGATACCTGAGAATTTCTTTGGGAAAACCAAAAGGCCTAAGAGAATAAATAATCCAACATTCGCTATAAAAGATAAGGTTTCTGTAAATGATGAAATACCACTTTTGTACGGGAATTTTTTATTTCCCATAATGAATCCTGCAAAGAATACGCACAACATTCCACTTGCTCTGCATAAGTCTGCTATGCTATAACTAAATAAGATCCAGCCAATCAACATTATATAAAAATAACCAACATCCAGCTCCTTAATTTTACCAAATAGAAATGTTCCCATTAGACCAAATAATATACCAAAACCAACCCCACCTATTAGTTGCCAGATGAAAAGCAAGATTGAGGCTAATGTATTGAAACCGGTTCCTATGATAATCTGGATAATAAAAGTTGTTGAAAGAATTGCCATAGGATCGTTTGAAGCAGATTCTATTTCCGTAATAGATGATACTTTACTATCTATTGAACGACTTCTCAGGATAGAAAATACTGCTGCAGCGTCTGTTGATGATATTATAGAACATAACAATATCGATTTTTGATATGGCCATCTGGTCAGAAAAGAAAAAAGAATGGCTGCTATGTTCGCTGTCAATAAAACACCAGCAGTAGCGAGAAGCATGGTTGGTTTTATAACAGGGCTTAGATTGCTTTTTTTTGTACCAAATCCTCCAGCAAATAGAATAAAAATTAAAGCAATATTGGCAAGTTGTTGCGCCATTTTAGCATCATCAAAATATATGATCCCGGTGACATCACTTCCAAATATTATACCAACAGCCAGCGCTAATATGATCAAAGGTATATTTTGCTTATTGAAAATAGCGGCGATAAAGACTACAACTAGAAGTATAATCGAAGTTATCAATAACATTTCTACACCTCAAATATTTTTGACCATACTTTATCTTCTTTTTTGAACTTATAGTGAACTGATTTATATAGTTCTATTGCTATCGGATTGTATGATTGAACTTCTAATTCGGCATACAAGGAAAGTCTATTTTCTTTTTTAATTATTAGCACATTTTTCGATTTTTTATAGTTCATCCGGCAAATGCGTTCTTATTTAATAAAAATTGAAATATTTAAATCCTGAAAACAATAATAAACATATACAATTACCTAATTTCTTTTTTTTATAATTTTAAAAAACTTAATAATATTTAACTCTTTCTACCTTTATTTATAACACTTCGTTTTTTTAATTAGCACATTTTCCATTTTAGCTTTTTTTTATATGAAATAAGATTCCTGAATCTTAAAAGTTAAAGATTGAAGATTTAAAAGTTAAGAAGGCCAGTAAATAAAATTTGTAAAAATATTTAAAATGGATTAATATAGTTTAAGGATAAAATATGGGAAAAGAGTTAATAAACAAAAAACAATTTACAGAGATTTTTGAAAAAAAAATAAATCCCTTTTTATTTCAGGAAAAAGATCTTTTTATAAAGATAATAAATGAAAAAATTACACCCAAAACCAGGAATTTTTTGGAGAATGAGGAACTTTGTAAGAACATATTTGAGCAGTTTTATGAAATTTTACCTAAAAGTATCAAACTACTCATCAAAAAACAGATCTTTATAGAATACTGTGTTAAAAATAAGAAGAAGGTAATTGATCTTATCGATAGCAAACTATGCTCTTCACCTTCAACTGCTTCGACGAATGATGAAAAGATGGAACCTTAATTATGATCAAATAGTCATAAAATACACTAAAGAATAGTGATTTTTTAATAATTTGATAGACTTTTTAAAGTGAATACAAATTATAAATTTGAATTTTTAATGAATGAATTTTTATGGATAAGAGAATTTTCCCAGATAGATATAGTTTTCATAGAGTCATATAATCCTTGGTGTTTTGCCACAAATGGAGTGGAAGATAAATAATACTATATCTTTGCTTTCTGTATCAAAGATTTGTTTATCCTATTTAGCGAATTATCTGGATAAATCCTCAGTAAAAATTATTCCATTAAATCTTGACATAGCAAGTTCTATATCTTCTTTAAAAGCGATATTTATGCATTCAAAGATGGCTGGAAATATATGCTTTTGCATAATAGCTATCTCATGTTGAGAGAAATCTGATAAAACATAATCGGCAAGTTCTATTTGCTCTTCGTAACCGACTCCAATGCGTATCCTCTTATATTCGTTACTCCTGATGCTACTTTCTATGCTTTTTAGACCATTATGTCCACCGCTTGAACCCTTAGCTCGTATTCTAATTTTGCCAAATGGTAAAGCTATATCATCAACTATAACCATAAGGTTTTCAACTGGAATCTTATAATAGTGCATAACAGATTGAACAGCAACACCACTAAGATTCATATAGGTGTAAGGCTTTACAAAAAGAAATTCAGAATTTTCTATTGCTGTTTTTGAATAGAGATAGTTTTCACTTTTTTGAAAGTTAATATTATATCGATCAGATATCCAATCTAAAAATAAAAATCCTGCATTATGTCTATTATGTTGATATTTCTTTCCTGGATTCCCAAGTCCAACAACCAAAAACATCTAAATTTCTCCCTATTTCTCAAAATTTGATTTGTATATTTTCGATAAAACAAAGAGCTATAAAAGGTTCAGTTTTATTCCTTAAAATGTAATTTTATCTGTATCTAAAGCAGTATCATAGTGTTAAGACTTAAAAACAATCTACCATTATTTATAACTATTATTTTTTTTTATCAATACCTTTTATCCTTTGCTAAACCTATTTCTTCAACAATAAAGATGATAAAGTTGCACTTGTTTTTTTGTTTTATTATTCTATTTTATAAAAAGGAAACACATTCATTTATTATTGGTTTTTGAATTTATGAATTTCTTTTTATTTTAAACAAGTACTCATGTAATAGATGAAAATTAAATAAAAAAAGGTGTTTAACCTTATATGAGCATTGATCCACTTGTAAGTGTAATAATACCGGTTTTTAACAGAACATATGAACTTAAACGAGCACTTGAAAGTGTTGTCAAACAAAGCTACCGTAATCTTGAAATAATAGTTATAGATGATTGTTCGAGTGTCGACATAAAAAGTATAGTTGATTTTTGCAAAGATTCCAGGATAAACTATTTAAGAAATGATTCAAATAAGGGGGTTTCTTTTTCAAGGAACAGAGGGATAGTTCAAAGTCATGGAGAGTATGTAGCTTTTCTTGATAGTGATGATGAATGGCTTCCAAAAAAGGTTGAAAAGCAACTAGAGATGTTCAGATTTACCGATTTTAGACTTATTCATACAGAGGAGATATGGATAAGAAATGGTACTCGTGTAAATCAAAAAGATAAGCATAAAAAAAGTGGTGGAGATATATTTGAAAGATCACTTTGCCTTTGTCTGATATCGCCTTCATCAGTAATTTTGAAAAGGGATGTTTTCGATATCTATGGTCTATTTGATGAAAAATTACCAGTATGTGAGGATTATGATTTATGGCTTCGTATAACTTCATACGAGTCAGTTGGTTTTATCGAAACTCCACTTATTATAAAATATGGTGGTCATAAAGATCAACTTAGCAAAAAGTTTGCAGCAATGGATAAATATAGAGTTATTTCACTATTAAAACTTTTAAGTGACGCCAATTTAAGCCCACAGAAAAAAGAAGCTGTAAAAAAAATGATTTATGAAAAATCTCAAATCTTATATAATGGAGCCATAAAAAGGGGAAATTTTTTAGATGCGCAAATATACAGAGAATGGCTAAACTCAAATGATCAAAAGGGCGATAAAAGTAGCTAAATATAAAATAATAATTAAGTACATAATAATATCTCTTGAATATGAAAACTCTTGCAGTTAAAAATAAAAAAATTATTCTTGTTATGAAAAAATAACTGCAAAATTGATAAAAATTAACAGGAGGAAAAATGAAAAAAGCGATAGAAGGAAAAGATATCCCACAAGCTGTAGGCCCCTATTCAGCCGCAATAAGAGTCAAAGATATGCTATTCACCTCTGGACAGCTTCCTATAAATCCGGAAACAAACGAACTTGTAAAGGGTGATATAAAACTTGTGGCGAAGCAAATATTTAAAAACATTGAAAATATACTCATGAAAGAAGGATTTTCTCTCGATGATGTCGTAAAGGTAACTGTTTTTTCTGCGAGTATGAGTTATTTCAACGATTTTAACGAATACTATGCAACATTATTTAAAAAACCATTCCCTGCAAGAAGTTTTTTTGAAGTATCAAAACTTCCAAAGGATGCACAGCTCGAGGCAGAAGTCATTGCTATTAAATCTTGAAGCCAGGTTGCACAGAATAAGCAAAATTAACAAAATTAATAGTTTAAAAGATAAAAAATAGTTAAAATATAAAAATCAATAATAAAAAAGCCCACATGTTGTGGGCTTTTTGTTATTTATAGAAGTGTTCGCTATAAATGATTGAAATTTTATCTGCCTTTTGCAGTGGCTCTATCTTTTAGTATGAATCTATCTTTTCTTTCCTAAAAATCTTAAAACATACAAAAGAAGATTAATAAAGTTCAAATACAGGTCTAAAGCAGCAAGAACAGTAAACCTGACACCATTTTGCTCAAAAGAAGCCATACCGGCTAATAGTTTAAGTTTTTGAGTAGAGTAAGCAATAAGAACTGTAAATATGAAAACTCCAGCACAGCTAATAATCCAGTATAAAGATGAACTTTTAAGAAAGATATTCACAACAGAGGCGATAATAAGTCCAATAAGGCCAGTCATAAGGTATCCACCAAAATTTAAAAGGTTTGATTTAGTAGTGAAACCAACTATAGACATAACCAAAAACATAGCTGATGTTACAAGTAGAGTTGTAAAGATGGAAGCCTTAGTATAGATAAGAAATATAGAGGATAGAGTTGCTCCATTAATCACAGAGTAAAGAAGAAACCAGAAGAGAGCTGCACCTGTTGATAGCTTTAAAATGCTGCTAGAAAGGTATATCACAAGGACGAACTCAGAAATTATAAGTCCCCAGAAGATAAAGGCATTACCAAAAATATATGTAATAAGGCTGGTTGATGCAACAAAATAGCTTGTCAAAGCGGTAACTGCAAGAGCCAGAAACATATATATATAAGTTCTGGCAACAAACTTCCTTGTAAAGTCAACATTCACAGGTATTGCTGCAATATCACTCGCAAGTTGTGGATCATCAAGATTTTTATACCTGTTTTGTTGTCTAAAATCTCCCATAATATACCTCCTTTTATGGTACAAAGGGCGTTAACAAAATATAAAGTAAGCTAAAGATATCGAGAATTACCTATTTGAAAGTTTTATTTTATAAATGAAAGGTAAGCAGTACATTAATAATATACAATAATTTTAAGCAAAAATCAACCTTTTAATCTAGTTATTTTTAATCTAATTCAATGAATTTAATCTGTTAACTTTCATTTATGGCTGACTTTTGAATATTGGTCAATATCCATTCAATAAAGATAGATTAAGAAATAGCACATAATCCACAAAGACTTTTAGATATAAAAAGGAATGAATAACAGTAATAAGAGGACAGAAGGCTTTATCGATGCAAATACATTTTCACCTGATTATATATACAAACAGCCATAAACATTGGTTTTGGATTTATGAATGGGCTGCCAATGTTCCTATATGTTTTCCAAAATATTGACCTATCTTTTCAATTTCTTTAAATACGATTTCAGTCTTGAATGTATCTAAATACCAATTTTCTTTCCCAATCTGTCGATGATCTAAAATTGGAACGACAATGTATTCTATAGGTTCTTTAAATTCTGTTTGATATGTTAGTAAAGCCCTTCGCGAATGATGTGCTTTGCAAACTAATAATGCCTTGCTAATTTTCAACTTGCTTTTAACAATTACATTCCAGGAAAAATGAGCGTTTTCAAATGTATTTGACGCTTTATCTTCTTTTAAAATGCAATCAATCGGGACATTATTTTGTTTTGCGATATCTATAAAAAAATTCCATTCAGATTTATAATTTGGTATTCTTTTGTTATAACCACCAGAAGGCAATATCAATGGTGCAAAACCAAGTTTGTACAATTCACATGCCTTTAACATTAATTCTGGAACACTACCACCCGGGACTAAAATAATATCAGCTTTAGCTGGCAAATCATTGAGAAAGATAAAGTTTGAAATGTCGGAAATTGGATCATGCATCAACCGCTCCAATATTTGGGATTGAGTAAAATCTTCAGTATAGTTTCGGTAAAAAGGGAATTTGCATGAACTGTTTTTTTGAAATACTAAGGTTTTCAAGGCACCTTCGTTTATGGCAACTTAGAATAAAATGTTTGTTTCTATATGCACCTATCACAAAAAATAATTTTCCAAATACAAAAATTTTTATACAAATTACTTGACACTTCCAAAAAAATGTATAAATCTTTATTACAATAATTAATAAATATATTAGGGGGATAAATGAATTCAAACTCTATTTTAAATTTTGGATCTTATGATTTCTATATTTTATGGGCAATTACCTTTGGATTTTTAGTTTCTTTTTCAATTTTTGGAAAAGAGAAAATTAAAAGTAAGAAAGCTCTGGATTTTGCTTTTAATTTGCTTTTAATTGCATTTTTTATAGTTTTAACACTGGATATTCTTGCTTTAGTTATACCAGAGGAATTTTCAAAATTATTAAATATGTCTGATTTAAAGAATGATAGTTCAGGTGAACTTAAATATTCTTTAATACTTGTTATAAGGGTAATTCCTTTACTTTTTATTCTAGCTGCATGGATAATTGGTCCTGCTGCTTTTAATATTAAAACCTTTTTTGCGCAAGGTGAGTTAAAAAATACTGATATTAAAGATTCTGATGATGAAAATTTATAAATTATAGTATGCTGAGTCTTATTATATATTTAGAATAAAAGTTCTTATAAGCTTTTAAATTTAAAAATAACTTAAATTTATCAATAGTTATAACCTGCAAAAAAACAATTTAAAGAATATCGATTAATTTTTAATCTATATAAATTATTCAATAACTTAGGACATTGAATGATCGCGTTTATTAAAGGAATATTTTAAAAGTCCTATAGATCTTTTAATCTGGATGTCTCCCTGTGGTTGATAAAATCAAAAAAACTGACTATTCACCTTTATATATGAATATTAATTATTCCCTTGTATAAATGAATATTAATTATTCTACAAAATTTTTGTTCAAACTTCATTATAAAGAGTGAAAATTAAATATCTCGATAAAAAGAAAAATGATAATAAAAAGGTAAATTGTTTTCAAATAGTTGCAAAATATATAATTGTTGTTAATGTAATTATACACAATACAGGATATAAATAGCTACCACTGTTGGCACGATTTGGAATTGTTGTAGATTGATAATAGATATTTTTTGAGAATAGATATTTTTTGAGTGATCATTGATATGATTTGATAATGTTGAAATACAAGATGAAGAGGAGGAGTTTGATGTTTACATTTCCAGGAAGAGCTGGAATAGCTGATTCAGAAACCTTAAAGATCAATGCAGATGTTATTGCTCTTAGAAAAGATGGAAAGGATGTTATCCCCTTAGTTGCTGGAGAACCAGACTTTGAGACTCCAGATTGCATCAAACAAAAGGCAATAGAGGCGATTAACAAGAACTTTACCCGTTATACACCTTCGTCTGGAATGCTTGAACTTCGTTTGCAGATAGCAAAAAAACTTGAAAGGGAAAATGGTGTAAAATATAATCCAGAAGATTTAGTGGTTGCCTGTGGAGCCAAGCAGGCGATAGCTACAGCTATGCTGGCTTTGACTGATCATCAAGATGAAGTGCTTATACCGGTTCCATACTGGGTATCATATAAGGCGATTGCTGAAATAGCCGGTGCTAAACCTGTATTGGTGCCTACAGACGCTAAAAATAACTTTAAAGTAACTGTTGATGACCTGAAAAAGTTCGTTACACCAAAGACAAAGGTACTGATGCTAAATTCTCCATCTAACCCTACTGGTGCAATCTTTAAAAAAGATGAACTCTATGACATTGCAGAATTTGCAGTTAAAAATCATCTTATCGTAATATCAGATGAAATATATGAAAAGTTGATATATGATGGTGAAAAGCATATATCCATAGCATCTCTTGGTGAAGACATATATAAACAAACAATTCTTATAAATGGATTTAGCAAATCCTGTGCAATGACTGGCTGGAGAGTTGGATATTCAGCAGCAATAAGGCAGTTTTCAGATATCTTTAAAAAAATTCAGGCAAATACTACGACTCATACTTCTTCAATAAGTCAATATGCCGCACAAGCAGCCTTTGAGTTGCCAGATTCTTACTTTGAAAAAAATGCAAAGACTTTTGAAAATAGAAGAGATATGATAATAAACTGGCTCGATAAGAGAAATGATCTGACTTATATCAGACCTTCTGGTGCCTTTTATTTTTTCATAAATGTTTCTAAATTATTTGGCAAAAGCATAAAAGGTGAGATCATCAAAAATGATGTTGATTTTTACAATCTTCTTCTAAAGCACGCACTTGTTGCAGTTGTTCCTGGAAGTGCTTTTGGCGATAGTGATTATATTAGAATCTCTTACTCTTACTCTATGGAAAGTCTGGAAAAAGCATTAGAGAGGATTGAGGGATTTTTAGATGACTGCAAATGAAAAGCTGGTTTTTGTTCTAATAATTATTTTTGCTTTGATACTGTTTTTTGCCGGGATAAAGCTATATAAGATGCCAGATGTGCAAAATTTTTTTTCAAAGTCAGATCTGGTAATATCCCCATCTTATACTTTTTCAATCACTTCAATGCAAAAGACTATTAATAAGGAGTCTTTTTTCAATTCTCGAAATGATCTGAATGAATTTTTGGCGGAAACCAGACAAAAACTTGCTTTATTGCATCAGGATGAAAACAATGCCTACGATATCCTGTCTCGTATAGAGCTTCAAAGCCAGCTGGCAGATTTTTTTAATGTAAAACTTGATCAGTATATTGTAAAGAACTCCTGGGAAATGACTTTTAGTGATCTTGCAGGAAATGATTTTCATATGCCACTAAAGGATGGAATAATAATCGATAATGAGTATTATTTTCCCGGAGCAGTTAGAAGATACAGAAATGGAATACATCAGGGGATAGATCTTTCATATGTCAGCGATCTTACCAGATTACCTAAAGGCTCAGATGTACATTCTATTTCCGATGGAACAGTTGTTAAAATTACCGAATACGAATATTATAGTAGACAAAGAGATTTTTTTAACCTGCTCTCTCAATGTGCAAAGGAAAAATATACAAACGATAAATATCTCGATATCTTTAGAGGTAAACAGGTTCAGGTAAAAAGTGGGAATGTTTTGCTTGTTTACTGCCACCTTGATGGCTTTAATAAAAAGTTAAAAGTTGGAATGAATGTAAAAAAGGGAGATTTGATAGGTTATATGGGTAACTCTGGCCTTGAATATATTGGCTCTAAACCTCATTTGCATCTTGAACTTTACTATAACTCGTTAATACCTGGAGTGAATAGAGCAAGAACTCCATACTGGTTTGAATTACAGCTATTTAGAGCAATATTGAAAAGGTAATCAACTTGTTTATTCAATCAGAATTCTGTCGGAGGATTTGATGAGATGCATTATTCTTGCAGCTGGTAAGGGAAAAAGGCTTCAATCGGAAGAGTTTCAAATACCAAAAGCACTCCGTCTTCTTAACGGAAAGCCTTTACTCTCCTATGTTTTAGAATCTATTTCAGGTTTTATAGAGGATAGAGATATAGTAATAGTTGTTGGTTTTATGGGTGAAAAAATAATTGAGCTATATAAAGATAAAGGTAGATATAATTTTGTATGGCAGAAGGAACAACTTGGAACAGGTCACGCCGTTATGATGGCAGAAGACTATTTTGAAGAAAATTGCAATCTTATCCTTATGGGAGATATGCCATTCATAAAAGAATCTACACTGAGAGAATTTTTGACTTTTCATGATAAAAATAAAAATGATTTATCGATATTGACGGTTTCAGGGTCTGAAGATTCTTCGTTTGGTAGAATAGTTAGAGATAAAAGTGGAAAGATCGAAAAAATTGTTGAGGTAAAAGATGCATCCGAGCAGGTAAAGAAGATCAAAGAACTAAATACCGGTGTTATGGTTATGAATAGAGCTGTGCTGGATCTTCTGGATTTACTAAAAACAAATAATGCTCAAAAAGAGTATTATCTCACAGATCTTATTGGCTTATCAAAAGAAAAAGGTTATAAGGTAGATGGCTATTGTTCACAGGATGAGATGCAATTTTTTGGTATAAATACCCTAAATGATTTAAAGATAGCACAAAATTATCTCTTGCACAAATTCTAACTTTAATGTAAGGTTTATTTAGATTTAGAGATTTATTTGATGTATAAATATGGCAAATTTCTTGACTAATGGTATTTTATTGCTTAATATTATTTAGATAAGTTATTAATTTGATATTTTTACATTCTTTGCTAAATAATTACGACTTTTGACTTTAGACTTGTTATACCCTGGACTTTAGACCGTTGCCTTCCATAAAAAAAGAGAATAGATTTTTTTAATATTTTTTTTATACTTTTTAAAACTAAACAATAACAAAAAGCTTATTATCAGGAATAATTGATGAAAACTATATTTATAGTTGACGATCAGATGTATATACGAAAAATGCTACAGATGGTTCTTCAGGAGAATGGTTATAGTACAAGAGAGTTTGCCAGTGGATCAGAGTTTTTAGCATATTTGCAAACTATGCCAGATGACGATAAACCTTTTTTAATCTTACTTGATATCATGATGCCAGAGATTAGTGGTTTTGAAATACTTGAAAAGATAAAAGATATAGAACAGATTGCCGATGTTCCCATCCTTGTTATATCAGCTAGAAATCAAAAAGAAGATGTTTTGCAGGCTTTAAAACTGGGTGCTAAAGATTTTATAGTAAAACCGCCAAATATAGATAGTCTTATTAAAAAAATTAAATCATATGAACATGATTGAAGATTCTAAGATACTTCTTGATGTTTGCTGCGGTATTTGTTTACTTGGTGTTATCCCTCAGATCGATATAACAAACACATATTTTATTTTTAGTGGAGATAATTTATCCGATCAAAATGAGTATGAAAAACGTCTTGATACTTTTCTAAAGGTTTCAAAGATCTATAATTTAAAAAATATCTTTTACTTTAAATATAATCATGATCAATATCTTGATTTTATTAAAGGGTTTGAAGATGAAAAAGAAAGAGGTTATCGCTGCTATCTTTGTTTTTCATATAGGTTTAATAAACTTTTAACTGCAAGTATTGAGCTTCTTTCAATATCTCCCATAGCCAGGGAGTTTTATTCAATGGCCAGATATTTTTCGACAACTTTAAGCATATCAAGATATAAGGATTTCCAGACAATTGAAAGAGCAGCAAATGATGTTTGCGAAAAGATCGTATTGAAAAATCCAGATACTTTTAACTTAAAATTTTTCGATAAATCATTCAGAAATGATAGACTTTATAGACAGTCTTACGCTATTGCAATTGAAAATAATCTTTATAGACAAAACTTCTGCGGATGTGAGTTTTCAAAAAAAAATAGATAGAATACAATTGCAAAAATTTCATATAAAACCTGTTGTAAAGTTTTTGAAAAGATAGGAAAGGCTTAAAGATGAAAAATTTTTATAAGATTGGTTTTAAAAAAGATATTTATAAAAAGTTAATTATATCAGTAATTATTCTTTTTTTTGTTTTTAGCTTTTTTTCATGTTATAAGAGCAAGTATAAACTCTATAAGGAAACCAGATTCCTATTTGATTCATTTTTTGAAATAGATCTTTTTGCCAATGATGATATAAAATATAAAGAAGATATTAATACTATTTTTGATGAAATAGAAAACTTAGGTAACGAACTGGATTTTAGAGATCCAGATAGCCTTATTTCGAAGCAAAAAAGCGGAGAAACATTTGAAATTCCTTATCAGTACTTTGAACTTTTTAAGGTCATAGATAGTATGCAAAGATATACTGAAGGATACTTTAATCCTTTTTTGAGAGATTTAATACTCTCCTACAAAGATTTTAAAGATGGAACAGTCCCTCCTTCGAAAGAGGAGGTAAAAAAACTTGCAACTGAAAGTCAAAACTATAGTATCTGGTTTGATCCAGAGAACAAAAAAGTCTTTGTTAAATCAGATGGTTTACTTGATCTTGGAGCTGTGGTTGCGGGTTTTCTCGTGGATTATGCTTATGAGCGGCTTAATTTTCTTGGATATAAAGATTTTCTTATAAATGGAAGTGGTGAAATAAGGGTAAGTGGAAAAAAAAATGGCAAAGAATGGGTTATCGGGATAAAAAATCCTGACTCCAATGGAATTATATCAAAGGTAAATCTGCCTTCAACTTACTCCATAGCTACCTCTGGAAGTTATGAAAGATTTTTTATATATGATGGGGTAAAGTACCACCATATACTTAATCCATTTACTGGCTTACCAGATTCTAAGATCATTTCATGTTCTATTATTGATGCAAAATGCCTTAATGCAGATCTTCTTTCCACAGCAATATTTGCCATGGGGATTGAAAAGGCAAGACAGTTTTGTCTTGAGAACAAAATCCATTATCTTTTGATTTATAAGAAGGATGGCAAATTGATTCTTGATGGAAGCACTGAATTTCAGAAAATTGAAAGCCAGTGAATACCAGTTCTTCTGGAAGTTTGCAGTCTGGCAGTTTCATGAAGTGCTGGTTAAGTTCGAAAAAGTATGTGAATATCCGGGATAGATTGGATATTGTAAATAAACAAGTTTCAGATAAATTTTATGAATAAGATAGATGATATTGAAACAATACTTTACCCAAATGCCAAGATTAACCTTGTTTTAAATATAAAAAATAAGGGTATTACTAAGTGGAAAACAAAGTTACACAATCTGGAAAGCTTGATGGTTCCGATTACCATATATGATAGGATGATAATTAAAAAATCTGAATCATTTTCAGTAAAATATATCGATAAAATGGTAAATGATGAAGATTGTATCATTTTAAAGACACTGGATGTATTTAAAATAGATAGATCAAAACTTGATTTTTCAATAGATATCAAAAAAAATATACCGGTGAAATCGGGGTTAGGTGGAGCTTCTTCGGATGCAGCTTTTTTTATAAAATACCTTTTGCAAAAAGGTTTTTTGAGAAATATAAAAAAGAATGAACTATTTGAGAAAGCTTGCGAAATAGGTAGTGATATCCCATTTTTTTTGGAAAATAAGCCTTCGATAGTCACAGGATTTGGAGAAAAAGTTTTTCCAGTATCTTCTTTTCCACTTTTGTTTTTCGTTATAGTAAGTTATTTTGAGAAAGAATCTACAAAAAAAATGTATGATATTTATGATGATTTAGTTAAAATAAAAAAAGATAAAGAATTTACAAAGAAATTTTTAAATAAACATAAAAATTTTAAAAATATTTTTTTTAAAATTTATAAAAAAAACTTGCAAAATGATAAAAAATATGTTTTATATATCAAGGAAATAGCAAATAATGATTTTGAGCAAGTATTATCAATCCTTCATCCTAATTTTGGTGAATTGAAAAATTCCTGTGAGGATTCATTATTTGGTCAGATTAGTGGAGCAGGTCCTTCGCTTTTTTATGTTTTTTCAGAAAAACTTAAGGCGATGAATTGCTTTAATAATCTGCGCTTTTATCATGGGCGTGTTAATTTTGCTCATGTTATACTATAACAATTTTATTAACCTAATGTAAAGGAGCTGCAATGGAAATTACTAACATCAAGATCAACAAAGTAACTAGCGAGCGCCCAGCAGGTGGCAAAAGAAAACTGCTAGCATATGCTTCTGTAACTTTTGACAACTGTTTTGTTGTTCACAACATCGCTTTATACGACAGCGAAGAAGGCAGAAAAATCGTTATGCCCAGACGAAAAACTTCGAAAGGTGAGTTTAAAGATGTTGCTCATCCAACAGTAAATGATTTCAGAGAGTTTCTTACTTCTTCTATTTCTGATGCCTACGATAATATGGCCAAATAATCAATTTTAATGTTTAAAGACTCCGGTTTATTCCGGAGTCTTAATATAAAATCGCTCTTCGATATTTGCAACAGTCAAAAATCAAAACCTGGAAAAAAGTTAAATTTTTTCCAATATTTACAAATGGTTTCTTACGAAGAGCTTATAAAATTTAATTTTCTTTAGTTTTTAAATATCTAAAATCACGCTCAACAACTGTTTATTTTGTTTGCTTTTTATCAGGTTGTTAAAATTCTGTAATTAATAATACAAGGTTTTTACAATATAAATTAATAATTACTGTTTAAAATAGATCTGTATAGTTAAATAATATTTATCGATAAAGAGGTTTTATGAAAAATAATGAAGTTTTGGTAAAAGTTGAAAAAAGAGAAGTTTCGACTAAAAGCGCTGTAAAACAGGCAAGAGAAAAGGGTTTTATTCCTGCTTGTATATATGGTAAAGAGATAAAGGATTCAATTAATATATTAATCTCTGAAAAAGAAGCCGAGAAGCTTATTAAAAATTATGGTGAAAATCATCCTATCAAAATAGATGTCGATGGTAAGAAAATTGAAGCCATAATTAAAGATTTTCAGTACCATCTTATTAGCAATAAAATTCTTCATCTCGATTTTTTTGCTGTATCATCTTCAAAAGTCATTAAAACTCACATCCCTATTGTATTTGAAGGTGTATCAAAAGGTGAAAAGGCAGGTGGTGTAGTTGAAAAATTACATCAGAGTATAGAAGTGGAGGGTAAAATTTCAGATTTACCTGATAATTTTAAAATCTTACTTGAAAATTATGATGTTGGAGCGAGATTCCATGTGAAAGATCTTTCTTTACCTGCTAATATTAAAGCCATTACAAACCCAGATGAAGTTATTTTTATTATTTTAGGAAAGAAAGAAGAAACTGCTGAAGCTGCTGCTGAAGGTGCAATGACTGCTGAAGAAGCTGAAAAAGCAAAGGAAATTTTTGATTAAATATATTTTATTATTTTATTAATCAATATTGACTTTCCTGTAATAGCTTTAATTTTTATTTTACTATTGCTGGCAGCGGGGTAATTGCATGATTTTCTCATATAAACTGTTGAAAAAGCTAATTTTAGCAGGAGAGTAATTAATGTAAACTAAGGCAGGATTTGAAAAAATTGTGGAACACATAACTAAAGATGAAAATAATAGTTCTATGATTTTAATTGCCGGTCTTGGTAATCCGGGCGGTAATTATTATAAACATAGGCATAATCTTGGTTTTCAATTTATCGATTATGTTGCCCAGAGATTGTCTAATAATAAAAAAGTCGATTTTATAACAAAAAAGAAAAAAGCTGATTTTATAAGTCTGAAAATTGAAGATAAAGATGTTACCCTTGTGAAACCCCTTACATTTATGAATAACTGTGGTGAGGGGATTCTTTTTATGGCTGCTTTTTTAAAAATTCACGAGGAAAATATTTTAGTTGTCTATGATGATACAGACCTTGATTTTGGAGACTTAAGACTTAGACATAGTGGGAATGAAACAAATCATAGTGGGATTCTTTCAGTTGAAAAATTGTTGAAAAAGGAAAATTTCACAAGGCTCAGGATTGGTATCGGAAAACCTAAAGATCAGAATGGTAAAAGTTTAAGTGACTCAAAAAGCCTTATAGAATATGTGCTTTCGGATTTTACTCTTGTTGAAGAGTATCAACTTGAAAATATTGTGTTTAAAAATGCTTTTGAAGTTATTAAAGGTTTTATAAAGGGTGGTTATAATCAAGCTTATTATGAACTTGAAAAAGCCAGAACGAAGATAAAAGATGAGATCTCTCGAGCGCCAAGTATATCTTACTCTGAGTGATGTTATAGATGATATTCCAGCAAAACATTTATCTGTTGCCGTAAGTATGGGGGCAGATTCACTGGCTCTTTTTTATATAGTTTACAACCTATCTAAAGAATATAAGTTTCAACTATCAGCCATTCATTTAAATCACGGTCTTAGAAAAGAATCAAATATTGAACAAAGAGCATTTATTAAACTCATGGACGAACTGAGTGTCAACTATTATACAGATAATCTTTCAGTTCCAGATGAGCTTACCTTAGATAAGGGAAAATCATTTGAATTGTGGGCCAGAAACGAAAGGTTTAAATTTTATCAAAATGCAAAAAACAAGTTAATGTTTGATTTTTTGTTAACTGCTCATCACAAAGATGATAATGTTGAAACATTTTTTTTAAACCTATTTCGTGGTACAGGTTTAAAAGGTCTTGCTGGTATTATGGCGAAAAGAGGTTTTATTATTAGTCCGTTGCTAAATGTTGAAAAAATAGAACTCTATGAATATTTAAAAGAAATCAACGTTCAATTTTTTGAAGATTATACAAATAAAGATAATAAAGCCAGAAGAAATTATATAAGAAATGTTATACTTCCAGATATTGAAAAAAAATTCTCAAATTATAAAAATTCTATTGTTTCATGCATGGAAGAAGTATCATTTGCCATCGATTTTATAAACTCATTTATTCCGTTCTGGTATAAAGAAGAAGAATGGGATTTACACTTGTTTGAAAATCTTTCACCTTACTTGCAAAGATATATAATGTATAGAAAGATTAATGATTTACTTGATTTTGAACTTGAAAATATTAACCCAAAAAGACAACCTTCTGTTTCAAAAAAAATTGTTAACTATGCACTTTTGAAGATAAAAACATTAAAGAATGGGGAAATTTTACAGTTTAGAAATATAAAAATATATAAATCATATAATAGAATATATTTTGTGACCTCTTCCGTAAAAGATAGTTCTGTTCAAGGGAGTTTCTCTCTTGATAAATCTGAATTTGAAAATAAAAAAAGCCTGGTTTTATCCTTTAATCAATATTTTATAAATATCAAAATTAAAAGAAAAATAGATAACATTGATCTTAATAAAAATTTTATTTTTGAAAAAGATAAAATTGTAGATAGGTTGATATTCAGCAAATGGGAAAAAGGAGATTTTATCTATCTAAAATATGGCAAAAAAAAACTTCAGGATTTATTTGTAGATTGGAAGATTCCACGGCATCTGAAAGATAAAATTTTAGTTTTAAAAGATTGCAAAAATATTATTGGAATATTTATTCCATTTAAATTTGCTAATAGACAAAATTATATTTTATCAAATCAATATTTTATTGATTTTCAATCAAATTATGAGTATATTATAGTCAGTGTAAATGAAAAAGGCTAATTTTAGCTAAGTACAGGATATTATCTTTATACTGTATTATAAATAATATTTTATTCAGTATAAAGTAATATTTAAGTCGTTAATTTTACAAGTTAAGGATATAAAATGGGAAATATGAATCAAAATCCGAAAAATAAAAAAGGATTTTCAGGGACAGTACTTGTTATTCTCATAGCTTTAGGATTTATGTTGTTTTTGTACTATATCTCGAGCCCTTCGATGGATACTGTTGAAAAAAAAAGCTATTCTGATTTTTTAAACCTCGTTAGTGAAGGTAAAGTTTCTTCTGTTATCATTTCTGGTAATCAGATTAAAGTATATATGAAAACTGATGCTTCAAGCAATAAAGCTGATCAATATAGAGTTGTTATTCCATATATTGATCCTGACTTGCTTCCATTTTTAAAATCAAACAATGTTACGATAGAAGGCCAGGAGCCAAAAGATAGTACCTCTATCTTCTGGTATCTTATACCCATAGGTTTGATCATCCTTTCATTTTTCTTTTTTTCAAATATTACAAGGCAAATTGGTGGTGCTAATAATCAAGCTTTTAGCTTTGGTAAAGCTAGAACCAAACTTTATGTTAATACGAATATAAAGTTTTCCGATGTTGCTGGTGTTGATGAAGCAAAACAAGAGCTTGTAGAAGTAGTTGAATATTTGAAAAATCCCATCAAATTTTTTTCGCTTGGAGCTAAAATCCCTAGAGGTGTTTTGCTTGAAGGACCTCCAGGATGTGGTAAAACTTTGCTTGCAAAAGCAGTTGCAGGTGAAGCTGGAGTTCCATTTTTCTCTATCTCTGGTTCAGATTTTGTTGAGATGTTTGTTGGTGTTGGAGCTGCAAGGGTTAGAGATTTATTCAATCAAGCAAAAGAAAAAGCTCCATCTATTATATTTATCGATGAACTGGATGCTGTTGGTAGATCAAGAGGAGCTGGACTTGGTGGAGGACATGATGAAAGGGAGCAAACCCTCAACCAGATTCTTGTTGAGATGGATGGTTTTGAGTCTCATGAATCAGTCATAGTACTAGCTGCTACAAATAGAGCAGACATACTTGATAAAGCATTACTAAGACCTGGTAGATTTGATAGAAAAGTTTATGTGGGCTTACCAGATCTTTACGGAAGGTATGAGATCCTTAAAATCCATGCTCAAAAGGTTCCTCTTGCAAAAGATGCAGATCTTTTCGCTATTGCAAGAGGTACTCCAGGTTTTTCAGGTGCAGATCTTGCTAATATTATCAATGAAGCTGCAATAATTGCTGCAAGAACTAACAAAAGTGCTGTTGATATGCCCTGTCTTGAAGAAGCCAAGGATAAGGTTCTTATGGGTCCTGAAAGAAAATCCCTTATTTTATCAGAGCATGAAAAGTTAGTTACAGCTTACCATGAGTCAGGTCATACTCTTGTTGGAGCATTGATGACAAATGCTGAACCAGTTTACAAAGTTAGCATAATACCACGAGGAATGGCTCTTGGTTTAACGGTTAACATACCACTCGACGATCAGCATCATTATTCGAAATCTTATCTATTTGATAAAATATGCACTTTGCTGGCTGGAAGAGTTGCGGAAGAACATAAATTCAATGAAATATTTACTGGTGCTGAAAATGATATTGAAAGAGCTACAAAGATAGCCCATGATATGGTTACAAGGTTTGGTATGTCTTCAATGGGACCTCTAGTATATGGTTCCGATAAAGAAGATGTCTTTCTTGGCAAAGATCTTGTTAGAGAGAGAGGTTATTCCGAGGAGACAGCTCGAAAAATAGATGAAGAAGTTGCGAAAATCATAAAAGAAGCTTTAAAAAGAACAGAAGATATTATTGAAAAACATATCGATAAACTGGAAAAACTCGCTATGGCGTTAATGGAGAAAGAGTCATTAATATCCTCAGAGATCTATAGTATTCTTGGTATAAAAGATCCCCATAAAGATGTTACTGCAGATTCTTATAAGAAAAAAATTATCGAAAAAAACAATAACAAGAATAACACGGAAACTCAGGGTGTAAAAAGCACTGAAGGTGAAACTAAAGAGACCGGTGAGAGCGCTATTAATCCTGTTTAATATATAAAGTTTTGATCTATTGTTACAATAAATTAGGTTCATCTTGCTCATATCTTCTTAATTAAAAAAAATATATAAATTATGGAACCAAAAATAAAATATAATATTTCTGGACTTCGTGGTGTTGTTGGGAAGACTTTTACCCCTCCAGTACTCATGGACAATCTTATCGCTTTTTCAAGGTACCTCGAAAAAAGAGGTTATCATAAAGGTGAAAAAAGAAGACCGAAAGTTTTTGTTGGTCGCGATGCCAGAGCTTCTGGAGAGGCTGCCTCAGCGTATATTATCGGATTACTCAATTTACTGGGGATAGATGTTGATTTTGGGGGCATATTACCAACTCCAACTATACTTTACACCGTAAAAAATGGCGGTTATGATGGAGGTGTTGCAATAACAGCATCCCACAATCCTATAGAGTATAATGCATTAAAACTTGCAAAATTTGGCGGTTATTTTCTTTTTCCTGTGGATGTTGAAGAGATTTCAAGTTATATCGATATGCCTGTTTTGAATTTTCCTACCTATGAAAGTATTGGAACCACAAAGTTAATATCCGATGCCTGGCAGTCTCATATAGATAATGCACTAAAAAATTTTGACAAAGATATAATAAAAAAAGCAAATCTGAAAGTTGCTGTTGATTTTTGCAATTCTACTGCAAAAATAGTATTTCCACATCTTTTTGATATGCTTGATGTGTCTTACAAATCCATATTTGATAGTATCAATGGTACTTTTGAAAGAGTTGCAGAGCCCAATTTCGAAACGATGCAGTATCTTTCCAAAATTATGCAAAAAGAAAAATTTGATGCGGGATTTGTTTTTGATCCAGATGCTGATAGAGTAGCGGTTTTATTTGAAGATGGGAAAGTAGTTTCTGAAGAATACACACTTGCTCTTTCGTATTACCATTTTTGCAAGAATAAAGCAGGTGGTGATCTGGTTGTTAATCTGTCCACTTCATCAATGGTTAAATGGATTGCTCAAAGATTTGGGTATAATGTATATTATTCTCCAGTTGGTGAGATAAATGTAACAATGAAGATGCTTGAGAAAAAAGCTGTATTTGGTGGAGAAGGTAATGGTGGAGTCATATATTTTCCAGTATCAAATAGTCGTGATACTGTTGTCGCTGTGCTGTTTATCTTGGAGTTGTTGGCTATAGAGAAATGCAGATTGTCAACTATAGCAGAGCAAATACCTCAAATGATAATGCGAAAGCAGAAATTTGAAACTACAGGAAAATTTGATAGTGCTAAAATAGAAAAAATTAAATATCTTTTTACTGATCATGGGTTTAATATCCAGGAAATTAACGAAACAGATGGCATTCGTCTGGATTTCAAAAATGGATTCTGCCATATTAGAAGTTCAAATACAGAACCTGTAATAAGAGTTATCTATGAAGCTCAAGATGAAAATAGTATCGAAAAGATTGAAGATTTGATACCTGATCTAAAAAATATGTGCAAATGACTGTTTTTAAATAATTATATATTATCAATAGCAGTTCTCATAAAAAAATAAAGATTTTAAATTTTTCTTTTATTTTTAGTTTTTTGGAGCTTTTTTGCAAAGCTTAAGCATATAAAAGATAAAGAACCTTTTTTAGTAAAGAGTGCCAAAATAGTAAATCAGGATACGAAATGAAAACAATAGCTTTAGGAAGTGATCACGCAGGATTTAGTTTAAAAGAATTCATTTCATCATATTTAAAAGAGAATGGCTACGAAATAGTTGATTATGGTGCATTTAGTGAGGAATCTGTTGATTATCCTTACTTTGCTAGAAAAGTTGCAAATGCTGTTGCCGAACATTCGGCAGATTGTGGAATTTTATTTTGTGGAACAGGCATAGGTGTGAGCATAGCTGCTAATAAAGTTAAAGGTATAAGAGCTGCACTGGTCTATAACTCTGAAACCGCAGCTCTGGCAAAGCAACATAATGACGCCAATATAATTTGCCTGGGAGCAAGATTTATAGCCCCATATTATGCTCAAAAAATAGTTGAATCCTATCTTACAGCCACATTCGAAGGTGGTAAACATCAAATAAGACTGGATAAAATTGAAAAAGATGATGAATAACAAAATTAAACATGAAAATTTTGAAAATCATAAAAATCTCAGTAATAATAGATTAAGAGCAGTCATTTATGATTTAGAAATAGATTTGTTGAAGATAAAGTTGGATCCAATCTTGCTAGAACTAAAAAAAGATCTTCATCTTCCTTTAAATGAAATCAAGAGAAGATTTTTTATTCCTAATTATTATTTTTTTCTGATTAATAAAATAAACTTTGAATCTCTCATACTTTCCAGTTTTAATGATTACGAGCTAACCATGCAATACATCAAAACTCTTAAGAAACAATATATCTCATCAATCAAGTTAGATATGAAAAAAAAAGATGCACTTGTAAATTCTCTTCAAAATTTAGAGCTGGAAATCTATTTTTCAGCGAGTATAGATGCTCTAACAGTTGAGCAGTTGTGCAGAGTTGCTCCTGAATTTGAAAAAAGATCATTTTTTTCATCCGATTTAGGATGTGCTAAGCCGGATTTTTTATTTTATGAAACAATTATAAATAGCTTAAATTACGATGCTGAAGAGATACTTATTGTTGATGACAACCTGGAAGCCCTTAATTCTGCAAAATCGATAGGATTTTATACTCTATTTTATGATGGGAAATATGATTTAAAAGGTATGATTTCAAATAATATTCTTAACTCTTAATATCCATATATGTATGTAAAGAAAAACTTTTTTTTCATGAACAAGAAATATAAAATTTTCATTACGAAATAAAATAGTTATTTAGACAAAAAATATCTTAAAAAATTCCTTTTTGTTTCATAACTCTAAATTTTAGAAATCTAATAATTTAAATTTATTTATCTTTTTATTCGTTTGTTATCATTTATTATGAAATATTTGATTGACAAATCAATAAAATTAATTATTTTTTCAATTAGATTGATATTATAGGCTTATATTGTTTTTTATACAAATAAAGGAGCGATTTCTATGGATATTTTCGAAAAATGCTATAATTATCATGATCCAGATGAGGTTAAAGCTGCTGGCTTATATCCTTATTTTAGGCCTCATCACGCAAAGACTGATACAATTGTTATTATGGAAGGTAAAGAAGTAATCATGCTTGGCTCAAACTCTTACCTTGGCTTAACATCACATCCCGAAGTTAAGGAAGCGGCAAAAAAAGCTATAGATATACATGGAACAGGTTGTGCTGGCTCTCGATTTTTAAATGGAACTCTCGATTTACATGAAGAACTTGAGAAAAAATTGGCAAAGTTTGTTGATAAAGAAGATGCAATCATTTTTTCAACTGGATTTTTTGCTAATCAGGGAGCCATATCTGCTCTTGTTTCCAGGCACGATGCTGTTTTTATAGATAGACTCGATCATGCATCGATAGTTGATGGAACAAGACTTGGTTTTGGGGAAGTTGTTAGATTTAGACATAGTGATTGTAATAATCTCGATATGCTGCTTTCGAGATATCCAGATAAAGGAAAGATAGTTGTCGTTGATGGTATATACTCCATGGATGGTGATATTGCCCCTTTACCAGATCTTATAAAGGTATGCAAAAAACATGGAGCAAGACTTTTTGTTGATGATGCTCATTCACTTGGTGTTCTTGGTAAAAATGGTAAAGGCACTGCAAATCATTTTGGTGTTGTTAATGATGTTGATATAATTATGGGTACATTTTCAAAATCCCTTGCTGCCCAGGGAGGTTTTGTCGCCGGCGAACATAAGGTTATAGATTATATAAGGCATCATTCAAGACCTTTTATATTTTCAGCTTCACTTGCTCCAGCTTTACTTGCAGCAGTGGACAAAGCACTAGAAATTATGCAAAGAGAACCTGAAAGGATTGCTAATCTCTGGGAGATAACAAGATATGCTGCAAAAGGGTATAGACAACTTGGCTTTGATATCGGAAAAGCTGAAACTCCGATAATACCTATAATTATTGGAGATATGGAAATGACATTTAAGTTCTGGAAACTTCTTTATGACAATGGTATCTTTGTAAATTGCGTTATTCCGCCAGCAGTACCAGAAAATAAATGCATAATAAGAACTTCTTATGTTGCAACTCATACTAAGGATCAGATAGATAAGGCATTATCCGCTTTCGAAAAAGCAGGGAAGCAATTGGGAATAATAAAATAATAGATATTATTAAAAAATCGTGAATGATTTTAGTAAAACGAAAAAAATAACTATAAAAATAAAAAAAAGGATTGGTCAATAGTGCCAATTCTTTTTTTTTAAATTATTTATTCTTTCGCTTGATAATTATTATATTTGTGAAAAAATGAGTTTAACCAGAAAAAACATACTAAAAAATAACGGCTAAATTTTCATTTTAATCAATAAAATTATGAAATTTTTAGAATAGAATATCTTATAAAGGATTGACTATGCCAGAAGAAAAAGAAAAGAAGTCCAAATATTCTGCACTTGCTGAGAAACTGACTTATAAGAATGAATCCATTTGGCTTTCTTTAAGTCATGCTGAAGAAAAACAATTCGAGAATTTAGCATCAGAGTATATCGATTTTATTGGTAAATGTAAGACAGAAAGGGAAGCAGTTCTTTATTTTACAGAAAAAGCAAGGCTTCTTGGTTTTTCAGATATTACAACTTTTAAAGGGAAAGTTTCGCCTGGAGATGGTTTTTACTGGAATTTTCGAGATAAAAATCTAGCACTTGTTAAAATTGGTGATGATTTCAATTTTACAAAAGGTTTAAACATTGTAGCAGGGCATGCTGATTCCCCAAGACTCGATTTGAAGCAGAATCCACTTTATGAAGATACTGAAATAGCTTTTTTAAAGACTCATTATTACGGTGGTATCAAAAAATATCAGTGGCTTAATATTCCTCTTTCTTTGCATGGAGTGGTTGTTCTTGAAAATGGCAAGAAGATAAATTTAAACATCGGTGAAAATGAATCAGATCCTGTGTTTGTTATATCGGATCTTTTACCTCATCTTTCGCATAAAATCCAGGGTGATAAGAAGATAGGTGAAGCTGTAAGTGGTGAGAATCTTGTAGTAATAGTTGGATCAAGGCCAGTAAAGGATAATAGCATAAAAGAAAAAGTGAAACTTGCTGTTCTTGAACATCTATACAATAATTATGGAATAAAAGAAGAAGATTTTATTTCTTCCGAGATACAAGTAGTTCCTGCATTAAAGCCCAGAGAAGTTGGTTTTGATAGAGCGATAATAGGAGCCTATGGCCATGATGATAGGGTTTGTTCTTACCTCGCGGCAAACAGTTTACTTTCAGGTGAATCAGTAAAAAAAACATCAGTAGCTCTCATAATGGATAAGGAAGAGATTGGTTCTGTTGGTTCAACCGGAACTGATTCTCTGTTCTTGCATCATCTATATACAATGATTGGCAGTCTATTTGAAAATAATGGACAGGTTTCGCTTGGAGCCATAAGACAGGCTTTTCTTAATTCCAGTTGCATTTCTTCAGATGTTGCTGCTGCTATAAACCCTCCTTATAAGCAAGTTCATGATATACAAAATGCTGCAAAGCTTGGTTATGGTGTAGCCATAACAAAATACACTGGTTCTGGTGGAAAGAGTAATGCAAATGATGCTGATGCTGAAATGGTTGGCAGGATTAGAAATCTTCTAAATTCACATAAGATTCCATGGCAATATGCTATGCTTGGTAAAGTTGATGAAGGTGGTGGTGGAACAATAGCAAAATTTGTTGCGTATTACGGTATAAATACTATTGATGCTGGAGTCCCTGTAGTTGGAATGCACTCTCCTTATGAACTCATCTCAAAGGCTGATCTATGGGCGACTTCAAGGTTTTACAATACTTTTTTTGCAGAATTTAATTAAGCAGAAGTAAATATACAAGAATTTAATTAGTAGAACGAATGAATAAGTTTTTTATGTTAACTCCAATTCTTCAGGCATTTATTGCGGGAACTATAAACTATCTTTTTACTGCGGCAGGTGCTTCACTTGTTTTTCTTTTTAACAATTATAATAAAAAGGTGATGGATTTTATTCTTGGCTTTGCAGCAGGAGTCATGATAGCAGCAAGTTTCTGGTCACTCCTTAATCCTGCAATCGAAATGGCAAGTGCATCCGGGAAGATACCATGGTTGATTGTTTCGATTGGTTTTTTAACAGGGGGATTTTTCTTAAGATTAATAGATTTTATAGTTCCCCATCTTCATATGGCTCAAGCAAAACCAGAAGGAATTAAATCACATTTTAAAAGAATAATTCTTCTTGTTTTAGCAATAACTATCCACAATATTCCGGAAGGTTTAGCTGTAGGTGTTGTTTTTGGTTCTTTAAACAATAATGGTTCAGCAACAAATATATTTAGTGCTATAGTATTATCTTTAGGAATTGGGATACAAAATTTTCCGGAAGGTGCTGCAGTTTCCTTACCATTGAGAGGCGAAGGCTATAGTAGAGCTAGAGCATTTTTCTATGGTCAGATTTCAGGTATTGTAGAACCCATATCAGCTCTTTTAGGTGCTGTGCTTGTAATAATCGCTAGACCAATACTTCCATATTCCCTTGCTTTTGCAGCAGGAGCTATGATTTATGTTGTAGTGGAAGAAATTATACCAGAAGCGCAGAGTTCAAAAAACTCAGATCTTGCCACGATGGGAACTTTGATTGGTTTTGTGACAATGATGATCCTTGATGTTGCATTTAGTTGAAAATATTTGAATAATAAATGTGATGAATTATAAATATTATTAAGATTTGTTCATAGAATAAAATAGGCTTTTTGCAGTTAAGGTATGAGCAAATAAAAAAAATAGACTTTCGACTTTTAACTTTGATGATAAAGGCTTTATTCCCGGATTTTAGACTTTGGATTTTTGACTGTAGTAAACAGCAAAGAACGATAAAATATAAATAAAATTGGGTGGTATAGGACTTGAACCTATAGCCCCATGCACGTCAAGCATGTGCTCTGCCAATTGAGCTAACCACCCATTTGCATAAGTGAATATTAATTATTCTTCGTATTTTCTGAAAATATTGGAAAATTCACACTTAATACAATTATCTCAGGTTCATCCAACAAATTATCTTCTCGCTCTTCATCTGTTGCGAAGAGCCTAAAAAGTAAGTATTAAACGGAAATACCTTATTTATTGCACAAATTAATTTATCACTAAAACGACTATTGTCAATAAATAATACAATCAAAAGCAAAAATCCTGGCATTAGAGAGTCTGAAATAAGAGAAAACTTTGATTTTTAAATTTATTCTTGGTGAAAAATTATTCTATTTTATCAGAATTTAAGAAATTCTATTTTTCAAGTAGATTTAGATTTCTTTTCTGCTATATCTGTTCCTTTAAACTGTTGTTCAACTTTTTCAAGAAATTTGATAGATTTGACAATACTCTCTATCCTATCGAGAATTTTTGCAGGTAATTCAGCAATACTTATAGCGGGGCCAGGTTTGTAATAGATCGTTACCTTTGCATAGTCCTGAGAAATCTTATGTTCAGCCAGTGGTCCTATTATTATATTATCAGCATATATGAAATTTATTGCAAATATGTGGGATTTTAAATTATATATCTTTTCCAGTATATTTTTTTCATATTTTGAGAGAAGGTTAAGTTTGAACTCTCTTATTTTTTCATCCTCAACTCTCTGTGTATCCATAATCAATTTTCTAATAGCTAAGAGATTCTGCTCAGCAAGATAGGAATGTCCCATATATATTTTATTTGCACTGCCTCTATCATTACCAAGATATTTAGCTATTATATCTTTATTACAATGTATGATCGATGAGACTATGATTCCCTTTCTTGAATAACATATAATATTTTTATTCACAAAAAGTGTACAATTGATTATATCATCTTCTATTATGCAATCGCCTTTAATATAGATAATTGTATTTCTTAGGTATCTTGATTGCAAGCTCCCCTCACAGATATATGAAGAATCTTTTTTCCCAAGGATTCCACCAACACAAAAAAGATTCCCTTTAACTAAAAGTTTTGAAGGTGCAGCAATGGTTCCCATGACTATAAGATCTCCATCGATTTCGACGGTTATATTTTCCAAAATATTCCCTGAAATATAGACAGAAGAGGTTGTTCGAATATTACCAGTATAGACTGATGCATCTCCATCTATTTTGACAAGATTGTGTATATTGATGGTTTTACCGGTGATAGATAAAACGCCATCACTTGAAGCTACGATAAATCCTTCAACTTTTTCTACATTTGTTCCAATCTCAAATAAGGGGTCATTATCAAACGAGGAAGGTAAGACTTTACCAAAGATGTCATATCCATCTTCATTTGGTTTAGCAGGAATTATTTTGCCGATTGTATCACCCTGTTTAAAGCTTCTTAAAAAATTTCTTTCAAAAAAATCGATATTTCCTTTATCATCTATTTGACCTGGAGTCAGTTTGTCATCAAATAAAGGAATAATTTTTTCACAATTTCCGTCCTGTGGGTATTTTCCTTTTGCAATAATAAAAATTCCATTCCTTTGTTCTTTAATAAGTTTATCAAGGTATTCATAGTTAATATAGGGACTTTTAAGATCTTCAAGTTGTTTTTTCAAAAAATCGTAATCTACAAGTGGATAAAAAGATGGAACAAGAATAATGTACACAGCCATGCAGTCATCAGTAACAAAAAAAATAGGTTCAATGATAATATTAGAACCTAAAATACTAATAAAACCCATTTTTGAAGCACAAAAGCAATTTTTATCAAAGTTGAAGTAAACATCACCAGTCAATAAATTTGCAAGTTTTTCGGCTTTCTGAGTGTTGGTAAGCGAAGATTCTGCAACTTCTTTATCAAGGATAGCAACCTCAGAATTTGATTTTACAAAAGTTTTATTAAATAATGCGAGATTTACTTCTTTCAAATTATGTCTCTTTATTTTATTGATCTCGCTCGATAAAGGTAAGTTTCTCTCGTATAAAAATTTCATAACTACCTTTTTTAAGTTCTTTAAAACGATTATAATCATGATATAGAAAAAATCAAAAAATGGATTATTTTTTTTATTTTCGAGCTATTTTCAGAAACTTGAAAAAATAAAAAATAAAATGAAGTATTTGTCATCTGTGAAATTTTTTGAAGTTTAATTTCAAGAATAAAGATTATCTTCTTGAAAAAAGAATTCTCTTTAGAAAAAATAATGATTTTCAAAGATTGCAAATTATTTTATCATATAACATCATAAACTATTGCTGCTAAATTTTTTTTCGAATTCTTTGACTTTTTCCATATATTTATCCCACAGTTTTGCTTTTTCTTTATCATCAATAAAAGCACTAAATATGGCAGTTTTATTAATGGATATTAGTTTATTAAGGTCAAATGAGAAATATTTTATTAATTTTAAATAGTCATCGGTCAAATCAGAGTTCTGAATCATAGGATCGTCTGTGTTTATAGTAACTGGAACACCGGCTTCGATAAGTTTTGCACATGGATGGGTCTTTTCATCTGGCCATGCACCAGTATGATGATTTGAAGTAATGCATTGTTCCAGTGCTATATTTTTTTCTTTCAAATACATTTGTAGTTTTTGATCATGTATAGCTGCAACTCCGTGACCTATTCTTGATGCATATAGAAACATTATTGCATCCCATATTTGAGATGCAGGTGTTACTTCTCCAGCATGTACAGTCACTTTATATAGTCCATCGTCATAAATTTCCGTAAATAATTTTGCAAAATCTTTTGGAGGGTAATGTATTTCATCACCGGCAAGATCTATGCCAACAATATCAGGTATATTAGCCTTAGCTAACTTTTTATATAACTTAATCATCTCTTTTTGATCTTGTTTTGCTCTATTGAATGTTATCAAATATTTAACATTAATATTTTCTTCCTTAGCTGCTTTATTACAGGCATCAATGACAAGTTTTGTTACTTCGATTCTGTCAAAATTATTTTCAAGTGCATAGTGCTCGGGAGAAAATCTTAACTCTATGTAAAAAATAGATTCATAAGCTAATTGTTTGACTGATTCGTAGCAAACTTTTTCTATATCTTCATAACTTTTGTACCAGTTGTTTTTGAACTTTGAAAGAAACACCAGAAAATCAGGTTCCGAATCCTTTGGAAATTGAACTTCATTTTGAAAATCATCGAAGCTTTTAGGATAGGAAAGATTATTTTTTAAAGAGATATCATATAGGGTTTTAACATGCATGGCACCTTCCAGGTGCCTATGTAATTCAATTTTCGGAAAAGCTTCGATAACCTTACGATTATTTAGCTTTTGAGAATCAAAATTTATTTCTATTTCTTTTTTTTTAGCCATTTTTTTTCCAGGAAAAATTATTTTATCTATTTTTTTATTTTATCGGTATGTTATTATTAGAAATATAATTTTATCGATTGCAAATCTATAATATCAAAAAAAATATTTTATTGTTAAATAAAAAGACGCTCAAGTATAGAGCGTCTTTTTAAACCTATTTTTTGTCTTTTAGTATTTTCCATTTAAAATAATTTGTTTTTATTGTCTTCTTTTTTTTCAATTTTATTAACACTTTTATAAGAAATCTTTTCGATTTTTTTCATTAATTCAAGAAATTTATTTTTATCCGAAATAACATCCTGTAATATTTCTCTTTTAAAGAGAGCAACATAAAGAGCACGCGAATAAGCCTGGCAGTTTATTGATTTGTTCGGGTTAAAATTAATATCAGAGTAACCATCGAAATTTTGCAGGGTTTTAATGAAATAATTTTGCTGATTTAATGCATTGATATAAAGCCAATTGTAAAATGCGGTATAAGGTCTATTTGGCCACTCATCTCTGAAAAAGTTAAAATTTAACAATACTGAGTCGCTTTGAGTTGCAATTTCTTTTTTTGCTTCTGATGAATTTTTTTTATATATTTCCTTACATGGAACACCATTTTCGAAAATCTTACTACCTTGATATGCCGATTCAACAGTAATATATTTAGGATCGAATTCTATACCTAAATTTTCTAGATTTAAGGTCAAATTAAAAGCACTTAACTTTTTTCCAATAGGATCCATTGATTTCGTTGATACCTCTAAAATATTTAAATTATGTTCTTTTTTTGCATTTTCTACAATTGATTTCACATTTTTTTGTTGTTGAGAAAAAGCAAGACCAGGAGTCCATTGAAATTCTATATTTATGATTTTCACAAAATTATTTTTTGATTCAAAATCAGGAAGAAATATTGGTCTTTTCGCCATGCTAACTCCTTATTTAAAGTAAATAATTTTTAAGAAATAAATAAATTTTCTGGAAAAATTATAAATTGAGGATCAATTCTTTCTTTAACCATAACTTCAGCTTGATAATATTTTTTTTCGATTTCATTTTCCCATGGATGTATTTTACCATTTTGTTTTATTGCAATGTCAAATTTTATAAGGCTAAAAGTGGAAAAATCATCGCCAGAGATGCAGTTATTATCTGTTGAATTCATATTTGAAAATAATGTGTCTGCAAATAGAATAACATCTCTTTTAATTTTTAAAAAATCGGGTTAATATTTCTATATTTTTTAGCATAATAAATCATTGGATGACCATTATTAAAACTTAGTTTTACATAATTTAATTTTCCTTTTTTTATATCCAGCAAAGGAGAAAATTCACTGCTGCCTGGTTTATATTTAATATTATGATTGTCGAGAAATTCTCTACTTAAAATTCCATATTTTTTAATACTTTCAAGGTTTGATATATCTGTAAAATGATATAAATAATTAATGTTATATTGATCTAAAATTTCTAAATATTTATTTATCTGATCTTTCAGTTTTGGTGTATTATCCATTTTTACCTACCTCCTTGTTGTTTTAAATTATAAGATTTAAAAAGTGGATAAATCTTACAAAATATTTAGATTGTTGTGATTTATATTCCAGAATAAGGTATTAGCTATTGATACTAGTGAAAAGATAAAGGTATGATTTTTTTTAAAAAGTTAAGTTTTTTGTAGTTATAGAAATGAATTGTAAATTAAAAATTAATTGGAAATTTTTGATTTCATGTTAATTTTTTTCATATAAAAAGGCGGGTTAATATGCTTGATTTGAAGTTTATTGAAGAAAATATTATGTTGGTGAAAGAAGGCATAAGAAAAAAACATTTTAATGTTGATCTTGATAAACTTATGCAGCTTAATAAAG
>ENA-UOYA01000935-UOYA01000935.1-activated-sludge-metagenome-genome-assembly--contig:-NODE-935-length-34085-cov-7.555510_pt1 | contig 34085 bp, 23 predicted proteins | sample MGYA00238163_ERZ764804 | MGnify/ENA primary metagenome ERZ764804 (study PRJEB28919, sample SAMN05720223) | activated sludge metagenome | isolation source: Anaerobic digester | place: Hong Kong... | reverse complement strand
CCCGGCGGCGGGGACGGAAGTACCCGCAGCAACAGGCTTCCGGCGCGTCCTGCTGGCCGAGGACAACCCGGTGAATCAGCGGGTGGCGAAGTTCCTGCTCGAGAAGTTGGGCTGCGGCGTGGATATCGCGGCTAGCGGCATCGAGGTTCTCGAGAAGATGTCCAAGCAGTCTTACGATTGTGTGCTCATGGACTGCCAGATGCCGGAAATGGACGGCTTCGCCGCTACCGCCGAGATCCGCAAGCGCGAGGGCGGCTCCAAGCATACACCCATCGTCGCCATGACGGCCCACGCTATGCAGGGCGACCGCCAGCGCTGCATCGAGTCCGGCATGGACGAGTATGTGACCAAGCCCGTCAGCATCGAAGGGCTCAAACAGGCCCTGGAAAAGGCGGAAGCCGCACGGGTCTCCTGAAGCTCAGCCCCGCTCAGTGTACACTGAGACCGGGGAGGGACATCCGTCATGGTCGGAAACGACAAGGTCATCGCTCAACTGAATGCCGCGCTCGAGAGTGAATTAGGCGCTATCTGCCAGTACATTTTGCATTCGGAAATGTGCCACAACTGGGGCTACCACAAGCTGGGAAGTTACATCAAGAAACAGGCTATTGACGAAATGAAGCACGCCGAGGGACTGGTGGAACGCATTCTCTTCCTCGAAGGCGAGCCGAAGCTGGCGGTGGTCCCGCCGATCCACCTGGGGATAAATGTGCAGGCGCAGTTGGAGAACGACCTGGCCGGCGAAACGGCCGCCGTCAAGAACTACAACGAAGCCGTGGCTGTCTGCAGCGCCGTCGGCGACAACGGCACGAGCGAGCTTTTCAAGAAGATGGTGAAAGACGAAGAGCAGCATGCCGATTTTCTGGAAGCCCAGCTCGGGATGGTCAGGGACATGGGCATGGCGAATTACCTGGCCCGGCAGATGAGTGGGGCCGAGGGCTAGGGCCTCTCGTGACGGGACGGGAAACCCGTTCTCAGAATTGGAAATACACGAACGGGATCTGAAGGTCGCTGACGGCGATCAATTCCAGGAAGACCAGCAGGGCTGCGATGGTGGAAGCGTAGGCCCACGCAGGCGCTGCGGGAAGTTTGTCGAACCATCCGTGTTTTTCTTCGTACCAGGCGATCCCCAGTGTCGTGGCCGCCAGCACCCAGTGCCAGGCGTGCCCCACCAACGGGCCGGGTGCCCCGGTGAACATCTGGTGGAGTACGTAGCCGCTGTCATGGAGCGACTGGGCCCGGAAGACGGCGTAGCCGGTTAGGATGAGCGCCATTGTCATGAGCCAGCGCAACGGGTAGAGCAAGCGGGCGGCGCGCGGTGGGAGTGTGAAGCGCTTCATAAACACCCGTTCGATCGCCAGCAGCAGCCCCTGGTGTCCGCCCCACAAGACGAAGTTCCAGTTGGCCCCGTGCCACAGCCCGCACAGCAGCATGGTGATCATCAGGTTCCGGTATGTCCTCACTGCGCCGCGGCGGCTGCCTCCCAACGGAATATAGAGGTAATCCCGCAGCCAGCGCGACAGCGTCAAGTGCCAGCGGCGCCAGTACTCGCTCACGCTTGCGGCCAGGTATGGCCGGCGGAAGTTTTCCGGGAAATGGAACCCTAGCAACTGCGCCATGCCGATGGCCATGTCGGAGTAGCCGGAGAAATCGAAGAACACCTGGATGCCGAAAGCCAACGTGCCGCTCCAGGCTGCCAGCATACCCGGTTGCGCGGCCACGTTGCGGAAATAGGCGTCGGACACCTTGGCAAACTGGTCGGCCAAAGCCAGTTTCTTAGTGAGGCCCAGCGTCACCAGCATGACACCGCGCAGCACTTCGTCGCCGTTCGGCGCCCTCCAGTGGTAGAAATCGCCGAAGAACTCGCGGGCGCGCACGATGGGGCCGGCGACCAACTGCGGAAAGAACGCAATGAATAGCGCGTAGTCGATTGGGTCTTTGATGGGCTCCTGCTGGTCGCGGTACACGTCAACCACGTACGACATACTCTGGAATGTGTGGAAGCTGATTCCCAACGGAAGGACGATGTCGAGCCAGAAGGAATGTACGGGGCGGCCCAGGAGCAGGGCCAGGTTATCGGCCAGGAAATTGTAGTACTTGAAGAAACCCAGGAATCCGAGGTTGGCTGAAAGGCTGCCGATAAGCAGCAGTTTCTTGCGCCGGCCCGGTGCGGTGCGCGAAATCCACAGCCCGGCCGTGTAGTCGATTGCGGTGAGTGTCAGCAGAAGCAGGACGAACTTCACGTTCCAGCTCATGTAGAAGTAATAGCTGGCGGCGAGCAGGATCAGCCTTCGCAGCGCGTGGGGAGCCGTATAGAACAGGACCAGGACGATCCCCAAGAAAAGGAAGAACTGTGCGGTGCTAAAGAGCATTCAGCCGACCTCAGCGCGTGAATTGTCCGGCAGTCGGGGCGGCCGGACCCAATAGACGAAGCGCTTCGTCTGCGATCAATTCAGTGAATCGCAACGATCCCGGACCGTTGAGGTGCACGCCATCGCCGTACATCTCGGGCCGCTCGAGTTCGTCGAAAAGTTTCTCGTTCATCAGCAGGATGTCGCCCCGGCGCGCCATATCCCGAACGCTGCTCGCCGCATCGTCGATAGCCAGGTCGGGACGCACAAAAGGCCCGCGCGGCGCGCGCAGCACAAGCAGTTTCGTGCGTGAACCGCGGTAGTACTCCACGATCTTGCCGAACCACTTGCGCCGGTAGGCGGCCCGCTGGCCCGTCCGCCCTCCGGCCGGGCGCAGCAGGTTCGCCCTGATGACTTCGCGCTGGGCTTCCGTGAGGCCTTCTGGATAGTGGATGATTCCCTTCGAGAAATCCACCCTGAGTCCCTTCAACCCGTGGTCGCTGTAAACGTAATTGTAGACGGCCTGTGCAGACTGCTCGCGAACCCACTTGATGGCCGCCATCCGCTCCGGGCCATCAGACAGCAAGGCCTGGAAATCCTGCTGGTAGGCCCAACCGCGCAACAGGACCGTCCGGAGGGCCTCCCAGCGCAGCGGCCACTTCGTGAACGAGAAGGTGAACTCGAACGTGTCGCTCAGGCGCAGCAGCGGCGCCAGGTAATGGAAATCCGCAGGCCGATTCGCCAAATCCTCCCAATCGTCGTCGTCATAGTCGTCGATGGGGATCACGATGGCCGAATACCTGTTCCTGGCGGGATCCGCCTCGCGCAGCATGTAGTACCAGATGCGGGGGGTGCTCCCGGGCACCATGATATTGGCGAACGAGTACCCGCTTCCGGCCGTGTGTTCGTGTGCCGCCTTGGGGCGGAATGACATGCGGGAGTCGCCGACCGTCAGCACCTGCTTAGTTGAGCGGATCTCGCGCTTCGACTCGTTGTAAAGCGTCGACACCACCTTGCCGGCCGAGGAATCGGGCTTGACGAACAAGGCGTAAAAGCCACTGTGGAACACCGCCGCTTCAACGGCGGCAAACAGCACCACCGCAGCGGCCAGGCGCAGTACGACGGAACGCAGTTCAATTGCTCCGGAAGCCCGCGGTTTTGCGGTTCCGGGGCTTACTTCTACCGGGGAAGCCACAAACCGCTTATTATACCGTGGCCTCCGGCGCAATTACTGCACGGCGATGTAAGAGGTCTTCGACGTTCTGCCGCCCGTCGAAACGGTCATCGGTTGATTACCCGAGCTGACGCCACTCGGAATGATGACGTTGATCTGGTAAAGACCCGCGAAGCCGGGCGCGAGGCCGCTCCAGACGACCGCGGCATCCTTGCCGCCGATGGTTACAACCGGTTTGGTGATCGTCTCCGCCAACGGGCTGTAAGGAGCGGGTTCGCCGCTGGCCGGTCGATTCGTTACCGGTCCCAGACCGTTCGCGTATAGCATTACGACTTTTCCGCCAGTGGTAGGGTTGGAGCTTGAAATCACTTTGTAATCCGCATCCAACGCTGCCACCGCACCGGAGCCGATTTCGAAGAACGCGGGCGAATAATCGTTCAGCGGAATGGTGACCACGCCGCCGTTGACGTAATCGTAGATCACTTTTACACGAGCCTCCGTCTGGCCCTGCAGTTCCCACGGCACCTGGAGGTTCACCTGCGTAGGACTAATATATGTGAGTCGCCCCGGCACGCTGACGCCCGCCGAGGGGACATCGAAGCTCACCATCAAGTAGTCCTGAACCATGGGCAGGATGGCCGTGGTCGGGTAATTTGTGCTTCTGGCTAAGGCGGTTCCGAAAATACTGATGTACGAGCCTGGGGCGATGGGATCGCTGGCCTGAAAGCTGGCCCCGTTCAAAACCCCGCCGGTGGCTATGGTGGGCGGCCTTAGCGCGGTACCAGTAAACGTCGTGGTCATTCTGCCCACTGCGGCAGTGATAGAACAGGTGAGCGGGAACGGAGGCAGGATGGGCACGGCGTAGGCGATTCCATAAGAGTCGGTGACCGTGCTTGCCGCCTGCAGCGTAACGCCGATGCTTGGGGTGAAGGAGACAGGGGCACCGGCGACGGGCCCCCCATTGGCATCGACCAACCGGAAGGCAACAATGCCCCCATAGATGTTCCCGCCCACCGGACCCTCAAAGTAACTGTTCGCCAAGGGGATGATGTTAGCGGCCACACCGCTGCCCACCAGGAACAGGTAAGGTGCCTTCAACGTAAGACCGGAGCCGGTGAGCACGATGTTGCCCGAGTAAGATCCTGCCGCCGGTAATGTCCCGCTAAGCGTCACGGTCAGCTTCGCGGAAGAGTTCGCCGCGATATGGAGGGACTGCGGGCTCACCGTCACCTGGGCCGTTGTACTGGCCTTCTCCGCCACGACCGAAGCGGCAAGCGCGACGGCGGACGATCCAGTGTTCGTCACATCGATGGTGATCGTGGCGGGCAGGGCCGTTGACGTGACCGCGCCGAAGGAGACCGAGGACGGGTTCAGTGTCACGGTTGCCGCCGCAGCCGCCCCGGCGTCCAGCTTGCCCGCGCCGAGCGAACGGATGTCCGGGACCCCGACGGTGTTTCCATACTCGCTCAAGCTCACATCATGCGTGGTGGTGTTGACCAGTGCGGAGCGAACCTGGGCGGGCGTAAAAGTGGGGTGCAACTGCTTCACGACCGCTGCGGCGCCTGAAACCATGGGAGTCGAAAAGCTGGTTCCGTTCGCTACGACGTAGCCGTCGGAACTGTACATTTCCGACAACGGATCGTAGCTCTGCGTGGCCATGTAAATATCCGAGCCGGTGGCTACCAGGTCCGGTTTGATGGCCGATGTGCCGGTGGCCGGGCCGAGTGAACTGTATCCGGATAGCAGATTGCCAGTCGCATCTTGTTCAACTCCCGCCGGGTTCAATGTCACCAGGTGGTTCGGATTGGCGGCAATGAACTGCTTCAGTGCCAGTCCGTCGGCAAGGGAAATCATGGCCACCGGCAACGAGTAATTGGACAAGCCGCCCGGGTTAAAGATAGCCGAATTGTCGGCCATGTAAAAGATCACCCCCATGGCTCCGGCGGCGTACGCGTTGGACAACTTATCCGCGAAATAACACGTACCGCGCTGGATGAGGGCAAACGCGCCATCCAGGGAATGACTGGGCAGCGGTGCGCAAGCCAGCCCGTCGTTTCCGAGGGTGGTCACGTCGCGCATCGGCAGAGTCACAGCTCCCAGGGTCGCAGAGGAGTCGCCGGTTAACGCGGCGATGGTCTTCAGCGAAGAGGGCGCGTCCGAACCGGGAACAGTCACCAGCGGAGCAAAGCCGTGGGAGTTCGCTGTAGCTCCGACGGCGATCACCGACGGCGCGCTGGCTGGCGACGCCACGGTTCCGAACGTAGGATAGATGCTGGTTTCGCCCGTGTCGCCTTCGTTGCCGGCGGCCGCAACGATGACCATGCCTTTCGCTGCGGCGTTTTCAAAAGCCTGCGCCATCAGGTCGCACGGCACGCCATCCGCATTGCCGCACACCGCGCCCTTATCCAGCGGACCGCTGAAAGCCGGAGCACCGGTCGAAAACGAGACGATATCCATTCCATCGTTGAACGCATCGTCGAGCGCATTGATAATCGCCTCGTCGGTGGTCCCGTCGTTCACGTAAGGCGAGCCATAAATCTTGTAGTTGCCCAGATAGGCTTTCGGCGCAACGCCCGATGCAGTGACAGTGCCGCCGTTTGACACACCTGCTGCGACCGAGGCGGCGGCGGTGCCGTGACCCATCCGGTCGCGCGCGGAATAATCGTCGGGGCGCGAGTCGGCGGCTGGATCGCTCCCCGTGCCCGCCGCAACCAGCTTGACGTAGCTCCGCGCCACGATCACCTTATTGTTCGTGTACGCGCAATCGCCAGGGCTGCAGAGCGGATAGCCTGCGGGCATGGCGAGCGAGTTGTCCTGAAACGCCGGGTGGTTTTGGTCGATGCCCGTATCGAGAATGGCAATCTTCACGCCTTTGCCGGCATTGTCCTGCCCGCCGCTGAGCGACCAGGCACCAGGTGCGTTCACCAGTTGGGTGGCGCGATTCAGCTTGCGCTTGTAGATTCGCACCGGCACCACGGCCTTCACACCCGGCAGGCCCTGGAGCTCTGTCATGCGAGACTTCGGCGCTGCGACGAACACCGCGTTCGCAAGGGTGGCAACACGGCTGGTCGCCTTGATACCCCTGTTGGCCAGTTCGCGTACGAGCGTTTGCTGCCGCGCCTCAATCTGCTGCGCGTACCGCACGGCGGCGGCCGTACGCAATGTAGCTTGGCCGGCAATCTGCGACGAAACCGGCGCATCTTCCAGGATCAAAGCGTAACGGCCGGCGGCATACTGCGCCATGAGTGTTGAGGTCACGGCTAGCGCGAGCGCTATTGTTAAGCAAGTTAAGCGAATCCAACGACTTGTCACGAAAATTGAGACGCGGCGCGACAAATTGTCGTTACGGGGGGAGCGAATTGATCGCATCGACCTTATTGTAGCGGGAATTGGCTCCGCCTTAATCTCCAGGAGCCTGCAGTATGATTGGATATGTCCCGCTCGCTCCGCTTCGCCTGCCGGCAAGGCTGCATCGATTGTTGCAACACGCGAGGCTATGTGTATTTGACGGACGAGGACCTGCGAAACGCGGCGGGCTTTCTTTCGCTAAGCGCGGCGGAGTTCGAACGCCGGTACGTTTACCGTACCCGCCACCTGTTGCGGTTGCGCAAGCCGCGGGACAAGCAGTGCCCGTTTCTGTCCGCCCAAGGCTGTCTGATCCATTCCGTGAAGCCCACCCAGTGCCGTCTGTACCCGTTCTGGCCGGAAATCGTGGAGCGCGCCGTGGACTGGCGTGCCGAGTCGGCACGTTGCCGGGGTATCGGAAAGGGACGTGTGATTCAAATTGGAACCGCGATCGAGGCAGCCAACCAGATGCGGGTAGCTTACCCCACCATGTACTGAAAACGTGCCAAAGCTTTGTCATCCGCCAAGAATGTGGCGTGCGGTCTCGCCTGTTACGCGCAACTAGCGTCGAGTCCGGAGGTGAAAGCGTCATGGCAACCCACGTGCTCCGTGGAGGCCGGATATGTTGGGCAGACTCGCAGATACTCTCGAGCACTACATGGACATGGTCGCCGCCCGTCAGAAACTGGTGGCCTCCAACATTGCCAACGCCGATACGCCCGGCTACAAGACCAGGGATATCGATTTTCAGTTTGAATTCCTCTCCCAAGTGCGTGGTGGTTCTCCTCAAGTGGTTGAGCCGGCCGGGCTCTCCACCAAGAACGACGGCAATAACGTCAGCCTTGACCGGGAGGCCCGGCTTCTGGCCGAGAACGCCATGCGTTTTAATTTGGCCGCCGCACTGCTCAAATCACAGATCCGCAACGTGCGTGCGGCGATACAGGATGGGAAAACCGGATGAGCCTATTCGACGTTCTTTCCGTAAGTGCTTCCGGCATGGCCGCGCAACGCGTGCGCGCGGAACTGCTGACCGAAAACCTGGCCAATGCCGAAACCACACGCACGCCTGAGGGCGGCCCCTACCGCCGCAAGGACGCGGTGTTCACGACAGAAAGCCAGATGTCGCCTTTCTCAGCCGTTTTGCAGAATGAGTTGACCGGCGGAGTCACTGGCGTCACTGTGGCCGAGATCGTCGAAGATACGCGGGAACCGGAAAAGCGCTACCTGCCAGGTCACCCGGATGCCGATGCGAACGGATACGTTGCGTTTCCGCACATCAACCCGGCCGAAGACATGGTTGACCTGATGGGCGCCTCCCGGGGCTATCACGCGAACATTTCGGCGATGACAGCCATCAAGGACATGATCAACCGCTCCATAGATCTGATGAGGTAGGAGGACCTGAACGATGCCTTTGCCAATTGGAGGCGTGGGAAGTGCAGGCAGTTTGCCGCTCGCGGGAGCGTCGGCATCCGCGGCCCGGACTGGCGACTTTCTGAAACTGTTCGAGAACGCGATCAACAACGTGGAGGACCTGCGTGTTGGCGCTGAGCAGAGCGCCCGGAGATTCCTGAACGGCGAGAGCGAGGAACTGCATCAGACGGCGCTAGCCACACAGCGCGCCGAGGTCGCGTTCGACCTTTTTCTTCAGGTCCGGAACAAGGTGGTGCAGGCCTACCAGGAAGTCATGCGAATGCAGCTATGACGGGACGCGCAAGATAAAGGTGGTTCTGGCCGCGCATGAACCAAATCCTCCGACTAATCGGTAACCTGACTCTTCGCCAACGGGTTACCATCATCGCTACTGCGGCGACGGTTGTTGCCGGGTTGATCATGTTCTCCCGTTGGTCGCACGAGCGCGATTTCCGGCCTCTCTACACCAGCCTGTCGCCCGAGGATGGCGGAGCCGTGGTGGCGAAGTTGAAGGAAACCGGCGTTGAATACCGGCTCTCGGAGAACGGGACAACCGTGATGGTGCCCTCCGCGCGGGTGGCTGAACTGCGGCTTCAAATGGCTGCGGCAGGGCTGCCCAAGAGCGGCCGGATGGGTTTTGAGCTGTTCGACAAAACGAACTTCGGGGCTACGGACTTCACCGAACAGGTAAACTTTCGGAGAGCGCTGGAAGGCGAACTGGAACGCTCCATGATGGCGCTAAGCGAAGTGGAGCAGGCTCGCGTTCACATCACGTTTCCCAAGGAATCCATCTTCCTGGAGGCACGGGAGCCAGCCAAGTCCAGCGTGCTGCTTAAACTGCGGCCGGGCGCCAAACTGTCTCCAGCGAACGTACTCGCGGTGACGCACCTGGTGGCAAGCGCCGTCGACGGCCTGGCCCCGGAAGCGGTCTCGGTTCTCGATATGCAAGGCAACCTGCTGAACCGCCCGCGCCGCGGCCTTGAAGCCGACGGCACGGGGGCGTCCGAAGGCTTCCTCGAATACAAGCGGAGTCTCGAAAAGGATCTGGTGGCCAAGATCGGCGCGGCGCTGGAGCCGCTATTAGGCCCCGAGGGGTTCCGCGCCAGCGCGACGGTCGAGTGCGACTTCACCGCCGGCGAGCAGACGGAAGAGACTTTCGATCCCGCGCGGTCCGTCATGGTCAACCAGCAGCGCACCGAGGACATCAGCGGCGCGGCGTTGGCGAGCGGGATGCCCGGCACCGCGTCCAACCTGCCAAGGCCCATTTCGAGGCCCGGCAGTGGATCTTCAGGCGGCGTGGCGCGGCGTACCGAAAACATCGCGTATCAATCCTCCCGCACTACACGCCACTTGCGCCTGCCGCAAGGAACGCTTAAGAGGATGTCCCTGGCTGTGCTGGTGGACCATACCGTCAGGTGGGAGGGCGCGGGCGCCAAGCCAAGGCGCATCCTCGAGCCGGCATCGCCGGAAAAACTGAAGGTTGTGCATGACCTGGTAGCCGCAGCGACCGGATTTACGCCCGATCGCGGGGACCTGCTGACCGTCGAGAACCAGCCCTTCGAATCCACCTTAAGTTGGGAGCCTCCAGATGTGACCCCGGTTGCAGGGCCGCTGGCGGACAAACCCTTGCCGCTTCCAGCCTGGCTCAATAATCTTGTGAAGCAGAAGAACATGGCCGTGCTGATCGGAGTGGGCGCGGGGTTGCTCGTCATGCTCATTCTTTTGGTTTCCGTATTGATCCTCAAGGCGCGAAAACTGCGCAAGAAAGGCGTCGAAGCCAGCATCGAAGGTCCCACCGCGCTTAACGCCGCCGGCACGGGTTCAACTGCCACGATCGAAAACGCGCCCAATCTGGAAGAGCAGATGGCCTCCAAGCTGGCCGAGCAGGCGGCCATGAAGGAGCGCCTGGAAGCCGAGGCGCTAAACTCGCTCAAGCTGCCACAAGTCACCAGCAAGAAAAGGGAAGTGCTGACCAAGCACATCAACGCGGAAGCCAAGAAGGATCCCGCCAGCATGGCACACCTGGTACGCACGTGGTTGAACGAGCAGGAGCATTGACGGGTCATGATCCGCAACGCTGAGAAGCCGACCTCCCCCATGCCGGGCGTAAAGAAGGCCGCCATCCTGATGATCATCCTCGGCGACCAGACCAGCGCGGATATTCTGCGGGAACTCGATGAAGACGAAGTGCAGTTGATCAGCCGCGAGATGGCGCGCATCAACTCCATTTCCAACGAACAGAGCGAGGAGATCCTCGACGAGTTCTATCAGATGACCGTCGCTAAGGACTACGTCCTCAAAGGCGGCATCGATTACGCACGCAAAGTGCTGATGGGCGCGTTTGGACCCGAGCGAGGCACGGTTCTGCTCGACAGACTCATGAAGACCCTGTCGAGCGATCTGGCCAGCTTCGACGCGTTGCAGAAAGCGGATCCCAGCCAGCTTGCCAAGTTCATCCACAACGAGCATCCGCAAACCATCGCCTTGGTGTTGTCGCACCTCAACCCGTCGCAGGCGGCGGCGCTGCTGGTTTCGCTACCCGCAGAACTGCGCGCCGACGTGGCGCTCCGCATGGCGAACCTGGACCAGATCTCGCCGGAGATCATCTCGAAAATCGCGGGCATCATCGGGCACAAGTTGAAGGCCATCGGCGAGCTCAGCCGCGAGGCATACGGCGGCGTCCACGCCGTGGCGGAGATGTTCAACCGTCTGGACTCGACATCGAGCAAGGAAATTCTCGATACGATCGAAAACGCCGATCCTACGCTGGTCGAGACCATCCGCCACCTGATGTTTGTGTTTGAGGATTTGCTGCTGATTGATCCTACCGGGATCAAGGAAGTTCTTTCGCGCGTCGACCGTAAGCTGCTGACGGTGGCGCTCAAGGGCACCAGCGACCAATTGAAGAACCACTTCCTGCAATGTCTGTCGCAGCGCGGAGCTGAAATGCTTAAGGAAGACATGGAAGCCTTGGGCCCCGTGAAGATCAAAGAAGTCGAGGCCTCCCAGCAACAGATCATTGCCGTGGTCAGGCAACTGGAAAGCGAAGGAGTGATCAACCTCAAGGGCACCGTCGGAGAACAGTATGTCGTCTAGGCGCATCACGGGAGAAGAGGCGGGCCAGGCGCAACCGGTGGTCTGGCGGCATGCTCCCTACAAGCTGTGCGACGGCCCGGCGGCGACGGCGCCCCGGCTGTATGTGGACCCATCCGGCGCTCGGACGGTGGAGGATGAACCGGACTGCGGCGAAGCTCCACCGCTCGATGAACAATTGAAGCGGGCTCGCGAGACGGGGTACCGCGAGGGTGAGGCGGCGGCATGCCAAGCGGCTCGCGCGAAGATGGACGCAGCGATCGACCAGCTTGGTTCAGTGGTGCGTGAGTTGGCCGGCTACCGTGGCCGGCTGCGCCGCGACGCCGAGCGGGATCTGGTCAAGCTCTCCGTGGCTATCGCGTGGCGCATCCTGCGCCGGGAAGTCCACCTCGACCAGGAGGCGGTCTTGGGCGTCGTCAAGGCCGCGCTGGAACGCCTGGACGCCCGCGAAGTCTGCCGCGTGCGGCTGCACCCGGACGACTTGGCGCTATTGAACGCGCGGATGGAGTCCTTGGGCCTCGGCCGCAATGTGGAGATGGCCGCCGATAGCTCGATAGGACGCGGCGGAGCGATGGTGGAGACATCCCGCGGCGCGCTGGACGCCAGCATCGAGGGCCAATTGCAGGAGATCGAACGCGGCCTCACAGATTTGTTGGAGCGTCAATGACGGCAACCATGGATCGCATAGATTTGACGCCATACCTGGAGCGCGTTGTCCGCGCCGAGCCGTTCCAACTGACCGGAACGGTGACGGAGTTGGTTGGGTTGCTGGTCGAATCGCGGGGGCCCGCGGCGGCTATCGGCGATTTCTGCGAAATCAGGACCGTGGACGGCCGTCTCATCCGGACGCAGGTAATCGGCTTCCGTGACGGGCGGGTGTTGTCCATGCCGCTCGAGGAGACCGGCGGGCTGCAACTCGGCGACCGCATCGTGGCGCGGCGCGAGCATTCGCGCGTGAAAGTGGGCCCGCAACTGCTCGGACGTGTGCTCGACGGTTTCGGCGAACTCATCGACGGCGGGCCACGCGTCGAAATGGAGGACTCCTACGACCTCTATGCGGCGCCACCCGGGCCGCTCGACCGCGAACACATCACCGAACGGTTGGCCACCGGCATCCGCACCATCGATGCCTTGCTGCCGATCGGCAAGGGCCAGCGCATCGGGATTTTCGGCGGCAGCGGCGTGGGTAAGAGCACGCTGCTCGGCTGCATGTCGAAACACAATTTCGCGGACGTCACCGTGATCGCGCTCATTGGCGAGCGGAACCGCGAAGTCCGCGTTTTTTTAGACCAAGAGCTGGGGCCGGAAGGGATGAAGCGGGCGGTAGTGGTTGTCTCCACCTCCGATAGGCCGGCGCCGCTTCGCCTACGCGCCTGCTTTGTCGCGCTGTCGGTTGCGGAGTACTTCCGTGACCAGGGCGCCGACGTACTGCTGGTGATGGATTCGGTCACACGTCTGGCCATGTCGCAGCGTGAAATCGGCCTGGCTGCGGGCGAACCACCCAGCCAGAAAGGCTACACGCCATCGGTGTTCAATCTTCTGCCCAAGGTGTGCGAGAGGGCAGGGAAGTTTCGCCGCGGGTCCATCACGGGATTCTTTACCGTCCTTGTGGAAGGAGACGATTTCAACGAACCCATCGCCGACGCGGTGCGCGCCATCTTGGACGGACACATCATCCTCTCCCGCGCTTTAGGCGCCGCCGGCCATTACCCCGCCATCGATGTCTTGAACTCGGTCAGCCGGCTGGAGTCGCGCATAAGTCCGCCCGAACAGCGGCAGGCCGCTGCTCGCGTCCGCGATGCTCTAGCTACGTACCAGCGCGCCGAGGATCTTATTCAACTGGGCGCCTACGTCTCCGGGACAAACCCGAAGCTGGACCTGGCCATCCGCGCGCGGGATGAACTTAATCAGTTTTTACGGCAGGATGCCGCGTCCAAATCCGGTTTGGACGAAACCCTCCAGCGTCTCGGGCAGATCGCCGAGGTATTGAAAGCGTGAAGAAGTTCTCGTTCGGACTTGAGCGTGTCCTCGAGTGGCGCGCCGGACAGGTCGAGTCGGAGAAGATCAAGCTGCGCAGGTTGTTCGACGAACGTCACGCCCTGGAGGCCGCGGGAGTGATCCTGGACCGCGAGCAGGCCGAAGAGGAAAGGACTATTCGCAGCCAGGCGAACCTGGAGGCCCAGCAATTGAGCGCCCTGGGCGCCTTCCAAAGGCACGTCAAGAACGAGAAGCTGCGCTTGGCCGGACAGATTGCCGATTGCGGCCGCCGTATCGCGGAACAGCGTCAACGGCTGCTCGAGGTGCGGCGCCAGTTCCGCCTGCTGGAGCGCATGAAGCAGCGGGATTGGGAAGCGTGGAACCGCGCGCTCGCCGGCGAAACCGACGCGCTAGCCGCCGAGGCGCACCTCGCCCAGCGGATCAAAATGAACCGGGGGTCAGCGGACAGGTGACGAATCCGCCGGCGCCGCTGCCACGCTGGACGTGAGCGGGTTGGGCAACTTGTGTTCGGCGAAGTAGCCTGGCTGCACACGCTCCACTACCTGGGCCACGGATCGTTCCATCACGTCGAAAAATGGTTTGGGATAGAGGCCGATCCAGAAGGCCCACACAATCAGCGGAGCGAACACGGCGATCTCCCGCCAGCCCAGGTCGCGCAGCTTGGAGTTTACCTCCGCCACTTCGCCGAGGATGGTCCGCTGGTAGAGCCATATCAGGTAGGCCGCGCCGAGCCCGATACCTACCACCACCCACAGGGCCCAGTTCAATGAGACCAAGTACGATCCTTTGAGGATCGTGATCTCTCCAATGAACCCATTCAGAGGCGGCATGCCCATCGAACCGAGCGCGGTGATCAGGAACACGATGCTGAACACGGGCATCACCCGGTAGAGACCGCCGTACTCGGCGATTTCACGCGTGTGCCGGCGCTCGTAAACCACGCCCACAATCAAGAACAGCATGCCGGTCAGAATCCCGTGGTTAATCTGCTGCAGAATGGATCCGGCGATGCCCGCCGGATTCAACGCGAAGATGCCGAGGGTGCAGAAACCCAGGTGGCTGACTGACGAATACGCCACCAGCTTCTTCCAGTCCTTCTGCATCAGGCTGACCAGCGCTCCGTACACAATGCCGATAATGGACAGCACCGCCATCACGTTCACCACGGTGGGATTCTTCGCGGCGTCCGGCAACAGGGGCAGCGAGAAGCGCAGGAATCCGTATGTCCCCATCTTCAGCAGCACGCTGGCCAGGATCACCGAGCCGGCCGTAGGCGCTTCCGTGTGCGCGTCGGGCAGCCAGGTGTGCAACGGGAACATGGGCACCTTCACGGCGAAGCCGAGGAACAACGCCCAGAACACCCACCACTGCATGTTGCCCGGCAGCGAGGTCCGCAGTAGTTCCTGAAAATCGAAGGTGTACGTCTGGAATTGGCGGAAGTGTTCGAAGTAGAGCGCCAGCACGCCGAGGAACATCACCACCGAGCCTATGAGCGTGTAAATGACGAACTTGAACGACGCGTAAATCCGCCGCGCTCCGCCCCAGATGGCGATGATGAAATACATCGGGATCAGCTCGAGTTCCCAAAAGACGAAGAACAACAGCAGGTCCATCGACATGAACACGCCCAGGATGGCGAATTGCAGCAACAGGAAGTTGGCGTAGTATTCCTTGAGCCTGCTATCGATGGCGCTCCAGCTTGAGAGGATCGAGATGAACCCAAGCAGCCCGGTCAGCACCACCAGCAGCAGCGAGTACCCGTCGATCGCAAGATGATAAGAGGCTCCGATCGACGGAATCCAGTCCATCTTCTCCACAAACTGGAAGTCCTTGGTCTTGTCGAAGTTGGCAACGAGCGGCAAGGTGACCAGGAAACCGGCGAACGAAGCGATATTGGCCCAGAGTTTGATGGCGCGCGGTTTGCTCGAAGGAATCAGAAGCAGCACCAGCAGGCCCACAAGCGGCGTGAGAAGGACAAGCGAAAGCATGTGATCCATGTCTGAAGTCGGCTGACTTCCTATCTTACCTTGATGCCGGCTTGGGTGTTCACGGCTTCAAGGGGCGGAAGCGGGCGCTGAAATGCCGCAGGAAGGGAGGCTGCTCCACGATTTCGTAGCCGCGCAGTTCGCCTTTGCGTTCGTTTACCTCCAGGATGGCTTCCACCACGTAGTCGATGTGGCTTTGTGTATAAACGCGGCGCGGGATGGCCAGCCGCAGCAGCTCGTGCCGGGCGTGCTCTCCGAACATTACCGAGCCGATCTCCACCGACCGGATCCCGGCGTGGCGGTAGAGTTCCACGGCCAGCGACTGCGCCGGGAACTGATGCCGGGGAATATGCGGCAGCATGCGGCCGGCATCTATATAGATCGCGTGCCCGCCCGGCGGCTCGACAATGGGCACTCCCTGATCGGCGATGTGGCGTCCCAGATAAGCGGTAGAGACGATGCGGTATTCGAGGTAATCGGGATCCAGCACCTCTTCGAGCCCCACGGCGATGGCGTCCAGGTCTCGTCCGGCCAGGCCTCCGTAGGTGGGAAAGCCTTCTGTCAGGATGAGGAGATCCTTCTCCTGTTGGGCCAACCGGTCGTCGTTGGCACACAGGAACCCGCCGATGTTGGCGAAGGCGTCCTTCTTGGCTGAAAAGGTGCAACCGTCGGCAAGCGAAAACATCTCGCGGGCAATCTGCCTGGGTGTGAACAGGGCGCATTCCCGTTCGCGCTGCCGGATGAACCAGGCGTTCTCGGCGAAGCGGCAGGCGTCAAGATAGAACGGGATGCCGTAGCGCGCCGTCACTTGTCGCACCCGGCGGATGTTTTCAAGCGAAACGGGCTGTCCGCCGCCCGAATTGTTGGTGACGGTCAGCATGACCAGCGGCACGTGCTCGCGGCCCTCCGATTCGATCAGGTGCTCCAGCGCGGCCACGTCCATGTTGCCCTTGAATGGCAAGTGGAGCTGCGTGTCGTCCGCCTCGGGAAGAGGCAGGTCCACGGCGCGCGCCCCCGTGTATTCGATGTTGGCGCGCGTGGTGTCGAAGTGCGTGTTGTTGGGGACCACGTCCCCGCGGTGGCACATAACTGAGAAAAGAATCCGCTCGGCGGCGCGTCCCTGGTGCGTTGGAATGACGTGCCGGAATCCGGTGAGATCCTGCACCGCCGCCTTCATGCGGAAGAAGCTCTCGCTGCCGGCGTAGGATTCGTCGCCGCGCATCATGGCGGCCCATTGCTCGCTCGACATGGCTCCCGTGCCGGAATCCGTCAGCAGGTCTATCAGAATGTCCTTGGCATCCAGGAGGAAAAGATTGTAGCCTGCCTGTTCGAGGTATTGTTGGCGCTGGGCGGGGGTAGTACGGCGAAGGGGTTCGACACTCTTGATGCGGAACGGCTCGATGATTGTCTTCATCACCCGGAAGTCTAACACTATAAAAAGGAGGAACGGCTTCCCCGGGGTGGAAAACCGTTCCCCTGTTTGCGCTAACCTACGCGCAAATTGTTGGTGAGGGAAAACACGCCCGGTACGCCATTGGCGTACAGATAAGCAAGGTTCTTGTCCGTCTCGTTGGAAACCACGCCCTCCAGACTCACGTTTCCGTTCTTCACGACAATGTGAATCGAAGGCAAAGCACCCATCGAGTAACGCTGCAACGCCGGTTGGCAGTACACGGCCCGTAGTACTGCCAACCGGATCCTGTCGTCAGATGACGACAACGGCAGGACTTCGATCTGGTTCGTCACCTTCGCGACGCCGGGGATGCGCTCCACCACGCGGGCAGCGCTGGACTTCAACGTCGGGCGCGTTACTTCTCCGAGCAACGTCACCGTATTGCCATCGACGCGGCAGGACAGGTTGTCAAACACGCCGTAGAAGGGCAGCATCACCAACTCGTGGCGTACACTACGAACCAGTTGTTCTGTGTCGGGCACTGGCGCAGCGGTCATCGCGTGCATCAGCGCGGGCGACAACGCCAGGGTGCCGGACATCATCAGTTTCAAAACCCAGTTCGTTTTTCTCATTGCCGCCTCCTTCATCTACCCGATCAGACGCGGGTCAAGACGGCGGTGTTGCGCGCTGGCGGGTTTTTAACGCCGATTTAGCTTTCCGCGCCAGCCTGGGGGAGGCGCGTACTGTCGACAACGTACGCCAAAGCTCGCCACGCCTTTGCCGGCAAGCCTTTGCGTGGGGCCCTCAGACTGGAATCACCGTACTCTTGGGTAGGCGCAAAACGCAAAAAGGAGCCAAGCAATGAAGAACCTGATGATGAAAACCGGCCTTCGGATCGCGACAGGCCTTGTCTTTCTACTTTCCGCAACCGCTGCCAGCGCAGATACCGTGGGGCGCTTTCAAATTCCGTTCGAATTCTTGATGGGAGACAAGGTGCTGCCCGCCGGTGACTACAAGGTGACGGTAGACACGGGCAACCGCAGGATCCAATTGTCTTCCTGGGAAGGCAGCGCCGCGGTCAACCTGACCGCCAATATCCCCCACCGCGCGGCCACCGACACCGGGAAACTCGTATTTCGCAAATACGGCCGGGTGCTGGTGCTTCGGGAAATGTGGCGCTACGGTGCAAGTTACGGGCATGAGCTGATCACGTCAAAAGCCGAAAAGGAAATAGCCCAAAAGGCTGCAACGAGCTCTACTCTGGAAGTCGTGTCAATGCGGTAGGGCCTACGTGGGCCCGCCTCGTGTGGTTTATGCGGCGCCGGTGTATGATGGCCTCGACCGGGGAGGAGACGAACCCATGTCGAGTCCACCAAATCCAGACCGGCGCCGTTTCCTGGGACAATCCGCGACGCTCCTGGCACCCGGCGGTCTTTTCGCCTGGAACGCTGCCTGCAAGCGGGGGAGCGAGGCTGATAAGCGTCCGGCAGACGGGCCTCTGCTCCGGGCCATCAGCAGTTGGAAGTCCAGTCCTGACGTCGGCTACTTCTTTGCCTTCGACGCGGTGAAGTTCTATGCCAACGTTGAATCCGAAATGAAGGCCGTCCGCGAGGCCGGGTTCAACACGCTTTATCTGCTGTACCACCCCTATCGGTCCGAAGACGGCCGCCCAACCCCTTGGCAGGACAATATTCCGCTCAACGACCCGGACTTTGCGCCGGTTCAGCCTCCGGGCCAGGGAGCCCGGGAAGCCGAGGAACGGACGTTCCGGCAGATCCTTGCCGCCTGTGAGAAGCACGGCTTGAAAACCATGTTCAACGTGGGGTGCTGGTCCCCACAGAAATGGTTTCGCGAGAATCCGGATGCGATTTCCAAGCTGCCAGACGGTAGTCCGCAGTATGACCGCATTTTCCTCAAGAGCTTCGGCGGGAAACGCATCTTGACGCCGTGCTTCCGCAGCGAGAGATTTCGTTCCTATACGGAGACCGTCACTCGCGGCTGGCTGCGTCAATATCGCGGCACCAAGGATTTCGAGGCCGTGTTACCGCGCGTCCGCGTCACGGACCGCTTCGATGTCCGCCTGGACCCGGGCGGCTTCTCGCTGTTTTATATCCACCAGGACACCATCGACCGCGACTGGTGTCACTGCCGGGTTTGCCAGGATGGCTTTCGGGACTATCTCCTCAAACGATTCGGCTCCATCGGCGGCGTGAACGCTGAACTGCGCACAAAATTCGCTTCGGCCGGCGACATCACCATCCCCCTGTCGCCCTACGTAGCCGGGCGGAGCCGCTTCCATGTTATTGATCCGGTGGGAGATCCCACGAAACAGCGCCTCTGGTACGAAGCGGCCCTGTTCTGGACCGAGAGCATTGCCGGATGGAGAAGCCGCCTCATCGGAGCGGTGCGGGAATTCTACCCGGACGCCGAAGTGGTGATGATCAGCAAGTACCCCGTGTCGCCGTTCCTTACCGACTACCCACGAATCGCCAGAAACGGCAAGCTCTTCTTGATGGATTCCTATCCCATGGAAAGCGCGCTCCAGTGGAACCTGCTGCGGTACTTCTTCGACATCGAGGTCTATCAGTCGGGGGCGGAACAGCAAGGTCAGGCGCTGGTCGCTCACCTGCAAGCTTACGACAATCGCCTGCCGAATCACGTGAACCGGGCCCCATCGCCCGAAGAGTACCGCCAGCAACACATCGGCTTATTGGCACGCCGCGTGGGGGCCACGGTGACATTCGCTTTCGAGCATGCTGCACAACTGAGCCCCGGCGGTGTTGAGGGGCGTTACCTGCCGGATGCGATGCAGATCGTCGGCGCGTGGCACAAGACGCTTCAGCCGGTCGAGGAGGCCTATCGCGGCACAATGCGCTACCGCGGGGGTGTGGTGGTACGCTACAACCCGCTCGAAAACTGTAACCCGAAAGGGGCCCAGTCCGCCCTTGAAAGGTACAAGTTCTGGAAGAACTGCGGCGTGCCGGTTAGCGTTGCTTACGACGAGAAACAGGCGGGCGAAACAACACCCGAGGCTTTTGAATTCGAGGTGGAAGGCGACGGTCCTCGCGACACGGATTTGGTTGTCTCGGAGAAGGGCGAGGGCTACATGGTGTCGGTCACGAATCTCCGCCCAAGCCGGAGAGAGGTCCGGACGCGCGTAAGACTGAAGGGCGAGGACATGAAACGGTGGAATCCCCGGCCGGTTTATGGGCAAGTGGCCATCGCCGGCCAATCAAGTGACATGCTGTCGTGCCAAACCATTCTCGGACCCCTTGGCAGCGCTGTTTTCCAACTGTCCCGGCGTCGATAGCCCTATTGAGCAGGTGCAACGCCTTGCGGCAGATATCTGTGCGTGACGTAGTCTGCGGTGCGCACCTGGTAATTCCTGCCTTCAATTCGCAGCAGCACTTCAAAGAACGGGCTCTTGCGGCCCTTGGGGCCATCTGGAAGGTCGGCGTCGAGGCGGCGCTGGAGGTCGGCGTTCTTCTGCGGATTCACGGCATACTGGGCCGCACCCAGGGTTGCCCAAGTGTTGATGCCCGTCACATAGAGGATACGGTAACCCGAAGGCTTGCCGGGCCATAGACGGATCAGGGCGTACGAGGTGTCGACGCCTGCGCCGGACATCTCCGTGTATTGAGCCGACTCTCCCGGACCAGGGTTCTGGACTGCGAACCCACTGATCTGGGGTACGAAGGTGAACCGGCTAGGTAGCTGCATCTCCTGCAGGAGAGTCTGAAAGCGAACGGAGGACACCACCACCAGGTTCTTTCCAAGAATATCGGTGTGGCCGATGTTGTGGGAGTTTGCAAGGCTGATTCTGACGCCGTGCCCTTCGAGCCAGTGCCCAACCGCGTACGTTCCCAACATGTCGCCGATTCCCGTATATACGTCTTGCTGTGGAAAAACCGGCGCGCCAAGCGCACGGACGATTCTGTCGTATCTCTCGCCTGTCAACTGGTTTGGCGTGTTCGCCGCCGTGTCGCGGATAAAGAACCCGCCGCCGCTGTAAAAGACTGGAACGCCGAAACTTACGATGGTTTCCGCCCTCGATGACACGAATGGTCCCCAGAGAGCGGAAGCGTAGGCCGGAGGACGTTTCTGCAGCCAGATCGCGAGGAGAAATGCGATGGTAACAATTGCGGCGCCGGCAGCAATACCTGCCCAGAACAAGCTCCGCCCTATGGACCTGCGGCGAGGCGGGCTTGCCGCAGGCGGGGCGGGCAAAGCCGGATGAGGTTCCGGCTCGGTTTCGCTCCACACCGGGACATAGCCGCCGCGTGGAAGGCTGATGCGCAAGGTGCTATTGCGCCCTTCATGCTCGTAATAGGAAGTCAGGCGTTTTCGCAGTTGGCTCGCCTGGACCCGGACGATCGCGTCCGTGCGCGGATCGTAGTCCGGCGGGCGGTGAAACACCGCTACGCCGAGCGAATATTCCTTGAGTCCGTCCTGCCGTCCAGCAAGGGTCTCCTCAACCACATACCGAAGGAACTTTTGCAGCTGTGCGGATTCGCGGAACCAGTGGCTCTCTAAGATCTGGTCGAGTTCGGGCCGTATATCGGAACTTGTTGAAAGCAAATCTTCTTAACCGTTAATAGACCCATTGTAACTCGTTTGCGGACCCTCGTGAGTCACATAATGTACGTTGAGGTTTCTCGCGATTCAAAGTCGGCTTTGGGCGTTTCATGCTCGCGGCAGCTCAGGTGATATTCCGTTGGTTCAGATTGCTCTTTCGCATGAAGCGCACCTAAGTGAGTTTCGATTTGATGGCGGGTTGCCCGGCGTGGTTGCCGGATCCGCCACATAGCTAAATCATCGAGGTGATCATGAAACGTTGTCTACTGTTTCTATTACTGATAGCGGTGACGTCACTGTGGGCACAATCACCGCAGGGAACAATTACAGGCACCATCACGGATTCGCAGGGGGCCCGTGTTCCTGGTGTTGCGGTCGTCGCAACCCAGGTCGCCACGAACCTGACATATAAAGGAAGCAGTTCGCAAGATGGAACCTACGTCATTCCTGCACTGCCGGTCGGTAGATATGAGGTGACAGCCGCTGCTCCCGGCTTCAAAACTTTCCGCCGGGCCGACATCCAGCTGGAAGTGTCCCAACGACTCCGCTTGGACATAACGCTCGAGCTTGGGCAAGTGTCGGAAACCATTACGGTTCAGGGTGAGGTCACGCGTGTCCGTACGGAAGAGTCTTCGTTGGGCACGGTCGTTGAACGGCGGCGCATTGAACAGCTTCCAATGAACGGCCGCCACGTGTTCAACCTCGTTAAGCTCATCTCGGGTGTGCAGCCCGTAGACCGCGGCGCGGACGGGTTCGGTGAGATCACCAACCAGGGTTTTTCGCAGATCCAGTTCAACGGCGGGCCGGTCTATGGCACGCAGATGTTCCTGGACGGGGGCGCCAACACGGTGCCGGTCCACAACGAGATCGGCGTTGTGCCGATGGTGGATGCGGTGGAAGAGTTCAAGGTCGAAACCAACGGTCTGAAGGCTGAGTTCGGTCAGACCTCCGGCGGAGTGGTGAACGTCGTCACCAAGGCGGGCACGAACGAGTTTCACGGCTCGCTGTACGAATTCTTCCGCAACGACAGCTTGGACGCCCGCAACGCTTTCGCCACGCAGGTCGCCTCGAACACGGGCCGGATCAAGCCCGTTCTGCGTTACAACCAGTATGGCGGCACGGTTGGCGGGCCTGTTCTGATACCGAAAGTTTACGACGGCAAGAACCGGTCCTTCTTCTTTGTGGGTTACGAGCAGTGGCGGTACCGCAATTCGGAAATCCGCCGATCTACGGTGCCCACTGCCTTGGAACGGGCTGGAGATTTCTCGAACACTCGGGACTCCCTCGGCACACTGATCCCGGTTTATGATCCGGACACGACACGCGCCAATCCGAACGGATCGGGTTTCATTCGCGATCTGCTGCCCGGCAACGTCGTGCCGAAGAGCCGTCAGGATCCACTGAGCCTTCGTGTGCTTCAGTTCATGCCGCTGCCCAACTCTACTCCGCTGAATTCCTACACCAATACCAATAACTTCTACTCGTTGGCCGTGCAGCCGTCCAACCAGGGTGTGACCAACCTGCGCTTCGACCACCGGCTCAACGACAAGGACAGCGCCTTCTTCCGTTACTCAGGCACCCGCAATACGCGGTGGGGCCAGGGATACGGACTGGGCCCGGCCGATCCAGACACCTTCGCACGCTACGATCAGCGCGATAATCACAATTTCGTCTTCACTGAGACGCACGTCTTTTCGCCTAGCGTCATTAACGAATTCAAGGCCAATGTGACGCGGCAGAACCTGCCGTTCCAGTCCCTCGGTTACGGTGGCAACTGGCCGGAGAAACTCGGCTACCCGAGCATCATTCCACAGGACATGTTCCCGGCGGTGACGATCGGAGGCATGCTCCAGCTCGGACCAACTTCGTTCTCTTTCGGCCTTCGCGCCCAGAACCAGGTCCAGTTTGCCGACAGCGTGACCTGGATCAGGGGCAGGCACCAGATCAAGGTCGGCGTCGACCAACGCATTGTTCGGGAGAACTGGATCAACAAGTCGAATCCTTCGGGGCAGTTTTCTTTTGCCGCTGGCCTGACCGGCAATCCGCAGAGCCCGGCCGGAACCGGCGTCGGGATGGCGACATACCTTTTGGGCGACGTCACCGGTGGAAGCCTGACCGTTCGCAGCCACATGTCGTTCCACTCCTGGTCTCATGCCAGCTACATCCAGGACGATTACAAGATCACGCCCAGGCTCACGCTCAATCTCGGCTTGCGTTATGACCTCCGCTCCGGTCCCGTCGAGCGCTGGAACAAGCACTCCAACTTTGATCCGTTCAACATCAACCCCGAAACAAAAATGCTCGGTCTGTTGACGTATGCCGGCGTGAACGCGCCCCGCAACTTTGTTGACCGCAACAACACGGACTTCGGGCCTCGCTTCGGTTTCGCTTACGCCTTGACCGGCGACGGCAAAACCGTTATCCGCGGCGCATATGGCATCGTGCACATGCTGACTGAGTCCAACGATATGCAAGCCGACAGTTCGAACTCGTTAGGATGGGAAGCAACGACCACATTCGCTTCGACCCGGGGCAGCAACTACCCGGCCTTCCAATTCAGTGACGGTCCGTCGATGCTGGTCATGCCGAAAGGTGCGGCGGGTGGTCCGTCGGCCTTCCGCGGCCAGAACGTCCGCTGGCAGAGCTACGAACATGCTTCGCCGTATCTCCAGCAGGCGAACCTGACCTTGCAACGGGAGATCGTCGGACAGTGGGTGCTGAGCGCTAGTTACGCCGGCAGCCGCGGCGTCCACATCCCCGGCTCCAACTACAACCTCAACCAGCTAGATCCCAAGTACTACCTGCAATACGGGTTGGGCCTGCAGAACATGGTGGCAAACCCGTTCTATGGCCAGATCGCTTCCGGAGGCCTTTCGGGAGCCACGGTGGCAATGTCGCAGTTGCTGTTACCCTATCCTGACTACGGCAGTGTCATGACGATGGCCAACTACGGTGATTCGAGTACTTACCACTCCCTTCAGCTAACCGCGGAGAAACGCTACTCGAAGGGTATCAGCGCGCTCATCTCCTATACCAACGGCAAGTTGATTGATGAGGGCTACTCGAGCGCCGGAAGTAATGGCGAGATCGGCGACTTCCGCATTGGACGTCTCAACCGGAGGCTTGATCGGGCGATCGACCAGAATGACATATCCCAGCGCCTGGTCGCCAGCGGTGTTTTTGAGCTTCCTTTCGGTAAAGGCAAGGCGTTCGCCAGCCATGCGCCGAAGGCGGTCGATTACATCATCGGCGGCTGGCAGGCAAACACGATCACGACGATTCAGACCGGCAATCCGCTGAGCGTGCGCGGTGCCAACAACTTCGCGCTGAACTGGCCAAACCTGGTCAAGAATCCGACGCTGTCGGGCGAGGATCGCGGCGTGGCGAAGTGGTTCGACACGTCCGCGTTCCAGAATCCTCCGGACTTCGTTGTGGGCAACGGGCCCCGCACGCTGCCGGACACCCGCGGACCGGGCATGATCAGTATGGACCTGTCGGCTTTCAAGACCTTCAGGATTAAGGAACAGTCAGTCCTGGAGTTCCGCGCCGAAGCGTTCAACTTCCTGAACCACGTCAACCTGAACAATCCCGGGACGAGCTTCTCGCCCAACCGGCAGGGAGTGAATACCAGCGCGGCCTTCGGTGTCATCACCAGTTCGATGAAAGCCAGGAGTATCCAACTCGGGCTGCGGTTGTCGTTCTAAGCGGCCGCGGCAAAGAAGTGTTTGCTTAATCCGTCGGGCGGTGGCTTTGGCCGTCGCCCGACGGCTGCTTTAAGGAGGTTCCCGATCATGGCGCTTGTGAGCAGAAGGACAATGCTGAACGCCATTGGCGGGTCGGCCTGTATGCAGGCCGCGGAAGCGAAACAGGACAGTACCTACCGTCTCTCGCGCGACATCCCGGTCGAAGACGAGTACGACCTGTTGGTGGCCGGAGGTGGGCCCGCGGGCGCATCCGCGGCGATCTCGGCGGGGCGTTTGGGAGCGAAGGTACTGCTGGTGGAGTCCACCGGTTGCCTCGGCGGGATGGCCACATCCGGAATGATGATGTCGTTCTGCCCGGTCGCCGACGGCGAGAAGTGTCTCACGGGCGGCCTCATGTTGGAGTGGATCGAGACGCTTCACAAGCGCGGTTTTCTCAAGCCCGGAATCCAGCCGGACACTTGGCGGAAGCGCTACGGCGGATGGATTCCGTTCAACGCGGAAGGCCTCAAACTGCTACTTGACGAACTGGCCGTCTCCGCGGGCGTCGAGACCCGGTTCTTCACCAATATGATTGACGCCGACGCGGACGCCCGCACCGGGCTGGTTCACGGCGCAATTATTCACAACATCGAGGGGTACCGTTACGTGAGGGCCCGCGCCTTCATCGACGGCACCGGCAACGGTGTGCTGGCGAAACTGTGCGGCGCAACCTGCCGCGACGCAGGTAGGGATACGCCGGGGATCATGCCGCCGACGCTCATCTCCCTGTATGCCGGCATCGATTGGACCCGCATGGGCGACCAGCAGGCTGCCATGAGGAAGGCGCTGGCGGAGAACTTCTTCTCACAACCCGACCGTCATTTTCCCGGCATGCAGCAGATCGGCAATCACATCGGTCTGCTCAACGGCGGCCACATCTTCAACCTGGACGCGTTGCGGGAGAAAAGTATGACGGACGGCATGATGAAAGGCCGGCGTCTGGCTCAGGAGTACCTCGCCTTCTATCGCAAGTACGTACCCGGCTGCGAGAATGTCGAGCACGTCACAACGGCGCCCTTGATGGGTCTGCGCGAATCGCGATGCGTGCTCGGTGAGTACGAGCTGGGCTTGGCGGATTACAACGCCCGCAGAAAGTTTCCAGACCAGATCGGCGTCTACAACTACCCGATCGACATCCACGTCTACGACACCTCGGATGCGCAATACGCGCGGTACTCCAAGGAGTTCCGCGAGACGGGCCGGATGCAGCCCGGCGAGTCGGTAGGGTTGCCGTACGGAATGATCGTGGCGAAGAACTTCAAGAACCTTTGGGTGGCTGGACGGTGCGCTTCTATGGACGTCCAGGTCCATGGCGCATTTCGCGTGCAGCCGGCGGCGGTGATGATGGGCCAGGCGGCGGGAACGGCGGCGGCGCAGTCGGTCCGTACGCGCACGCCCGCCGCGGAAATTGACACGGAAGTCCTGGTTTCCACGCTCCGGAAGGCGGGAGCCTATCTTCCGCAAAGTAAGACCACCAAACGGATGACTCGGAAAACGTGATGAGGTGACCCTATGAACATAGTTCGATTGGCCGCGGCGGCGCTCTACGTCGCGGGCGCAGTGGCTGCTCAACAGAGCTACGATCTCGTGGTTTACGGCGGCACGGCAGGCGGCGTCATGACCGCCGTTGCCGGCGCCCGGCAGGGCCTGAAAGTCGCGCTGGTCAACCCGGGAAAGCACGTCGGCGGGTTAGTGAGCGGCGGGCTCTCGGGTACGGATACCGGCAGGAAGGAAGTGATCGGAGGACTCTCGCTCGAGTTCTATTTCCGCGCCGGCCGCTATTACGGGCTGGACCGTCATCTCCAGGAGATCGCCTGGATGCCCGAGCCTAAGGCGGCAGAGGCGATCATGAGGGACATGCTTCTTGAAAGCGGTGTGACTTTATTCGAGAATCACCGGCTCAAGGAGAGGAGCGGGGTCCATAAGGCAGGCGCGCGGATTGTCGAATTCACAACCGAGAACGGCACGCGCTTTCAGGGCAAGGTCTTCGTCGATGCGTCTTACGAAGGCGACCTGATGGCCCAGTCGAAGGTCAGCTACACGTTTGGCCGCGAATCCGCGCTGCAATATGGAGAATCGCTGGCGGGTGTACGCGCACACACGCCCAGCCATCAGTTCGCCGTCGATATCCCGGCGCGCGACGAAAACGGCAAACTGTTGCCCGAAATCTCAGCCGAACCGCGCGGCGAGGCAGGGTCAGCTGACAAGCGGATTCAGGCGTACAACTTCCGCGTGATCGCGACGAACGTTCCGGAGAACCGCCTGCCCTGGCCCAAGCCGGAGCGCTATGACGTGAAACGCTACGAGCTGCTGGCGCGCTACCTCACCGCCATGACCACTTACATGGGCCGGCCCCTCGACATCAACGAAGTAAACCTGCTGAGGCCAATCCCCAACGGCAAGGCCGACTTCAACAATCGCGGCGGATTCTCCACGGACTACATAGGGAAGAACTACGAGTACCCGGACGGCGACTACGCCACGCGCGCGCGTATCTGGAAGGAGCACGAGGAGTACCAGAAGGGCTTCTATTACTTCCTGGCCACCGACCCGCGCGTGCCGAAAGCGCTTCAGGACCAGATGAACCAATGGGGTTTGGCTAAGGACGAATTTATCGACACCGGCCACTGGCCGAATCAGCTTTACATCCGGGAAGGGAGGCGCATGGTCGGCGAGTTCGTCGCGACGCAGAAGGATCTGCAGACCGATCGCACCAAGCCGGATGTCATCGGCATGGGCAGTTACAACAGCGACTCCCACAACCTGCAGCGCTTCGTCAATGACAAGGGCTTTGTCGAGAACGAGGGTGATGTTCAGGTCCCGGTGCAGCCATATCAGATCGCATACCGATCGTTGACGCCGAAGAGAGCCGAGGCGACTAACCTCCTGGTGCCGGTGTGCCTTTCCGCGAGCCACATAGCCTATTCCAGCATGCGAATGGAACCGCAATACATGATTCTCGGCCATGCGGCGGGCGTTGCAGCGGCGCTGGCTGTCAAGCATGGTGTCGCGGTTCAGGATGTTCCCATAGGCGAATTGCAGAAAACGCTGCTCGCCGAAGGCGCGGTTTTTGAGCTTGGATGTGAGTACCAGAACAGGGCTCTCAATATCATCCGCCAGCGCTACCGCCCCGCTATGCGTAAGGGGCCGGCCCCATGGGCCCGTCCGGAGAACAAATAGGGACGCTAAGGTATCTCGCATGAATTGGCTTCGTGTAATCACTGTAGGCTCACTCGTTGCTGGGACGCTCCTCGCGCAGCAGAGCTTTGATTTGGTCGTCTATGGCGGCACGGCAGGCGGCGTGATGACAGCGGTCGCCGGCGCCCGCCATGGGATGAAGACGGCGCTGCTCGAACCGCGCCACCACGTTGGCGGCATGGCCACGGGCGGGTTATCGCGCACCGATACGGGGGTCCGCGAGGTCGTGGGTGGGCTCGCGCTCGAATTCTACTACCGCGTCGGCGAACGTTACGAGATGAAGCGGTACAAGAACCCCGTCGCCTGGTTCTACGAACCCAAGGTGGGCGAGTCGGTAATGCTCGAGATGCTCAGGGAAGCAGGCGTCACCGTCTTGTTTCACCACCGGCTGCTAGAGAAGAATGGCGTGGTCATGCAGGACAACCGGCTCGTCGAGATCGCTATGGAGAACGGCCGGCGGTTTCGCGCGAAAGTCTTCGCCGACTGTTCCTACGAGGGCGACCTGATGGCGCAGTCGAAGGTGAGCTATACGCTCGGGCGAGAAGGTTCGACGCAATACGGAGAATCGCTGGCCGGAGTGCGTGACCGGACGCCGTTCCACCAGTTTCTGTTTGACGTCCCGGCGCTGGACGCATCGGGCAAGCCTTTGCCGGCAGTCGTTGCGGAGAAACCGGAAGCTCCGGGTACGGCCGACAGGAAGATCCAGGCGTACAACTTCCGCATCATCGCCACCAACGTCCCTGCGAACCGCGTGCCGTGGCCGAAGCCCAGAACTTACGACGCGAAGAACTACGAGTTGCTGGCGCGGTATCTCGATGCCTTCGTGAAGGTGAAGGGCCGTTCGCCGGTGTTCCACGAACTCACACTCATTGCACCGATTCCCAACGGGAAGGCAGACTTCAACAACAACGGGCCTTTCTCGACCGATTTCATCGGCAGGAACTACGGCTACCCCGACGGCGACTACGCCACGCGCGCGCGCATCTGGCAGGAGCACGTCGATTACGTTCAAGGCTTCTACTACTTTCTGGCCCACGATCCCCGGGTACCGAAGGACTTGCAGAAAGAGGTCAACGAGTGGGGCCTCGCCCGCGACGAATACGTGGACTCGGACCATTGGCCGCACCAGCTGTATGTGCGCGAGGCGCGGCGCATGGTGGGCGTTTATGTGGCCACACAGAAGGATCTGCAAACCGATTTGCGCAAGCCCGATGTGATCGGCATGGGAAGTTACAACTCGGACTCGCACAACATCCAGCGCTTCGTGAACTCCCGCGGCATGGCGGAAAACGAAGGTGACATGCAGGTGTCCGTCAAGCCGTACCAGATCCCCTTCCGCATCATCCTTCCCAAGAAGGAACAGGCTAGCAATCTGCTGGTGCCGGTGTGCTTTTCAGCTTCGCACGTGGCTTATTCCTCGCTGAGGATGGAGCCGCAATACATGATCCTGGGCCACGCGGCGGGCGTGGCCGCGGCGATGGCTATCAAGAACGGTTCGGCCGTCCAGGACGTACACATTGTTGAACTGCAAGAGACACTGAAGTCGGAGGCGGCCGTGTTCGACTATGTGAGGACGCCCCAGCAGGATGCCCTGAGTATCATCCACAAGAAGAGAATGCCCGGCGGAGTCCCCAGGTTCAATTGGGAGTATTAGCCCGAAATTCCGCTCGCCGTCCGCGACAAAGGAATGTATACTAGGGAGCGGCCGGGATTTGCGGCCGTCCTCAGCAACAACTTACTCATCAGATCCGATGCCGGCACGGATCCGCCGGCGAGAGGATGCAGATGGCCTTGCGCAGTACGCTCATCTGTGCGGCCCTGGGCTTGGTCGCCGCTCCGTTTTCTAATCACGCCGCGGTTCCCCATGTGATTCCCGTTGATAAGACCTCAGCCGCCGCTCTCTTCAGGGACCTGCCGCTGGCCTTCGAACCGAATTGGGGCCAGGCGCCCCGGGGGGTTGAGTTCCTCGCTCGCGGCCCCGGCTACGGGATCTTTCTGTCCGGGAGCGAGGTGGCAATCCAGCGGCGCGCTGCCTGCGGCGTCCACGTGCGCTTTTCCGGTGCGAACACCGCTTCCAAGGCCATGGGCCGCGAGCCGCTCGCGGGCCGCAGCAACTACCTCACCGGGTCCAGCGCCGCGGCATGGAGGACCGGAATTCCGCGCTACGCCCGCGTTCGCATCGAGGAGGTGTGGCCGGGAATCGCCCTCGAGTTTTATGGGAATCCGCGAAACCTCGAGTTCGATTTCGTCGTCGCTCCCGGCGCCGATCCTGGGCGCATTCGCCTGTCTTACGACAGTGTCGACAGGATCGCAACCGGGTCCAACGGCGACCTCATCCTCGAGGCTGGAGGCTACACGGTCCATCAGCAGCGGCCCCGTGTGTTCCAGGAGATTCATGGCTCCAGGAAGGAGGTGGAAGCCTCTTACGTCCGCGAGGCAGCTAACGAAGTCACCGTGCGCGTGGGGTCTTATGACAAGCGCGCCGAACTGCGCATCGATCCCGTACTGGTCTATTCCTCCTATCTTGGCGGTGACACTGCCGTTACGGGCGGATCCGACTATGCCCGGGCCGTTGCAGTGGATGCGTCGGGCAACGTCTACGTGGCGGGAGGAACTCAATCCAACGCCTATCCGACTACGGACGGTGCCCTGAGCAGGACGTTCGGGGGAAGCGCGGACGCCTTCGTCACTAAGTTCAACGCGAGTGGGACCGTCCAGTATTCCACTTACCTGGGGACGTCATCTCCCGACGAAGCTTACGGCATCGCGGTCGACGCGGCGGGCAACGCTTACATTGCCGGATACACGGACTCTACCAAGTTCCCGGTCACGTCCGACGCCTACCAGAAGACGTCCCGCGGCGGCCGCGAAGGCTTCGTCGCGAAACTGGCGCCCGACGGCCGCAGCCTCGTCTACGCGACATACATCGGCGGATCGAGTACCGACGAAATCCGGGGTTTGGCCCTGGCGCCCTCCGGGGAAGTCTGGGTGACGGGCCGCACTTACTCTAGTGATTTCCCTGTGACGCCAAATGCGCTCCAGACAGCGAACGCGGGCACGCCTGATTCTTTCGTTAGCAAACTGGACGCAAACGGACGAACGCTGCTGTTCTCCACATTTTGCGGTGGTGCATCCTACGACGAAGGAACCGCCGTGGTCCTGGATGCCGCGGGCGACGCCTATGTGACCGGATGGACCATGTCGACCAATTTCCCTGTAACCGCTAACGCGTACCGCAAAACAGTCCAGTTCTTGGATGCGTTCGTAACAAAGTTTTCCTCCGCCGGTTCTCTGACCTATTCGACGCTTGTCGGCGGATACGGTTCGGATTATGGACTCGCGATCGCAGTGGATGCCGCAGGCAGCGCTTACGTAGCCGGGAGAACTTCGTCTGCCGACCTCCCCGTCACATATACGGCCACACAGATGCCGGCCGGCGCCGGCCCGCTCCAGGGTTCGCGTTTGCTTCAGGATGTTCTCGCGGCCTTGAAAGCGGGCGGCTTCGGCGGCACCGAGGATGGGTTCGTGATGGTGCTCAACCGGGAGGGCAGCGCGCTGCTGAAGGGCTGTTACCTGGGTGGCACGGCGCGCGATTCCGCAAATGCCATAGCCTTGGGCGCCACCGGAGAAGTGTTTGTCGCTGGAGACACGCAGTCGAACGATTTTCCGGTCACTGCCGAGGCGGCTCAGAAGACCTTTGCCGGGGGCCTGTCCGACGGTTTCCTCGTGCGCTTGAATGCCAGCGACCTGGGCCGCACTTACTCCACATACATTGGCGGCTCGCGCGACGATTCCGTTCTCGCCTTAGCCACCGGCCCCTCCGGAATCGCTCACACAGCCGGCGTAACCTCTTCCCTGGATTTTCCGGCCACGGCGTCCATCATGACCGCGGGACAGAGAACCGCGGGGACCGACGCCTTCGTGGCGAAATGGCAGACGGATAGTGCAAAACCTTCCTACGTGATCCTGATGGGCGGCGGGGGCGGCTCCACCAGCGAAGAGGCGCTGGACATCGCTGTGGATGCCACGGGCAACGTGTACCTCACGGGCCGGACATTCTCCACGGACTTCCCCGTCACTTCAGGAGCCGTCCAGAAAGCGCCTGGTGGCGGTGAGCAGGGCGATGCCTTCATCACCAAGCTGGACCCGCAGGCGAAAACCTTGATCTATTCCACCTATTTCGGTGGCCAGAACGACGACTACGGCAAGGCCATCGCCGTGGACTCGAGCGGGGCGGCCTATGTCGTTGGCTACACGATGTCGTCCGGACTGCCGAAAGCCGTGAATCTCAACGGCACATACAACACGGGCTCGTTCGTGCTAAAACTAAACCCCCGAGGCGACAACATAGAGTACCTTTCCATCCTGGGCGGCAGTGGTATGGTCCTCGGCTATGGAATCTCAGTGGACTCTTCGGGGAGCGCCTATATTGCGGGGACTTCGCGGGCTACCAACTTGCCTGCGACTCCTCAAGCCGCGCAGAGCACTTACAAGGGCGGAGACCGCGAGGGCTTCCTTGCCAAACTATCTCCTGACGGAAAGAGCCTTCAATACTGCTCCTATCTCGGCGGCTCTGGGGTGGAGGACCTTTTCAGCCTTGCCGTTGATCGCGACGGCAACGCCGTAGTGGTGGGTTCCACCGACTCGACAGATTTTCCCACGACCGCCGGCGTGCTCCAATCGAAGTCCGGCGGAAATGTTGACGCCTTCGCCGCCAAGCTGAACCCTTCGGGCACTGCGTGGGTCTACTCCACCTACCTCGGGGGCAGTGGGCCTGACATAGCCCGCGCGGTGGCCTTAGGGCCGGAGGGAGCGGCCTACATCGCCGGAGTCACCAGTTCCACCAATTTCCCCACCACGGCCGGCTCCTTGCTGACAGGCGTCGGCTACAACACGGGCTTTCTCTCCGCGCTGAAGTCCGACGGTAGCGCGTTGCTATACTCCAACCGGCTTGCCGATAATCCCGAATTCCGGGACGTGGCCGTGGATTCCGCCGGCAACGCTTATGTGACCGGCGTGACGCAGACCAGTCAGTTTCCACTGACCGACGATGCCCGGCAGGCAGGACTCGGAAGCCCGTCGGACGGCTTCCTGCTGGAGCTGAATCCGGAGGGCAACAAAGTTCTTTATGCCACGTTCCTGGGCGGTTCGGGCGCCGATGGCGGCAACGCGTTGGCCGTGGATTCGGCCGGCAACGTCTACATTGCAGGACAGGCGGGCTCGGCCAACTTCCCGGTCACCGAAGGCGTCTACCAGATGACGCTGGCTGGTGTCCGGAATGCTTTTCTGGCCAAGTTTGACATGAGCGCGGCCGGCCCCGTGTATGACCGCCCAATTATCAACAAGATCCGCAACGCGGCGGAGGGGGCCGACTTTACCGGGGCGGGGCTGCGCATCGGCCCTGGGGCGATCATCAACATCGATGGGGAACGGCTTTCCGATACTTCTTCGGAAGCGGGCGCTCCCGATAAGCCGCGCAGCACCCCGTTGCCCAACGGGATCCTTGACGTAAAGGTGTACGTGGGCGCCTACCCCCTGCCGCTGTTCTCCGTCAGCCCGACCCGCATCGTGGCGCAGATGTATTATGGGGCGCCCGAACCAGGAGTGGAGGTGACTGTTGTTCGCGGGGCCCAAAGCAGCAAGGCCTTTGCGGTTCCCATCTTCCACAGCGCGCCGGGGATTCTGTCTGCCCTGAAAGAAGATCTCACCCCCATCAGCAGGCAGAACAGGGTCAGACCCGGCGATACCATTCTGCTCGCCGTAACCGGGGCAGGCCTCACCACTCCCACCATCAATTCGGGCTCGCCGGCTCCAGAC
>ENA-UOYA01000929-UOYA01000929.1-activated-sludge-metagenome-genome-assembly--contig:-NODE-929-length-34233-cov-7.252619_pt1 | contig 34233 bp, 33 predicted proteins | sample MGYA00238163_ERZ764804 | MGnify/ENA primary metagenome ERZ764804 (study PRJEB28919, sample SAMN05720223) | activated sludge metagenome | isolation source: Anaerobic digester | place: Hong Kong... | reverse complement strand
GGCAGTAAGCCCAAAACAAGAATTATTACCAAACTTTGAGCTTTGAGCTTGATTGTTTGATAACTCTTTCCGATAAATAACCAAAGGAGGTTGGCGCAGTTGACTGTTCTCCAAAAAGAGGTTGCACAGCCGCAGGTGGTTATCCAACCTGACGGGCGTATTAATATACCCAAAAAGGAAGACGGCAGCGTTTGGACGCTGGAAGAACTGAGGGAGAAAATGAAGTGGAACCGCTGGCCGATGTTCGATGAACTTGAGCCGCTTTTCCGCAGGTGGTGGGAACTGAGATACAAAAACAGATTCCACCGCTACTGGACAGTTGAGGAACTAATGGAGATGAAGGACATCCAGCAGTTTTTGGGGTTGGAGAGTAGTTAATTCATATATTCAGTGAGGCAGTTTTATTTCCTTTAGATGTATAATTTACCTTTAATGATTGTATTAGCAGGTTATGAAATTAGTCAGATAACTTGTTGAGGAGGGAAGCAATGTTTTATAATGACCCATTAGAAATAAGTGCTGATGTATGGATTGAATTACTTACAGATAGAGAAGTTACTACAGAACCTGACTTAATTATTCTAAAGATTGTGTATGAGAGTAAAAACCATGAGATAAGAGCATCTGAGATAGCATCAAGGTTAAACATACTACATCATGGGCCAATTAACTTACAGATAAGCAGATTTAGCAAACGTGTAATTCGTAAAACAGGAGTCCAGCCACCCTTAAGAAGAGACGGAAAACCTCGATGGTGGCACGTTCCTTTTTTAGGATACGAAAAAGCTGGAAGATTCCCTTGGATTATGCGTCCTGAACTGGTAATTGCCTTTGAAGAAGTTTTTGGTCAAAGTGATACTGAGTTCGTTTATTCTGGAGAGATTACTATTGAAGATACCTCGTCTCTGTCCGAGGGTACAGTAAGACAAGTTTTTGTTAACCGTTATGAAAGAACTAGACATGCAAGAAGTATATGTATCGCTCATTATGGTAGCAGGTGTGTTGTCTGTGGTTTTGATTTCGAGAAGATATATGGACCGATAGGTAAGGATAAAATTCACATACACCATCTCATACCCTTATCTGAGATACAAAAAGAATATGAAGTTGACCCTATACGAGATTTACGTCCAGTATGTCCCAATTGTCATCTTATAATTCACAGCAAGAGAGAACCTTTCACCATTGAAGAGGTAAGAAAAATGATTACTATGTCCCGTAACGGTTAATAATTATTTGCATGAAGCCACCTTCGGTTTACTTTACCGAATAACACGAAAAAACGGCTTCATCCAGCCGTCCTTACTGTGTTAACGATATACAACTGTCAGCAGGAGGTTTACCCAAATTCGATAACAATTATGAAAGGCAACCAATCTAAATTAAAGCGATTCCTAAATACTGAAAATTATATCATATTTTGCTGTATACCAGATAGAATTCTTCCCCAAAAGTAATAAGCCCCTGCACTATGCAGAGGCTTAATTAAAATACTACTTTTTTAATACTCCGTTATTTTTCCCTCATTCTTCTTACTCCTCAATCCCGGTATAAATCCGCATGGCATCACGCAAAAACGCGGCACAGCCGGGGGCGATTTTTTCATAGTAGGCCGTAAAGCGGGAATCGTCAACGTACATCTGCGCCAGTCCCATATGGGCCTCTTTGGAATACTGCGGCCAAAAGTAGAGCAACCATCTTTTGTGCAGCTCACAAGCCTTTTGCGCCAGTTCGCCTGCGGGGTCGCCACCGGCGACCGCCTGTTTTAACGTTTCATTTAGCTTTTCGGTCAATTCCTGAAGCTCTGCGTACTGCTCCCCGGTCATGTTCATAAATTTTTCATTTGAACGGGCGACGTTTTCCTCGCCATATTTCTCCCGAATTTCCCGACCATATTTTGCTTCGTTCTCTTCCAGCATCTTTTTCTTAAAGCCCTCAAACTTCTCTTTATCCGTCATCCTGATCCTCCCCTCCGTTTCGGCAATGGTCTTTTCCACATTGGCAATCAATAATTCCAGGCGTTTCTTTTTGTCAAGGAGTTTAGCATGATGTTCGCACAAAGCGGCACGTTTGTTGAAAGAGGGAGCCGTGATGATCGTTTTGATTTGTTCCAGTTCTATACCAAGTTCACGATAAAACAAAATCTGCTGCAACCGGTCCACTTCCTCCCTGCCGTAAAGACGATAACCGGAAGAATTGATCCTTGCCGGCTTTAGAAGGCCAATCTCATCATAGTAACGTAACGTCCGTGAACTGATGCCCGCTAATTTCGCCAGCTTTTGCACTGTATACTCCATGCGAATCACCTCCTGACACCCTTATCATAAACCTTAACGTTACGGCAATGTCAAGGGCCAAAAATATTTTTTGCAAAGATATCATAGGAGGAATATTATGGGGTATTTCTAAGGAGTTAAAGCTTCTCTTTAAGCTCCCTGATCGCGCTGTTGACATCATCGATCTCTTTTTGGAGCTCCTCCCCGGTTTTCAAAGACAAGGGCTCATCAGTCAGCTTATACCGTTCTTTTAGTTTAAGAATCCGGTACACGCTTTGGTCAACCCTTTCTTCTGAGATTAGCCCTGTTTCAACCGCACTTTTCAAGGCATCAAGCACGGCAATTTCATTTTCATACCCATGGCAAACCAGAACCAGATCACTGCCTGCCTTAATGGCTTTAACCGCTGCTTCGCCTATCTCGTGATTCCCGCTGATGGCCCCCATCGTCAGATCATCGGTAATTACAACCCCGTTAAAACCCAGCTCCGTTCTTAGAAGGTCCGTGATGACGGCTTTTGATAGTGAAGCCGGATTATGCTCATCAAGCTGCGGCAGAAGAATATGCGCGACCATTACAGCGTCGGCGTTATTTTTGATGGCCTCCGCAAAAGGAACCAGTTCAAAACCGTTCAGCCTGTTCCGATCATGGGACACTATGGGCAGCTCTTCATGGGAATCAACCTGCGTATCGCCATGCCCGGGAAAATGCTTCACCACCGGAATAATCGCGGCGGCTTGCAGCCCTTTCATGGTGGCAATTCCTAATTTACTTACCAACCCCGCATCAGCGCCAAAAGCCCGGTCCCCGATGACAGGGTTTTGCGGGTTGCTGTTAATATCCAAAACCGGCGCAAAATCCATATTGAACCCGAAAAGCTTTAACTGTGCCGCAAGCATACTCCCAATTTGCGAGGAAAGACGCGCATCGTTTTGCCGTCCGATCCGGGCACTTGTTGGCAAATCGGAAAGCTCATCAGGCATCCTCGAAACCCTGCCTCCTTCTTCATCGACCGACAAAAACAAAGGTATTCCGTTCACGGCGGCATTAACCTGCTTCAAGGAATCCAACAGCGTGCGTAGCTGCAAGGAATCGCGGACATTCCGCCCGAAAATCACTACTCCACCCACGTAATCCTGCTGAATGAGATCCCTGGTCTGCTCATCAAGCTCGTAACCATCAATTCCCACCATAACCAGTTGCCCCAGCTTTTTAGCTATACTCATGGATTGCATGGCTTCCCGTACCTTGTCCTGCTCAACCCGGACATCCTGCCTGTTTTCATTCTGTTGATTCTCCTGCTTGTTTTCCGGCCGATTGCCCCCAATACCGGCACAGCCAAAGGTAACGGTGCTCAACAAAGTCAGGAGCAATATTAAAGTAAACGGTCTGATGCACTTGATCTGCCAAAAACATGTCTCTTTGCTCATTTTGCCTCCCAATAATCCCTTTCTTCAGAATTACTACTATGCATACTGACTTCCCCAAATGCTCTTTTGTTCCATGTGGTTAGTATTAATGGTTCACCAGAAATTTAAGCAAATAGATGATCGCCAACAAAATCGGCTGGTGAAGCAAATAGATGGCCAGGGAGTTCTTACTAATCATCGTAATATATTTCCCGACACGGGATTCATTATTATAAAAAGGAAAAAGGCTTTTTCTCTGATAATAAAATTTTTTATACGCAACAATGCCAAGGATAAATACCGCAAAATAAGGAACGAGCGGATAATAGTCTACTGTCGAAAATCCTTCATACATCAACCCAAAAGGCAAAAAGATACTCGTCTCAACCAGGATATCCTGCACAGGAAGCGCGGCAACAGCGATTACTGCCGCCCCGAGCACCAGCCAGACATCCGGCATTCTTTTCAGCAAAGGAAACAGGATCATGCCGGTACCCAATAAATGCAGAATCCCATAACGGACATACTGCTCCCGAAAAACAACAAATGTGACCAGCGTAATAACGAGCCCGAACCCCAACACCTTGAGACCCCTTTTGACGGTGTTCCTGCTGAAACCACTACTGATTCCCGCCAAAAAGATGAAAAGTAAGGCCGCCGCCTTGCCCTCCCAATACCAGAACCCGCTTAAATAATTGATCTCGAAACGAAGAAAATAGCTTAGGTCAAAGACCAGATGAAAAATAATCATCAGAAGAATGGCTAAGGCCCTGCAAAAATCTATTTCCCAAATCCGTTTTCCGCTCAAACTACCACCCCATCTTCAGAAAAAGCTTATTCCAGCGCAAAAGCTTTTTCCTGGTAATCCTGGACAAAAAACCGTTTGCCTTTCCGGATGATCGTCGAACCTTAAATCTAGTAAAACATAGCCAAGTAAGCCCGTCAAGAGAACCGGGTGCACCTGTTCCGCCAGACTAACCCAAGCTTATCACCCGAACTCATCGTCAACGTCCTCGAAAGTCATCCGGCTTAGATTCTTAACGGCTAGTCATGATTAGTATATTCAAGCTAAATTATGCAAACACTTTAGAAAAACAGGAAGGTAAATCCAAAATCTTAGTGCAAAGGAGACGCAGTATGGCAACCTTATTCGAAAAAGTAACACTCGGTAATTTGGAACTGAAAAACCGTGTGGTAATGTGCCCGATGGGTTTTGCGCACACAGACTCTGACGGAGGCTACTCCGACCGCCAGATCGACTATTATGTGGAACGGGCCAAAGGAGGCTTTGGCTTAATTTATCCCACTGCCACGACGGTGACCACAAAATTTGAGTTTGCGCCAATGCCCAATGTCCTTGAAACATACTCGCAAGGCACGCGGTTGGGTATATTGTGCGACAGGATTCACCAATACGGCGCCAAATTATGCTCACAGCTCTCCCTGGGACTGGGGCGTGTGGGGTTCGTTGACCCGTTCACCCCGCCTAAATCCGCAAGCGCGGTTCCCTCATTCTTCTTCCCGAATTTAATTTGTGAACCTTATACCACGGATGAAATTAAATTCCTGGTTCAGAAGTTCGGCTACTCCTGCCTGCTCGCCAAAAATGCCGGTGCAGATGCCATCGAAATCCACGCTTACGGCGGTTATCTGATTGACCAGTTCCTGACCCCCTTGTGGAATAAACGGACGGATGAATACGGCGGCAGCATGGAAAACAGATTGCGCATTCTGTATGAGCTGCGTGATGCCTGCCGGGAGAATTGCGGGAAAGACTTCCCCTTGTTTGTAAAGCTCACCATCGACCACCGTATTCCGGGCGGCCGAACCCTCGAAGAAGGGATAGAAATGCTGCATGTCTTAGATGACGCCGGATTTACCGTCTTTCATCTCGATTTGGGCACATATGAAAACTGGTATGATGCCGTCACCACCGTCTATCAGGAAGAGGGAGTCCAATTGTATCTGGCCGAAGCGGCCAAGAAGGCGAAGATTAAAACCCCTCTGCTGGTGCAAGGAAAACTGGGTGACCCCAAACTTGCCGAAAAAGTTGTCCGGGAAGGAACAGCGGAATTAGTCGGTCTGGGGCACCCTGCCCTCACTGATCCTGACTGGCCTAATAAAGTGAAACACGGGCACCATGAAGACATTTGTCCATGTATCGGCTGCAATGAGTGTATTTACGCCAACCTGACCAATAAACGCTTCAGATGTTCGGTCAACCCGCGCCTGGGCATGGAAAAGGATTATGCCCTGACCCCGGCACGCGAAAACCTCTTCGTATTGGTGGTGGGGGGAGGCCCCGGCGGAATCACCGCGGCCATCACTGCCGCCAGGCGGGGATTTGACGTGGAGTTATGGGAAAAAGAATATCATTTAGGGGGAGCCTTGCGGGCAGCAGGGGCGCCTGAATTCAAAGAGGCAGTCGCCAAATATCTGGAATACCTGAAAGTACAGCTCTACAAAAGCAATGTCAATGTCCGCCTGAACAAAGAAGCTACGGCGGAGGAAATCCTCAAATTGATGCCGGATGCGGTGATTATTGCCGGTGGTGCCCTGCCCATCATCCCAAATATTCCCGGAATGGACAAAATGACGGTTCTTGAGGCCAACAAAGTACTCATCAGCGGCAATTGCCCCGGCGAGAAAATTCTCGTCCTCGGCGGCGGTCTTGTCGGTTGCGAAACCGCACTATTCCTTGATCGTCAAGGCAAAGACGTCACCATTGTGGAACAGCTGGAAGAACTGCTTCTCGGGGTAAAACATGCGACCAACAATGATCTGGCCATCAAGAGATTACTGGCCGATTCCAACATCAAACAAATGACAAAGGCCACGCTTACCGCCATGGATACCGGTACGGTCACTGTTAGTACAGGGGAAGGTCAGGAAACGATTCTTCCTTGCGATACGGTGGTTATCGCCGTTGGTTACCAATCGGATCAAAACCTCGAAGCAGCCTTGCTCGGCAAAATCGACAAGGTCTTTACCATCGGCGACAATCGTAAAGCGACGAAAATTATTGATGCGGTGGAACAAGGTTACCACACCGCCAGATTGCTGGAGGAACTCGAAAACTAATGTAAAAGCCACGGTCGCCCATCAAGGGGACTGTGGCTTATTTAAGGCATTTTCAATTGCTTTGAGGTACGCTTTCGAGGTTACCGTAGCCTCGGTAACTGCATCTACCGTGGTGTTTTGGGCTTGAATCACTCTATTGAATAATTCTTTGGCCATACTGGGTAAAGGAAAGGTAACATCATCAACAATCTCGATCGCCGTAATTTTATAATTCTCCACTACTACTTTTACCTCGTTTGACCATCTGCCAAACTCATATTTTCCGGTATAAACCCCATCATTCAGCGCTGATTGATCAATTCCGTTTATTTTCACATTTAACCCGGCCTCAAGCCCGCGAGACAGATAGAGCAACCCACCCCCAAAAACCATTATTAAGACGACAATTAATACGATTAAAAACTTCAGGATTTTCTTCATACTTTCTCTCTGCCCTTCTTTCCGGTAATTTCGATAATGCGGATTTTCTTAAGACTAATTAAGACTATTTAAGACTACTAAAGACTGTTTAAGAAAGACTGTTTAAGATCATAACATGTGTTTTTTGCGCTCTCTAAGACTTTCAGCAATTATTTAAACAAAGGAGTGGAAAAATATCTTTCGGCGGTGTCCGGCAGGATCGTGACCACCGTTTTCCCTTTCCCCAACATCTTCGCCATTTTTAAAGCGGCGGCCACATTGGTACCACTGGAAATACCGCACATCAGCCCTTCCAGCCTGGCCAGGTCTTTGGACGTCTGAATGGCTTCCTGATCGGAGACGATGCAAATACCCTCATAAATTCTGGTGTTCAGCACTGCCGGCACAAGGCCGTCGCCGATGCCCATCTGTAAATGTGTCCCGATGTTCCCGCCCGAGAGGATCGCCGCATTCTCCGGTTCAACGGCCCAAATGACAATATCGGGGTTTTGCGCCTTTAAAACTTCTCCGATCCCGGTAATCGTACCGCCGGTGCCCACCCCGGAACAGAAACCGTGAATCGGACCCGCCACCTGTGCTAATATTTCCAAAGCGGTATGATGACGATGCACCATGGGATTTGCTTCATTCTCAAACTGCTGGGGAATATAGACATTGGGATTTTTCATGGCCATCTTCATAGCAGTCTGTAGGCATTCTTCGATACATGCGCCTATATTTCCGGCATCATGCACCAGTTTCACCTCGGCACCATAATGCTCAACTAGTTTCTTTCTCTCTTCACTGACCGAATCCGGCATAATAATAATTGTCCGGTAGCCTTTTACCGCCCCGACCAGGGCCAGCCCGATTCCCTGATTGCCGCTGGTCGGTTCAACAATGATGGTGTTCTTGTTTATTTTGCCTTGTCTTTCCGCTTCCCGAATCATATTGAATGCGGTTCTTGTTTTGATTGAACCACCCACATTCAACCCTTCATATTTTACCAGGACTTCCGCACTATCAGGCTCAACCAGGCGATTTAAGCGAATCATCGGTGTTTGCCCGATTGCTTCCAGGACATTGTCGTAAATCAATCGTGTTCCTCCTCATCTGTTCAACTTGGAAATTCGTTATTATATTATAGCAAAAAAGGCTGGTTTACTCCAACTCAAACGCCCCCGTATAGAGCTGATAATACTTTCCTTTCAGCTCCAAAAGCTCCTCGTGCGTGCCCCGCTCGATAATGCGGCCATCTTCCAAAACCATAATCACATTGGCGTTTTGTACCGTCGAAAGCCGGTGGGCAATGACAAAGACGGTGCGCCCCTGCATCAAGGCATCCATCCCTTTTTGCACAATCGCTTCCGTGCGGGTATCGATACTGGAGGTGGCTTCGTCCAGAATCATCACCGGCGCATCCGCTACCTCGGCTCTCGCGATGGACAAAAGCTGCCTCTGCCCCTGCGAAAGCCCGGAGCCATCACCTGACAAAACCGTATCATAGCCGTTGGGTAGCCGCGTAATAAAGTCATGGGCATTCGCCCTTTTGGCCGCCGCATAGATTTCCTCGTCCGTGGCATTGAGCTTGCCGTAGCGAATATTCTCCTTTACCGTGCCCGTAAATAAATTGGTATCCTGCAGGACAATCCCTAACGAACGGCGCAAAGCGCTCTTTTTGATCTTATTGATATTAATCCCGTCATAGCGGATTTTGCCGTCGGCCAGATCATAAAAACGGTTAATCAGATTCATAATCGTCGTCTTTCCGGCTCCTGTTGCCCCCACAAAGGCCACCTTCTGCCCGGGCTTCGCATAAAGCGTAATATTGTGCAAAACGGTTTTCTTGCCGTCATAGCTGAAATCCACATCAAAGAAACGGACATCGCCCTTCAACTGGGTATAGGTGATGGTCCCGTCATGGTGTGGATATTTCCATGCCCACAGTCCTGTACGTTCCGAGGTTTCAACGAGCGTATCCCCGACAAATTTGGCATTAACCAGCTGCACATAACCATTATCCACTTCAATCGGCTCATCCATCAGTTCGAAAATACGCTTGGCCCCCGCCAGCGCCATTACCACAAAATTAACCTGATTGGAAAGCTGGGCGATCGGCATATTGAACGTCCGGCTTAACTGGAGAAAAGCAGCGATGGCCCCTAAGGTAATGCCGCCCACCCCGTTAATGGCCAGCAGTCCCCCCACGATAGCGATGAGGACATACTGAAAATACCCCAGATTGCCCAGCACAGGCATCAGGATATTGGCAAAACGATTGGCGGAAGCGGCGTTACGGAAAAGCTCTTCATTCAGCACATCAAAATTGGCTTTGGCCTCCTCCTCATGACAAAAAACCTTCACCACTTTTTGCCCGTTGATCATTTCTTCGATATAGGCATTGGTCTTTCCTAAAGACTCCTGCTGTTTGACGAAAAAGCGGGCACTGTTCCCGGCAATGATCCGCGTCACAAACATGATCACCACTAACATTACCAGAATGACAACTGTCATATGCACGCTCGTAGCCACCATGGCACAGAACACGGCAATCACCGTTACAACTGAAGCAAACATTTGCGGCAAACCTTGCGCCAGCATCTGCCGCAAGGCATCTGTATCATTGGTGTAACGACTCATGACGTCGCCAAAATCATGGGTATCAAAATAGCTGACCGGCAAGGCCTGCATATGGGCAAACATCTCATCCCGAATTTCTTTTAAGACACTCTGGGCAATCACCACCATGAAACGATTATAGATATAGGTGGCCACGACACCCGAAAGGAAGATGCCGGCCAGCTGCATTACCGCGATAAAAAGTCCGGTAAAATCCGGGGCAGGCTGATTTAGGAGCGGGATAATATGATCGTCAATCAGGGTCTGCAGGAACATGGACCCCGCCACACCGGCATAGGCACTCAATAAGATGCAGATGAGCACGAAGAAAAAATGCACCTTATGTTTTTTGGTGACATAGGAGAAAAGCCGTTTCACTGTTTGTTTACGCGACATCATGGCCATTTTCCCCCTTTTGCTGCGAATAATAGACCTCCTGATAAATGCGGTTATTCTTCAACAGTTCGTCATGGGTGCCGACCGCTTCCACCCGTCCGCCCTCCATGACAATAATCTTATCGGCTTCCATCACTGAAGCGACGCGCTGGGCAATAATAAACTTGGTCGTCTGCGGAATTTCGTCCCGGAAGGCTTGACGAATCAACGCATCCGTGCGCATATCCACCGCACTGGTCGAATCATCCAGAATCAGGATCTTCGGCTTCTTTAAGACCGCCCGGGCAATACACAACCGTTGCTTCTGCCCGCCGGAGACATTCGCGCCGCCCTGCTCCAGATAGGTATCGTATCCGTCGGGAAAGGTACGGATAAAATCATCGGCTTGCGCCAACCGGCAGGCGCGCTCTATTTCGGCATCGGTTGCATCCTTATTGCCCCAACGCAAATTTTCTTTGATCGTTCCGGAAAAGAGCAGATTTTTTTGCAAGACAACGGCTACTTCTTCCCGCAACACCTGCAGATCGTAATCCCGCACATCCACCCCGCCGACTAAAACGGTCCCTTCGGTCACATCATAAAGACGGGGAATTAATTGCACCAGGGTCGTTTTACCACTGCCCGTACCTCCGATAATCCCCACTGTTTCACCAGACTTGATGGTTAAGTTTACGTCCCTCAGACAAAGGTTTTGCGGATTCTTGGCATAGCTGAAGCCTACATGGCGAAACTCCACATCCCCGTTTTTTACCTCGCGCACAGGCTGCTCATTATTGTGGAGATCGCTCTCTTCCACCAGCACCTCCACAATCCGTTTGGCCGAGGTCCGGGAGATAATAATCATCACAAAGACCATAGAAAGCATCATCAGACTCATCAGGATTTGCATCGTGTAAGTGAAAAGGCTGACCAACTGCCCGGTCGTTAGCGAGCCCGCCACAATCATTTTCGCCCCGAACCAGGAAATGAGCAGGATGCAGCTAAACACGGAAAACTGCATCAAAGGGGCGTTGAAGGCAATAATTTTTTCCGCCGTGGAAAAATCCTGAAAAATCTTTTCGGAAACGGTATTAAACTTCTCAATCTCATGATCTTCGCGGACAAAAGACTTCACCACCCGAATCCCGCGCAGATTTTCCTGCACGACTGTATTCAGCCGGTCATATGTTTTGAAGATAATCACAAAAAGCGGATGCGCATGCCTTATGATTTCGTAAAGTCCAAACCCCAGGAATGGCGAAATGACGAAGAAAATAAGCGACAGTTGGGGGTTGATACTAAAGGCCATCACTAACGAGAAAATCAGCATCAGCGGACTGCGCACCGCGACACGAATAATCATTTGATACGCATTTTGCACATTGGTTACGTCAGTGGTCAGGCGTGTCACAAGACTACCCGTCGAAAACTTATCGATATTGTGAAAAGAAAAATCCTGGACCGCATAGTACATTTTTTGACGCAGATTTTTGGCATAGCCCGCTGATGCGGTGGCCGCAAAGTACCCGGCCAGAATGCCAAAGGCCAAAGAAATGAGGGAGGCAAGGATCAACGCCGCTCCTAATTTGATGATGACCCCCATATCCCCCATGTCAATACCTTCGTCAATCAGTTTGGCCATTAACAAAGGAATAATGACTTCCAGGATGACCTCAAAGACCACAAAGAACGGGGTGAGCAAGGTCTCTCTTTTATATTGTCCGATACACTTGATTAACTCTTTCAGCATCTGTCTAAAGCCTCCATCTGCCTCGGATTATGGACAATGAATCACGATACTACGCCATACAATATATCATTATACCGCAATATCGCACCATGAGTATAGTGCGATATTGTTTGTTTACTGCTATTGATTCTCTTGAATTTACTTAATTAATACGTTTTGCATAAGGCACCAAACCCTCTTTGCCCAACTTCTCTTCCCACTCCATTTGCAGGATAGCTAAGTCATCTGTATAATCTGTCTTTGCTTCATCCTCTTTATCATATTCGAGATTTTCCAGGACCTCAAAGGTAAAGTTCTCCTCGCCCAGTTGATTCCATTCCTTTTGCAACTCCCGATACGGATGAAGCCCGCCGGCGAGCCGGGCTTTGGCGCCATTCATTCTTCCCCTCAGGTTTTGCGTTCCCTCCAGGTAATACTTATTATTCACTTTACAGCGGATCATGAAAATGCCCATCTCCGGCCTTGTTTGTTTATACTGGGCAATCAATTCTTTTTTCCTTTGGGCATCCATGTTTAATACCCCATCTCTTTTAAGATTCGGGATAAAGTGCTCAGGCGTTCACCCAGCAATTCATCATCATTACTGAGGGCATCACGGAATAATTTGATGTCTTCATCTATTTTCTCGTTTTCGGTACATACTGCTACGGTCATGGCATCGCCCTGCAAGCCGACCCGGTCAATCACGGGCTTCTGCGGATCATATAATTTCTCGTACCGGTATGCTTCCCGAAAATGCTGCTGCGTCCGGCAAACCAGAATAGCCAGGTCCAGCACACGATGCAACGGTAATTCCTCCGATTGCCGGGACCACTTTTCCCCGGTGTACCGCCAAACCTTCGCCGAAATCTCTACCTTGCCCCGGTCATTCCACTGCGCCAGTCCTAAAGAAAGCCCTTTCGCATCGGTATTGTAAGCATATCTTCCATCCACGTTTTCATAGTTCTCGGAAACAATCACCGGTTTATGCTTTAAAGTCGTTGGTATCTTCATTTTTTCTTCTTCCTCCTTGTTTTTTTCTTTTTACTTTTTGCTGTTCGCTTTTTACTAGTTTACTAAATTACTAATTCACTGATTCAGTATACTGCGATATCATGTAATTGTCAATCTTTGTCGGTAATCATCCGCTCTTCATGCCCAAAAAAGCCAAAGAAAAACACCGCCATTTCATTTCCTGAATTCAAAATGAAATAGCGGTGCCCCTATTGCTGCCCCTTTAAGATTATTCTATTAAGGTTATGTTTAAGGTTATGTTGACGAGGAAGAATACTGCTCGTCCACTTGATTCTGCCAATGTTCAAGCATTTTTTCCACAAACCTTTTGTCTCCGCTGTTTTCGGAGGACACCGGAAAGCTTAAAACCGAAGAATCATTGAGAAAAAGGACAATGGCACTATCTTCGTATATTGAATCACTAAAATAATATTCAATATCGGCAATTTCGGAATAGGGAATGAGGATGGCTGGTTCAACCCATTCACTGCTATACAAGACAACCTTTTCATCTGTAATGCAGTAAAACCCTTTCCTGAAATCAAGGAATGCATCTGAATACCAATAGTCAACTTTCTCCTGTAAAGAGATTAATCCTTCCTGTCTCATGAATTCCATGTATTCTCTTTTCAGAACCTGACCAGGTACAACTTCGGTGCTTGGTGAATATTCCGCCATAAATATCAGGAAGATAAAACCTAAACCTAAAACAGTAAGACCGCCTATGGCCAGGTAGCGTTTAATCCCCCGTCCTGTCTTCGGCTGTATCTCGCCAATTTTAACCCGGTAGTTATAAACACGAAATGTCGCGACCATTCCCCGGAAAAAGATCATGATGAATAAGAGAGAAACTGATAATCCAGCCATATTACCCGTTGAGAAAAGCGCCAGCTTCGAAACAGTAAAATAGATAAACATGCTGAGCGCACAATAGCGGTTTTTTCTGTATATTCCATACGCCAAACCAGCTACTAAGGCAGCGTCAATTAATGCCCACAAATTAATTCCGTAGCCATATTTGATGTCCGCGCTGTATGTACTAAGGAAAGAGACAATTACAGTGAGGACAGCTGAAACAGCCGTCGTAATCCACGCGTATTTGATGTACTTTAATTCTTTTTCAATTTCGGCACTCTCCCAAGGTTGTTCAAAATTATTTTCAGTATTCATATTATTATCAGTATTCATTTTCTTTACCTGCCTCCTTTTCTTTTCTCCACTTTAGATATGGACTTAAGTTTTATATTTATACAGAATATTTTTTGTATCAAATATATCATTAACTTTATCTTTCATGAATTTGATTAATTTGTTTACTTCTTCTAAGTATGAAAAAATGACAATTCTCTGATTGAGGCTATTCACTGTGATCGAAAATTCACCTGGAAGGACCATGAAAAACACTCTTTTAAGATTAAACAAATGGGATAATTTATATATGTTATCATCGATTGATACTACTTCTTCCCAGCTTATTCTTTTTGTTATTTTACCATTCTTAAGATTCTTGAGGCAGATTTCCTGATCATTAACAATAACAACAGTGTGAAGCTTTTGAAAGTGTTTGTACAAGGTCCAGCAGAAAATTACAAAAATAATAATCATTATGAGCAAATCGTGAGAATTAGCCAACTTTAAATTGAACAGTGATATGATAAGGAACATCAACAAAAAGAAAGAAAATACCAGCATGTAAATTGAACGTACTATGACGGATTTGGTATTATATTTAAATTCCATGGAACCTCCCGAATCTTCTGTGATGTAACGTGGCGAAAATTTCTTCGCTCATGAAAATATTCTACTGTAAAAGACAAAATATTGCAATGATGATGAGTAAAAAAGAAACTGTCAAGATCCGGCTGGTCTTTTCATCGTTACTACTACCAGTTCGGGTCTGTTGAACAAGCGTAAGGGAAAAATACTGTCCCCCAGCCCGCGCGAAATCACCATGGTGGTGTTGCGCAGCACATGGAGACCGCTTGTGTATTTCGGAAAGAAGCCTTGATGGGGCGCCACTAATCCGCCCACAAAGGGAAGCCGCACCTGCCCGCCGTGGGCATGGCCTGAAAAGACCAAATCAACATTGCACGCCGCATAAACCTCCAGCAGTTCAGGCCGATGCGCAAGTAAAACATGCAACATGCCATTTTCCGCAGGGCTTTTTTCATCAGTAAGCCTATTTTCGCCGGCAACCATATTCTGCTTAATGGCCTCTTTGATGAGCGACTCTTTTCTTTCCTCAACATAGCCCGCTTCGTTTTTCAGAAAATCAGGGTCAACAATCCCAATCAGATTTATGCCGATACGATTAGAGAGGCTGGCCTTACCGGTATCATTGGGTGTGACATACACCGCTTCATTCTCCAGAACCGTAACCCCAATCCCCGTTAACCGAGCCACTAATTCCTCATAGCGATTCGACCTCTCTTCATTGTTTCCGGGCACGTATAAAACAGGAGCAAGCCGAAGCGCTTGCTCAAGTAAATCAATGGTCGGTTTAATATTCCTGCTCCGATTATCAATCAAATCACCGGTAATGACGATCAGGTCGGGCTGCTGAGTTTCAATCAGCGAAAAAAGCCTTTGGCCATAATCCTTGTTGTGCAGATCAGATATCTGCACAATCCGAAAGCCGTCTAAACCGGTAGAGACCTTTTTACTTGCGAAACTGTAATGCGTCACAACAAGGCCATTGTTTTGCCACCAAAGAAAACACAGGGCGCAAGCCAGGACAACGAGGCAAAACATGATCGTCAGTATTTTATGGCTGATGAGGAAGGCTTTCATAATACCTCCGTCTGCACCGCGACGATACTCGTTGCCCCGTATTTTTCCCGCAAACGGGGCTTTTCAATTTTACCGGTTGGATTACGCGGCACCTGATCGAAAATGATCCTCCGCGGGCGTTTGTAACGCGGTAGGGCGGTACAGAATGATTCTATCTCTTCTGCGCTGCACTCATGATCTGGTTTCAGCTCAATAATCGCCGCGGCAATTTCGCCAAGGCGTTTGTCGGGCAGGCCAATCACGGCAACATCCTTTATCGCATTATGGGTACGGAGGAAATCCTCGATCTGGACAGGATAAATGTTCTCCCCGCCGCTGATAATAACATCTTTTTTCCGGTCAACCAAATAAATAAAACCGTCTTCGTCCATCCGCGCCATATCCCCGGTAAATAACCAGCCGTCCTGCAGCACCGCCGCCGTAGCTTGCGGATCATTATAGTAGCATTTCATCACCCCGGGACCCTTGACCGCTAATTCCCCTACTTCCCCCTGGGGAACCGGACATCTTTGCTCATCAACAATCTTCACTTCCCAATTGTAACCGGGGACGCCAATCGCCCCGACCTTATGAATGTTCTCGATCCCTAAATGCACGCAGCCCGGTCCGATTGATTCGCTCAGGCCATAGTTCGTATCATATTGATGGTTCGGAAAATATTCCTTCCACCGCCGGATCAGACTGGGGGGAACCGGCTGGGCGCCAATATGCATCAAACGCCATTGGGATAGTTCGTAATCCTCCAGTTTAACGGCCCCGCTTTCAATGGCATCCAGAATATCCTGGGCCCAGGGGACCAAAAGCCAGACAATCGTAATCTTCTCTTCGGAGACTGTTTTCAGGATCCATTCAGGTTTAATGCCGCGCAGTAATACCGCCTTACTGCCGGACAAAAGACTGCCGAACCAGTGCATCTTGGCCCCGGTATGATAAAGGGGCGGAATACACAAAAAATTATCCTCCCTGGTTTGACCATGGTGCTTCTGCTCGGTATAACAGGATGACACCAGGCTGCGGTGGGCATGCAAAATTGCTTTCGGGAACCCGGTCGTCCCGGAAGAAAAATAAATGGCCGCATCGTCATCGTCTGTCAATTTGATATTCGGCTCCTCGGAAGAGCAATTAGCCGTCAGGCGGTCATAGTTTTCGGCAAAGGAAGGGCGGTTCTCCCCCGCAAAAAGCAAGGTTTTTATTTGCGGTATCTGGTCAAAAATATTTTCGATCCGGCCGATAAACTCCGGTCCGAAAATCATGGCAGTCGCTTCGGACAAACCTAAACAATACCTTATTTCCTCGGCCGAATAACGGAAGTTTAAAGGGACCACCACCGCGCCTGCTTTTAAGATGCCAAAATAAATGGGCAACCACTCCAGACAATTCATCAGGAGAATGGCCACCTTATCCCCTTTTTTGATGCCTCTCTTTAAAAGTAAATTCGCAAAGCGGTTGGCCTTCTCGTTGAATACGCGCCAGGTCATTTCCCGACGGTATTCACCGGCCGGATTGTTTTCAATCAGTTCATATTCACGCCAGATAACATGGTGCCTTTCCTGAAGATCCAGATTAATCTCCGTCAGGCAGATTTCATTTCCATACAACTTCGCATTTCTAATTAAAAATTCTGTAATCGGCATGCTGCTATTCTCCTCCCGTCCTACCATCCTACAATGGTGTTGTGTATTTGTTGTTCTGCTTTATTATAAATTGAAACCCGCCGTTTCGCAAGTGAATTACGGCTTTAACTTATGGCTTAAACTTACGGCTTTAAATACCCTTTCTTAACTGCATCATCCAGGAGCTCTTGCACATACTCCCATAGTTTTTCCGACCCTGGGGCCATCCGCGCAGAGCAGCGGGCAAGCACCCTGTCACTGGTAACATTATTTTTCTGCCACTGCTTTCCCTGGGTATGATAATTATGCAGGACGGGCATGAATGTATCCAGAGTCTTGGCAAACCGGGCTTCTTTGGTCTCAGCCCGTTCAAATTCATTCCACAATGCAATGAACTCAGCGGCCTGTTCTTCCGGCAACAGGCCAAAGATTCTCCGCGCCGCCTTTTGCTCACAATCAGCCACAACTTCGCTATTGAATTCACCATAGGCATACGTATCCCCGGCATCAATTTCGACAATGTCGTGAATTAGGGCCATTTTGAGAATCTTGAGCAGGTCGAGCTCCTTTTCATTGGCATATTCGGCAAAAACCAGGATGCCCAACGCCATATGCCACATATGCTCGGCGTCATTCTCCTGCCGGGAGGCATCCATTAAAATAGTATTACGCAGAATCTGCTTGGCCTTATCTACTTCGATAATAAACGCAAGCTGTTTGTTTAGTCTGTCTGTATCCATAATATATTTATTACTCCTTTATCTCTATATTAACTCTAAATTTACTCTTATTATACCTTACTTACTGCTCCTGACCAAGATTCGAGGGAAAGAAAAAGCGAGAAAGAAAAAATGGCGTCAAAAAAAGTACCACCGTATTCCGGTGATACTTTCCCTTTATTGATCCAATTATTATTTTTCACTAATTACCTAATATCGTTTTCCAGCGCAATGCTGTGTGCTGGGGCACCCGGTAGTAATGAAGCATTGGACAGATTAAGTGTTTTTCCAGGTATGATGCATACATCCATATTGGCAGCTTTCGGCTTCCCTTTTATCGCTATTGTATAGTAGCCCGTTTGCGCATTCTTTTTTAATTTGATCGGGCTGGACAGAAGTGAGTTGATGCCGTTATCAAGTGCCCCTAAATTGATAACTCTACCCTTTTTCGATTGACCGGTCTTCAGCACTCCCTGTTTAGTGAATAAATCCTTCCCAGTTTCGATGCTACTATTGATCAATTTATTACCCAAATCGACACAAAACCGAATATTATTATTAGTACCCGCTAATCCATTATAGAATCCAGCACTGACATAATTCGCTCCGTAATTGATGGCCGCACTGCCAAGGTCACCCAACATACGGAACTCTTCTATTTGCCTATTTGCGAACTGACCTATTTTACCTGTCGATATCTTTTGATAAGTATCCGTTTGTTGAAGGCGCTCCATGTCCTTATTAAACTGTTCCTTATCGAAAATCATTTTGCTTGCACTCTTATATAGGTCCGATTGTTTAATTAAACCAATGCCTTTTTTAAAATCCTCGTAATCTTTGTTGAAACTTGAAATGATATTCCGATACAAAGAGCCATTCTCAGTATCATCGTTCCCTGCTGCCAAAACTGTAACGGGGTAACATTATAAGATGAAAGTAAATAAAACAGCCACAAGGGGTATCCTTCTCTTGGTCATTTAAGTAATTACCTCCTTAAATGTTGCGCCATTACCCTATCTTCAACAAGGTAATTTTCGCAATTATCAATACAATTAAAATTTGAAACCCTTTACAGTTATCTGGCAAGTAAATAATTTATAAAAATCTGCAAGCACCTAACTGCTGAATACCTTGGACGCCTTTTCGTCATACTCTGCAGCTTCCTCAAGCCTTCCCTGTTCCTCATATATCTCGGCAAGCTGATGTTTCTCACAAGAGAAGGCTAAACCATGGAGAGCATCTGCCGTATCAACATGGTCCCTGCCCAGTACCTCCTCGTAGATCTCCAGTGCATTTTGAAACAGGTTTGCGGCTTCTTGATATTCCTCCTCCTCAATTTTCTCCACAGCAAGGTCATAATACTTATCCCCATCCATTTTATCCATCTTCTCATGTCCTTTCTTTATGTATTCACCAGTCTGCCCAACCCTACCCTCTAATCTTACTAATATTTTGGATTCGCTATTTTTTCGAATTAATTAAACATGCTGGCGCCATTATTCATAAACCTGATTATTCATAAAGCTCCATGCTTAATAGTCCCGACTTCATCGCGGTCTTTCTTAAAAAAGGGTTATACATAAAGGGTGCTTTCAGATTCTTCAGGCGGATGTTCATAAACAGGCTCCGGCTATTCCTGGCATACGCCTGGAGGAGCTGAGCGGGATTTTCCTGCAGGCTTCTCGCTAAGGCCACCGCACTGCGGAAAGCATAACTTAGCCCTTCGGCGGAGGTGGGACTAATCCACCCGGCCGCTTCCCCAATCAGCGCCAGATTATCCTGCCCCAGCAATACCTGTCGCGTACTCAGGGGGCGCACGATAAAAGCCCCATTCCTTTTAAGGCTTTTTTGAAACACAAAGCCGTGCTTCTCCAGCCGTTTTTTCAGAGAGGCAAATTTCTCCGCTGCATTCTGGTGCGGCAAAATCGTTGCTCCTAAAATAAGCGCGTCCTCTTTGGGAATGGTCCAGGAATAGAAATCCGAGGTTTCCGCATCAAAAATCGCCGAATAATATGGCGGCATACTTGGGGCGGCAAACCATTCCTGCAGAGAAATATATGTTCTTTGGACAAAGTCAGGCTTTAATTGTCTCCGTACATGGGAAAAAGCCCCATCCGCACCCACTAAATAGCGGGCTTCTTCCGTATATTCCTTCCCGCTTTGCCGGAAGTGGATTCTATAGACCCCGTTTTCCCATTGGTATTTGCGAAATAACGCGCCGCACCGCACATCAACTGATGGCGGCAACAGCGAGACCAGCCAGCGATCGAATTTCTCCCTGTCGATGTTAATATAATGCCGTTGGTAGTACTTTTCGATGTTTTGCTGCAAATCGATCGTCCGCACGGTAAACAACTGGGGACCGACCAGTACTTCTTTCGGCACTCCCAAGCCAAGGGTCGCTAACATCTGCTGAGCATCAGGGGCGATCAACCCGCCGCAGCACTTCTGAAAACCGCCTTCCACCTCGCCGCACAGCATCCTTCTGTCTAAGAGTAGCACCTTGAAATTCTTCCCGATTAATCTTGCCAGTGTAGCTCCCGCCGGCCCTGCACCGACAATTGCCAGATCATACATTGATTCAAACTCCTTTAGTAATACTACATGAATACTCCATGAAGATATTCTACACCGGTTTCCGAAGTCCTATCAGCCGCTGCCAATTATTCTCCTTCGGACAAAAATCCCCCATTGTCAAAATGGGGGATTGCCATCTGTAATATGTATCATATTATTCAGCCACTGTATTTTCGACCACCACATTATTAATCGCAAACTTATAACCTTCGACTATGGCTAAACCATAGAATATAAAATCAACGGGCTGAGAAGTATCAACCATTAAGCCGATAATGGTTCCCAAATCAATCATTGTTAAGACGGAGGATACGGTCACTCCTAATTCCTGCGCAATAAGGATTAATAAGGCCAGGAGATTACCCAGCACACAGCCCAAAAATGCCAGGACTGCCCCCATTATGCCAAAGGAAAGATCAATCCCTTTCCCCATGATCCGGATAGCCATGCCGACCAAAAAACCGACACCGACTGCCATCCAACCAATTTGATAGCCGGTAACAACTGTAATTACGGCCCAGAGAATTGCCCCAATGATTACGGCACCTACTCCACCCAGAAAACCTCGAATAAGACATTGCCTGTTTCGATACTCCTGCCTTTGCCTTTCAAAATCATCCACCATTACTTCATTCTGAATAGCCTCATTCTGCGGAGCCTGATTAGTATTAATCTCCATCTTTCCCCCTCCCTCATTTCCTCGTGAAAAGAAATTCACATCTGAAACTATTCTACATTATTGTGTTAAAAGTCGCAATGATTGTCATCTTTTGGTTTCTGGTCTTGCTGTGCGCCGTCTTGTGTTTATCCCGTTACCTCTTGCGTTGTTTTTTCTTTGCTTTATTCTTCTTAGACTGTCCCGCCTTGGACTGGCCCCCTTTAGACTGGCCTGTCTTAGATTGTTCTGCCTTGGGCTCTCCAGGCTTCGGGGGGAGAGGCTGGGACTGGGCTTTCTTTCTCCGTTCGCCTTTCCGTTGCTTTTGGGGGAGAGGCTCAGACTGCGCTTTTTTTCCGCGCTTTCTGAGCAATGCACCATCCCAGGCGCCAAGACAGGAAAAAAGCAGGATCGCCAGCAAATAAATTAAGAGGGAGGAATTAAAATTTTTCACTAAAGATGAACCAAGGAACAGCATCCCCGGCGGACTTAAAAAAAGCCCCCATTGCCAGGAATAATGCGGAAGCGCCATCCCCAAGACGGCTCCGACCGCAAAGTAAATCAAGGAGATCACGCCGATCACATTCAGTCGTTCGGTTGGATTAACTGCTCCGGAAAGGGAGCCAAGCACGCCGAAATAGCCAATAGCAGCCCCGGCAAGAATTGCGATAACGAGCCCAAGAATATCTTTCACTGTGATAACTACTGCCTTCTTTTTTTTCATTCTGCTGCGAGTTTCTCCTTTCAGACAGCTACATTGCTAAGTTTTTGCACTGTATCACTGATCTTTTCCTCACGCTGCTTACTGGACCAATTGACAATCCCCGTTGCCACAACTTGTGCCCCTTTGGCCTCACAAAGTTTTTTCATCTGCCTGATGGAACGGTTCCCGCCTAGCCAGGGGTAAGGAAACTGCTGGGTCACAAAACAGCCTACTTTTTTCCCTTGCAATGATGCCGCTTGCTTTAAATACGCCGCCATAATTGCTGAAAGTGAAAAAGCCCTGACCGGCGCACCAAAAATCAAAACATCATATGCCTCCAACTCCGGTTTGTTGGCAAACTGCACCTTTGCCTGATCAACCTGTTGATCGTCTACGGCTATCACCTGCTCAAGAGATACCGAATGCCCTTCTGCCAAAAGCTTTTCTTTGAGCTTTTGCGCCACGGAAAGAGTGTTCCCCGTGTGCGAATGAATAATAATCCCTATTTTCAGCATGCTCAACTGCTCCTTTCTTTATTACATTATTTACCGACTCGTAAACTTTACTACATTATACTATTTCTAACAGCCAATTCCACAAAAATATCATAGAAATTATTAACCCCCGACAGCACCTTTATGTACCATCGGGGGCCTGTTTATCTGATTTTACTTCCCACCAATCCTCCAAGGTATGCAGAGAGGAAAATCAACGCCATATAAAGCAAGTAGTACGGGACGAAGTGTTTCAGCAAGCATGCTGTCAGGAACAGCAGCCCGGGCATACTCAACAGTATTCCCCGGCTGAAAACATAACCGGGGCTGGCAAAACTCCATGCCCCACTGATGATAAAATAAAACAGCAAGATAATACTAATTGTAATCATGCGTTCAAGCGGATCAGTATTAGCAAAAACAGAAACAAAAACACCAAATAAACAAAGGATGACACCGGCGCCAAGTAAATCTTGCACAGATAATTCGGCCTTTCTGTCTTTCCCCATAGCTGTCCACTCCTTTATGTGTTTGTATGCAAGAAATCAAGTCTTTTACCTGTCTTCGCTAATATTCACTTCCGTTTATCCCTGTTTACTTTGTTGTTAATTCAATATAGACTCTATATAGATATATTCTGATATATTAATTTTACCATAATATATTCTTTTTTTCGACACTGTACGCAAAAAAAAAATATCCAGTTGCAGTTATGCATCACCCGATGTTTCTACTTTCATCCTGCCCAATAACCAAAAAGGAAAGCGCCCGGGTTTTTCTCAGAATCCCTCCGGGCACTCCCCTTGGTTGCCGTGTTTTCACACCACCGGTGTGTTTTTTCGCTTTACCTGCTTTCCAATTCCACCCGTTCAAACTCATCCTGAATCTCCTGAGCGGGTTCCTTGGATAATAAAGATACTACCACGATAAAGAGACAAGATGTCAAAAAGGCCGGTAACAATTCATAAATTCCAAACACACCGCCTAACGGTTTGATCAACAGGTTCCAGATAAAGACCATCGACCCGCCGGAAAGCATCCCGGCAATTGCTCCGGATCTGGTGACCCGTTTCCAGAACAGTGAAAAGAGCATAATCGGCCCGAAGGTCGCGCCAAAACCGGCCCAGGCGAAGGAAACCACTTTGAATATAACACTGTTTTCGTCTAAAGCAATAATCATCGCAATAATGGCAATGATAATCAAGGTCGCCTTGGAAGCAATTAAGACCATCCGGTCACTGGCATCCTTCTTCATAATTCCCTGATAAAGATTTTTGGAAAAAGCCGAAGCGGCAATAAGCAAATAAGAGTCTGATGAGCTGATTGTCGCCGCCAGTATCCCGGCCATCACAATGCCGGCAATAAAGGGAAGAAAGAAATTAGTAGACATCAGGACAAAAATCTTTTCAGCGCCACTGCGCGTAAGCAATTCAGCCGGATACAACGCCCGGCCAATTATCCCGATCGCCACTGCCGCCGTAAGCGAGATTACCACCCAGATTACCGCGATCCTCCTTGATAAAGTCAGCTCACTTAATTTGCGGATGGACATGAATTTTAATAAGACCTGAGGCATTCCAAAATAACCTAAGCCCCATGACATGGTGGAAATAATCGTTAAGAATCCGTAAACGCCGGCTGCCCCAAACAAAGGTACCCCGGCCTCCACCTGCTGCACGCCATCCACCAGGACCGGCTGGGCGATACCGAAAAAGTCAAGGAAGCCCGGGATTGCTTTCACATTCTCCGCTACCGCGGAGAGCCCGCCTGCATTGAGGATACCTGTGACTAAGACTGCGGTTAAAGCAATGATCATGATCGTGCCCTGCATAAAATCCGAAGCGCTTTCGGCCAAAAACCCGCCGATAAAAGTATAGAAAAGTACGAACAAAGCGCCCGCCACCATCATGTAGGCATATTTAGCTCCGAATAATGTACTAAAAAGCTTGCCCACGGTAACGAAACAACTTGCGGCATAAACCGTAAAAAAGATCATGATAAAAAGAGCCGCTATCGTCATGAGCACCTTTTTATCCTCTTTAAATCTGTTGCTGAAAAAATCAGGTATGGTAATGGCATCCCCGGCAACATGCGAATAACAACGCAGCCTTTTGGCTACCAGCAGCCAGTTTAAATAAGTCCCGATAGCCAAACCAATGGCCGTCCACCCCGCATCAGCGATCCCGCAAAAATAAGCCAGACCCGGCAGCCCCATTAAGAGCCAGCCGCTCATGTCCGAAGCCTCGGCGCCCATGGCCACAATCCAGGGACCCAGTGACCTTCCCCCGATCAGATAATTATTACTGCTTTCACTGGCACGCTTGGCGTAATACAAGCCGATACAGATGACCACGGCAATGTATAACGCCATCGAACTTAAAATTTGTGCACTTTCTCCGGTCATATTTCTCCTCCTTTTTTCAAAATATAATAATTATGAAGGAACGCTGCCTGTGAATCATGCCTGTATGAATTTTATTACACGGCATCGGCAGATATGCCTTCCGGGCAGCATTACCTACTTTTAACCCCAAAATAAAAAAAAACACCCTCTATTGTCATCAAATTTACATAATCGACATTAAGTATATCAAAAAAAGGCGCATTATAAAAGTGCGCCTTTCAGTCTTTTGATATATTTTTGTTATTAGTTATTCTTATCTTGTTATTTCGTTTTTTGTCATTTACTATTCATGAAGGGGTTAGATGGTCCATTGATTGTGAATAATCCCCACTAAATACCACGCCTCTTCATGTTGTTGAAATACGAGGCGCAGGCTTTGCCAGTCCATTCCTTCATACTGAGGGTCAAAGCCCGAAAAATAATACTCCGCAACAATGGCCCCCGGGTAGACTTCAAACTGGTTTTCCAGCATGTTCCCGAAGCTCAGAACTTCGTTATAACCAACCTGCTCCGCATTGAGAAAATCCTTGGAATAGATAAATTTATCATAATACTGCGCGGACGTTAATCTGATTTCCTCGCCTGAGCCGTCATAATACCCCCACAAATATTCCTTTTGTGAGCTCAGAAAATCTTTAATTTCTTCCTTCGTGAAGACAAGATCATTTTCCAATAACACATAGGTGTATGGAGTAAACCTTACCCCTTTTTCCGGATGCACAAAACCCGCCAGCGCCGCAAAATCCTTTTCCTTTAAAGCAGTCATCACCTTGGTCGCCGTATCTTTGATCACTGCTTCGGCAGTCTTGGACTGGATTATACCCTCTTCGGTATATTCATATTTTATTTTATCACTATCTGTATCTTTCTTCGGATTATTCACGGTATCATTCATGTCCCCATTGGTGCCCGCACTTGTATTGGTGTCTGCTTGCCCATTTGCCGGATCGTTTGGATTATTATTGCACCCGGCAAAAGTCAGCATCAACACAACCAAAATCCCCACCAGGATAAAATTCTTTTTCATTAGATTTTCCTTCTCCTCCCTTTTTGTCATACAGCTTAGCCACAAAGAAGCCTCTTTTTGCCCACTTCTTTACTTTATTATAGCTAATATTCCTGACGCACAGAAGTAGCAAATAGTTCCTGCTAGTTTCTTCTAAGAAACGACCCGCCTCAATATCATGGCCGTACGACTGGGCAAATAGATCTTTATCCCTGTGTATTCCTGATTCATAGTGAGAGGCCTCGTTTTATAAATAATCTCATGGGAGATGCGCTTGAAGCCACCAAACCTCTCCTCATCCGTATCCATCAGCACCTTGAAACTAGCTTCTTCATGAACCGGAATTTCCAGATCAGTGTATGACGTAGTGGGATGGAAATTAAAAATAAATAGAAAATCCTTCTTTCGATAGGCGATAATCTTCTTTTCCTGATCCAGCCAAAGCTGCTTGGCCGGCACCCCCATCAGCCCCTCTCCGGTCATCAAATGGACCATCGCCTGATCAAATTTCTTCAGATCCTCATACCTTAAAAAGGGGCTGTCCGCCACGCTCCACAAGCGGCGACAGTGCTTAAAGCTCCACCCGTTACCCTCCCTTGGGAAATCAATCCACTCGGGATGTCCGAACTCGTTGCCCATAAAATTTAAATAACCTTCGGCCCCCAGGGAAATTGTCACTAAACGGATCATTTTATGCAGGGCGATCGCCCGATCAATTACCAGGTTCTGACTGCCCTTATTCATATGCCAATACATTTCCTTGTCCGCCATGCGGAAAATCAGGGTCTTATCACCTACCAGGGCCTGATCATGGGATTCCACGTAGGCGATGCGCTTTTCCAGCGGCCGGCTTGTGGTCAACTCATGCCAGAGCCGCCGCATGTCCCAATCATAATCATTCATCTTCATGGTACTAACCCAAAAATCAGGCATGCCCATGGCCAGCCGGTAATCAAAACCGATGCCGCCGTCAGCAATCGGCAGACACATTCCCGGCATGCCGCTCACTTCTTCGGCGATACTAATGGCCTCTGGTTTTACTTCCTTAATAAGCTCATTGGCAAATTGCAAATAAGTAAGTGCTTCAATATCAGTATTCAGACTAAAATACTTTTTGTAATGATCAAAGGCCGAGCCAAGCCCGTGGTCACGGTAAATCATGGAGGTAACGCCATCAAACCGGAAGCCGTCGAAATGGTATTCCTCCAACCAGAATTTAATCGAGGACAACAGAAAATGAATCACCTCATGCTTGCCATAGTTAAAAAGCTTCGAATCCCAAGCACTGTGATTGCCGCGGCCATATGTATGAAAAAACTGATGGGCCGTCCCGTCAAACTCATTGATGCCTTCAGAAAAATTCTTCGCCGCATGGGACTGCACAAGATCCATTAAAACCGCGATTCCCATGTCATGCGCCTTATTAATCAGGTATTTTAAATCTTCCGGTGTGCCAAACCAGGAGGAAGCTGCAAAATAGTTTGTCACATGATAACCAAAAGAGGCATAATACGGGTGCTGCATCACGGCCATAATCTGCACGGTATTATAGCCAAGCTCTTTGATTCTTGGCAGGATGTTCTCTGCAAATTCCCGATAGGTACCGATCGCTTCCTTTTCCTGCGCCATCCCCACATGCACTTCATAAATGAGAGGCGGCCGCGAATGATCGAGACGAAAATCTCCGTCCGTCCACGGAAATGGTTTTTCCGGTGCCCAGATTTGTCCGCAAAAATCATGAGTATGCGGATCCTGAATGACTTTTTTTATATAGAGCGGAATACGGTCACGCCCTCGCCCGGCCCTTCTTACATGGACTTTAACCCGAGACTCATGGCGCAAGGTCTCCTTCCCGGGAAGAAATATTTCCCATACTCCGCCTTCTTTCTTTTCTAAGGGATGAGTTTTTCTGTTCCAGTCATTGAAATCACCGATCAAAAACAAGCCATCGGCTGCAGGAGCCCATTCACGATAGTACCAGCCATCATCAGTCTGATGAAAACCAAAATATTGATGACCGTTCGCAAAATCCTTAAAACTGCCGTCTTCACCCAGAAGCGTTTTTTTCACTTCTAAATAATTTCGCATTCTCAACTCAATGTCTTTCTCATATGGCTTTAACATCGGGTCAATTTGCACTATTCTCCATTCGGTTTTAGGGATCAACTTGTTGCCGGCGATTTTAATCCCTCCTCCCTAAAATTAAATTATTCCATCCGGTATTTTTAGATCAGACTGACTTTATTATCATTGTTTACTTGATTGTTAATGATATAATAAGCGGCATTCTCTTGGGGCTTGATATAGAGACGAATTGATTTTATATCGGCGGCATTGTGCCCTCCCAGAATGAATTCCTGCCTTACTTTCTCCAAGATATTGTCTACTACTATTTCCCTGCCTTCATACTGTAAAAATATTTTTTCCTCCGTTGCTGTTATTGGCTCCACCCGACTACTCTCCGGAAAATTGATATTTTTTCTGAACTTTTCCGGAAATTTAATCTTGCTTCTGAACTTCTCCGGAATTTTTATCTTGCTTCTTAAATCCTCCGGAATTTTAATCTCTCTCCTTAACCGAGAAAACTTGTCCTGCAAAAACTGTAACACTGCTCTTTCCCTCCATTCACATTAACATTTTTGTACTGCACTCCGCAAAGATAGTTATATCTTGTGTTAATATTAATATTTAATTATCTTATTAATTTTATACAATTGCTATGAATATGTCAATTCTGCCCAAACCCTTTTCCGCAAACCATATCATCGCCAGCTTGTGCAGGATAGAATACTGATGAGACAGGAAAACCCGCTAGCTCTCGTTATGCAAGCGCTACGGGTCTTCATAAAATGCTATCATACTATTTTTACTTTATTAATGCTCAGGCTCCTTTTCCTTATTCATACAAGACATTAATAACTTCTTCCTTCTTTCGGCAATCGGACAGTTTGGCCAGCCGCTCCTGATTTTTCCCCAACTGATAAATGTACCGGAAAATCAAGGAGCTTTGCTCCTTCATTGCGATTAGGAATACTTTATCGGCATAGTAATCATTATCCCATTTTACCGGCTTTTCTAAGGTCGCAACCGCGATGGCCGATTTAATGACATAATCCGAATAAGTATGCGGTATGGCTATTCCGTTACTGAATTTTGTAGGGCTTTGTTGTTCCCGCTGATAGAGCCCCAATAAAAAACTCTCTTTCACATAGCCATGTTTAATTAATAAATTAGCTAAAGCCTCCATGACCTGATCTTTGGTTGAATAGGAAGCCCGCGGTATGATAAGTTCCTCACGAAAAACCTGCTCAAAAGGATATTGGAACCTCTTCTTTTCCCCGGCTTCTTCCGCCTCTTCCAGCGGTATTTTTAAATTGATTATTCTTTTTAACTCATTTAGTCCCCTGTAATCCAAGGCCCGACTTAAAGGAATATAGGGTATATCCCTAATTCCCGGATCAATTGTCCCAATCAGCGCAATAATATCCTTATCCTGACGAATTTTCTCAATAAGCTCCCCGGGGTCTTCCTGTTGCAACAAGCCTAAAGGAATTATCTCAATCTGTTTCTCAATTAATTCGGGAATTGACTGTTCCAAAAGACTTTTTATTTCCAAAGCGGAACCAAAACCGGTCAAACACAAGGTAATAATCGCTTTGTTGCCGTATTTCGATTGCTGGTAGCCGATATACGCATTGTTATTCCGGATACTGTCATATAACTGCTCCAACGTCTCCGTGCCATTCAGGGCTTTAAAACCAGCATCAAGGACCATGGCAGTATGCACTTTACTGATGGTTTTGGTCGGTATTCCTGTCTCTTTGGTGATGAGTTCCCCAAAGGTTAAGGCTGCCCCCATATCCGCTAAAACCAGAATCCCTTTCCCCTTATTCAATTCCCGGGCCAGTTCCACTGTTTCTTCCAAGGCTCTTTCAATACTGTCATTTAGATCAATACAGACAGCCTGGATAAATTCATTTCCCAATAAGCTGTTGGCAACGTTAGCCATTTCCCTTGCCACATAGCCGTGAGTAATGATCATTATCCCGCATTTTGCATCGTCATCGGGATTCTTTTTATTATTCTGGGAAAGATAAAGGGCTACGAAGCCTATTTCATCCTCCGGAAACGCAATCCCAATTTTTTTCTGCGCATACTCGACCATTTTTTCCGCAGTGGCGTATTCACGCTGGTATGTTTCCTTAATTCGATCTAACTGCGGATTGAAAATCTGTTTTCCCTTGGTAACCCGCTCAACAGTCTGATATAAATGCAGTGCTAAGTATTGCACTAAATTAGGGTCAATATCCCCTAAATCCTGCTGGGCGATATCCACTGTTTCTTCCACTACCCGAAAAAGCTTCTTGCCAACGAGTCTGATAATATCAATTTTGCCAGGCCCTACCTTGGTATTTTTCAGATAGCTCATCGCTCTCTGGAGCTTAATCTCCAATTCTTTCCCTACCGCCGCATAAAGCTGGTCGTTTTGAATGCCTTCGCGGAGTAATTGGGCATATCTCTTTTCTAGGAATTCGTATATCTGATGCGGCATGATATACATGTCTTTTTCATCATAAATGCCGACTTGATTTTGTCCGGGAATAATCTCAATCCCGCTTTCAATATATTTAGCGATGTCCTTGCTGCAATATTTTTTCCGGGATACTCCCTCATGAACATAAGGATTGAAATCCATCAGGCTAATCGTAATATTTTCACTGTTATTATTCAAAAATCTCAAATAGGCCCGTGCACAGGCAACCTGAATATCGCTTCTCAGCTGTCCGATGTTGCCGGGACAATCGTATAAAAGCAAGCCGCAAATGACTTCCGAACTAACAATCATTTTAGTGCCGATCCGTTCAGATTCCTTCTTAAAAAAGTAGATGACCATCTCAAATCTATCATTAATATCCCTGTTACGGATCGGGGGAATCTCAATAATCATCGGTACTCTTCTTTTGAAAGTCAGCGTCAAATGGGAATTAATATTCTCCGTGGTGGCACCGATAATCATTACGGCGATTTTCCGTTCCTGTTCCGTTTCCCCCAAACGGCGAAAAACGCCTTTATCCATAATCGTAAAGAGTATTTCCTGCCCCTCCACCGGCAGCCTATGGATTTCATCCAATAAGATAATCCCGCCGTCAGCTTTCTCGATCAACCCTTTTTTATCATAATCCGCTCCGGTAAAAGCCCCCTTGACATGACCAAAAAGCTGGGAAAGTAATAATTGCGGATTATTATAATAGTCCGCACAGTTAAATCTGACAAAGCTCTCTTTATTTTTAATTCTCCCTTTTTTGAGGGCCAGTTTAAACATCGCTTCAGCCAGCAGTGTTTTGCCTGTGCCCGTCTCTCCTAATATTAATGTATGCAAGCCGTTAGGAGGATAAAGGACTGCCGCTTCCGCTTGCTTAATCTGCTGCATAATACTTCCGTGAGCCCCAATGATATTCCCGTATATTTCCTCGTCTTCTTCTGCCGCTTCAAGCAATTCCTGCTCGTCCAATTCATGCTCATTCAGTCCGTTACCATCTGCTTCCATATTATTTCCCGAACCTGGTTGTTTGGAAATGCCAACCTCTTTTCTGATTGCTGCCACCAAAAATTTTGAGATCGTAAAACCTTGTTCCTGTATGAGCCTCGTTAACTCACGATCTGATAAACGTTGATTCCGTTCAAGAGTCTCCTTGATCGCCTTTTTTATATATGGCAAACGTCTCTCGCTATAATTTGCTATTCCCAATAGCTGCCTCAGCCTCACAACATTTTGCCGGCTAGTCGCTAAGCTCTGGGCAATCTCCTCATCAGTCAGCGGGTTTTTTTTGTCCTCATCATTAATTAGTTTTAACAGCCTTTCTTCCATGCCCATCAACCACCACTTTTTTTGAGGATTATTTATAAGTATAACAAAAGTCTGATAATAATTCCAGCTACTAGTAAGGAATGAGGCTAAAGAGTAACCCCTTTAGCCTCATTATTAAGATCATCTCAACAGTTTAGAACGTGTATTGGGCGAGTCCCAGCAGTCTTCCGATCCAGCCTATCAGCGTAATGACGACCGTCTGGTCCGCATCGCAGGCAATTTGGGCCCATTCGAGATTAGCGGTGATCATCGGGAAGTATAATACCCTACCAACAGTAGTCAATAAACCAAACAAAGCTGCGACGATGATTACTGCGCGTTTGCCGCCAAATTTGTTGGCATAGATCGCTGCAATCCCACCACCGAAGAAGTTTTCCACATTCACCATCATGATCGGAATACTTAAGTTCATGCCCATCGTAATAACCATCCCAATGGCGGAGAAAATCGTGGAAACCACGAAGCCAATGATTAAGGAAGTAGGTCCGTACTGGAAGAAGACCGGGGCATCAAAAGCAGGGATAGCACCGGGAACCAGCTTTTCAGAAATCCCCTTAAAAGCAGGTGTGATTTCCGCAATGAATGTTCTAACACCATAAAGCAGTACCATGAAACTTGCCGCAAATTTTAAGCCCGAGTAAACGGAATATAAAATCCAGTTCTGTCCGCCGGACACCGAGGTGACGTATTCTTTCCCATTAGCTACCGCCAGAATAACAAACATAGCAACCATACTGATTGATAATGTGACAACGATTTCTTTCAGGAAAGACCAACGTCCGGTAACCTTGACGTTTTCAAAACTGTCTTCCGGTTTGCCAACCTTCGAAGCAAGCCAGCTACCAAAAACACAGAAGATACTGGCGCCATGTCCTAAGGCGAATGGCCCGCCGCCGGTGAGTTTTTCAGTATAGGGCTGGAGAATATACGGGAAAACGCACTGGTATAAACCAAGGATAATACCACCAATAATTACTGAAGCGGGGCCAAGAATTCCTAAATAATTCATCAGGCAGGCAGCCACAAACTGGCCCATGAAGTAAGACCAATGTCCGGTCAGATAAATGATCTTCATCCGGGTAAACCGGGCTACCAGGATGTTGACAATATAACCGATTAAGAGCATAAAGCCTGCCGCCGCATTTACTGCTGCGGTGTCAGCCAGTAACGGATACGGTGAAACTGCGGCTGTTGTATCCGCACCTAAGAGGTGAACAAAATAGTTGGTGAAGACGAATACCGCATCCTGGAGAGCATTTAAACCGAGTGTAAACATAGCAACACCGACATAAGTCTTAATCACCCCGGAGACAACCTTTTCTATTGGTTTTCTTTGAAGTAGGAGTCCTATTAAAGCAATTAAAGACATTACTACTTCGGTCTTCGTTAAGACTTCGTTTACAATAATCATGCCGATTTTTTCTAACACAGTTTTTCCCTCCTACTAAAATACTAATGATGATTCTAAAGCCTAGTGTTAGTAGTGGTTACTTTGGTTTATAGATACCCGATTTCCTCAAGCTTTTGGATAAGCTCTTCCCTGCCATAAAAATCTTTTACCATCACAACGGGAATCTTGTCTCCGTATTGTTCTTTCAATCCATCGTAAAATGCCGAGGAGGTCACGATCAGGTTTATGCCGTCAGGCACATTCCCCGAATCTCCACATTCGACCTCATAATTAACACCTTTTTCATCTAAAATACCGATCAGAAGCATTTTTAACAAAAGTGAGCTTCCCATCCCGCAACCACAGATACAGGCAGCGTTAATCATTTCCGGTTTTTCCATTGTCCTTTCAACTCCTTTTTTCGTGTTATAGTTACTGGGTCGTAAAAATAGAGATAACCTCGTCAATATCACTGCTTAACATGACTTTCTTTAGCTTTTCTTCATCTTTAATCACATCACAGATTTCCGCCAGGAATTGCACGTGCTTTTCATCGGCTGTCGAAGCTAACCCAACTACCACCGAAACAGGATCATTATCCTCATGCCCGAATTTGACAGGTTCTTTTAGAGTGACGAGACTCATCCCGACTTTTTTGGCCCCATCTTCGCACCTGGCGTGAGCAAGGGCGAAACCGGGCAAGAGGACAATATAGGGCCCGAATTTTTTCACATTGTTGACCATGGCATCAATATATGAGCTTTCGACAATCCCATTCTGGCAGAGCAGTTCGCCGACAGCCCGTACTGCTTCTTCCCAGCTTTGACAGGAGATATTCAGCCTGATTGTTTCTTTTCTCAAATACGTTGATAATGAATTCACAGCAAGGCTCCCCTTTTTCCATGTATTTTGCACTTAAGGAATCAGTATAACCTTCAGCACTTTCCCTTTTTCGGCTAATTCTACAGCTTTATTGATTTCCTCTAATGGCATTTCGACGGTGTAATTTGAAAGATCGGTTTTTCTTTCCTTCATCATATCCATAATAGTTTGGAAATGCCTTTTACAGGAACCGGTAGTGCCGTGGAGAGAAATCTGCTTGTAATGGATA